>Ga0070665_100002994_pt1 | contig 18235 bp, 13 predicted proteins | sample KBSS13metaG_FD_65862 | JGI IMG/M metagenome (GOLD analysis project Ga0070665, IMG submission 65862) | Switchgrass rhizosphere microbial communities from Kellogg Biological Station, Michigan, USA - KBS S1-3 metaG | ecosystem: Host-associated > Plants > Roots > Rhizosphere > Soil ...
ACGGCGATGGCGCCGATCGAGCCGGTCGACTGGTCGTCGAACAGCGGCACCCAGTTGGCGCCGTAGTCGGTGGATCGCCAGACGCCCCCGTTGTCGAAGCCCGCATAGAAGGTGTTGGGTTGACTGGGGACACCGGCCAGCGCACGGGCGCGTCCGGCGCGAGTCGGACCGATGTCGCGCCAGCGCATCTCACGAAACGAGAGTTCCTGGGCGCTGGTCGTCGAGCCGGCGCCGGCGAGCGTCACGGCAAGGATGGCGAGGGTCAGAAGAGGGCGCATGAAGGGCAGTATGCCATGTGCCGGACCCGGCACACACATCACGTGGCATCGCGGGACGTGGACGCGCCCGGTCTGGTGCTATCCGTTCGCGCGCAGAAAGAAACCTGCCGTCGTCACTATCGTGATCGCCAGGATCAGCGCGCGGAGCAGCGGGGCCGGCAAGCGCCTTCCGGTGTGCGCGCCGAGATAGCCGCCGACAATCCCGCCTGCCATCACCACCAGCGTTTCGCGCCACTGGATGTTGCCGCTGAGCGCGAAGCAGATCACTGCGATGCCATTCGCGGCCGCGACCATCAGGACCCGCAGCGGTGTCATCGACCGCAGGTCCACCTTGGTGAACAGCGTCCACACCGCCAGGATCATCAACCCGACCGCGCCGCCGAAGTAGCCGCCGTAGATCCCCAGGATGAACTGCGCGAGGAACAGCGACCGGCGGCCCATCCGAAGGCCCACCGCTCGCAGTGCCTGACCGAGCCGCGGGCCCGAGGCCAACGCGATCGTCGCCGCGAGCAGCAGCCACGGAACGATCCGGGTGAACGCGCGCTCGGGTGTCGAGAGCAGCAGCAGCGCGCCAACCAGGCCGCCGGCGAGACTCAACGCCAGCAGCGCACCAGTGGCGACTCCCTCGAGCGGCTGGACGTCGTCGCGATAGGCCCACGAACTGGCCAACGTGGCCGGAAACAGCGCGACGGTGCTGGACGCGTTGCCGACGGTGGGCGGCAGTCCCGCGAGCGTGAGCGCCGGCAAGGTGACAAACGTGCCGCCGCCGGCGACCGAATTCATCGCGCCCGCGACGAAACCGGCCGCTACCAACATGCCGTTCCAGCCCATTTTCCAATCCTATCGCGCCTTCACGATCGATCTTGGTCGTGCAGTACGATCGCGACAGGGTTTCCGAGGACACCGGAGGAGACGACATGCCCCGCCAGATCGTGTACACGCCAAGAGCCGCCAAGCCTCCCGCGACATACAGTCAGGCGGTCAAGGCCGCCGGGCTCGTGTTCGTGTCCGGCACCGCCCCGCACGATCCGGTGACCGGGCAAATCACGGGCACCACGATTCAGGAGCAGACGCGGCAATGCCTGACGAACATCGCCGCTATCCTGGAAGAGGCGGGCAGTTCTCTAGACAAGATTGTGACCGTCACCATCATCCTGGCGGACGAGGACGACTTCGCCGGCATGAACGAGGAGTGGCTGCGATGGTTTCCGTCGCAGCCACCGGCACGTCAGGGTGCGAAGCTGCCCGCCAGAATCCCCGGGCTCAAGGTTTCGATCGCGGCGATTGCTGAGGCTTGAGCTCGCTCCCGCCTGGCTCGACCACCGTACGGTGGTTGGACGAGGATGAGCGGGATGCCGTCGCGCTGCTCGGCGGCCGGTTCTCCACCGCGCAGCGGAAATTCGCCGCCTGGTCGACGCTGCCGCTGCCGACGTACTGTGCCACCTGCGGGTAGGGGCAGAGCGGCCTTGTGAGGTCCACTCCGGTGTCGGAGGTATGGAGCGCGGTGATGCGGCCGGGCGCGCGGCCGCTCTGCATCCACTGGTCGAGCGCGCCGACGGCGTCGAACGTGTCGGGACCATCGCCGCCCCAGCAGTGGTTCACGCCCGGCTCCATGTACAGCTCGATCGCCGTGCCTCGTCTGGACGCGCCCGTCGCCTTCAGGACCGAGTTGAAATACGCGATCGTCGCCAGCGGCGGCACCTGCGGGTCCGCCCAGCCGTGATACATCAGCAGCTTGCCGCCGGCGTCGAAGAACGCCTCGAGGTTCGCATCGGTCCGGTTGATGATCCCGTCATCCACCCGCAAGGCACGCGGCAGGTCGGTTGACAAACGAAATGCCCGCCAGTCCCACTCGCGGTTCTTGAACACCACATACTTGAACGGCTCGACCGCGTTGATCAGCGGTTCAGCGCCGGCGAGACGGCCCCATCCCAACTCGGAGCCCGGCTGGAGCAAGGCCGCCGACACGACGCGCCCCGTCGCGGGGTCGGTGATCGGCGCATACATCCCGCGCGCCGTTTCCACCTGACTGGCCGTCAGACAGGAAGCGTCGTCGCCGTTCTTGCATTCGAGGACCGCCGGATCGAAGCGGCAGGTCGACGGGTTCGCGATCAGCCGGTCGGTGACGCCGTCGAGCGCGTCACACGCGTTCAGCGCGGCGCGGTGAATCAGCGGATACTTCTCCGGCGGAATGTAACTGTCGCCCGAGCGGTGGACGAAGCGGTTCAACGCCAGACGCAGCGCGTGCAGCTGCATGTAGGTGATGGCCGGCGCGCCGGCGATAATCGCGTCGAAGTCGGCAGGGTAGCGGATGGCTTCGGTGATGCCTTGACGCCCGCCCTGGGAGCAGCCGTTCCAGTACGAATGCACCGGCGCCGTGCCGTAGAACGCCTCGACGATGGCCTTGGCGTTGATCGTCATCTCGTGAACGGCGCGATAGCCGAAGTCCACGTACTTGTCGCGGTGCCCGAGCGCGAAGGCCATGGTGTTGCCGACATGGCCGGTGTCGGTCGAACTGGTGGCGTATCCGCGGCGAACCGCCTCGATCATGGCGTCGTAGCTGATGACGCCGGCGGCGTCGCCGTTGCCGACCGCCTGAAACTTTCCGTTCCAGCCGCTGATCGGCAGCCACACTTCCACCTTGATGTCCGAGTCGGAGGTGGGAGCGATCGTCACGAACGCACGACAGAACGCGCGCGGTGCGAAGAAGGGCGCCGTGTTTGCGGCGACGGTGTGCGTCTCGGTGACCTTCGCGCGATCGGGGAGCGGCAGTTCGCGAAGGCGTTCGCACGTCTCCGCAGCCCTCACATCGACGGGCAGCGTGAAGAGCGCGACGATGACGGCACCGGCGGCGGCTGAAAGCACACCTCGGCGCGCGGACACAGTTTTACGGCGGACGTCCATCGGGATGCTCTGTCGATTGGTGTTGGCGTCTGCTGGGGTGACACCAGTATAGCGCGACCGGGTCGCCGCGCCGCCGAAATATCGGGTAAAGAATTCCCGATCGAACGGCACGGCGTAGCGCATCGTTGCACCTCAGCAGCCGTCCATATGGGGTAAAACCGGCACCGGGATTGCCGTCATCGAGGCGTGGCGACCGTTCGATTCGGAGCGACGGCGGGGAAGCGCGATGTTCGCATCGACTGGCTGCGCGGACTCGCGATGACGTGCGTCATCATCAACCATTCGAGGCTCTCGTCGCTGCTCAGCTGGTTCTCGTACGAGCGGTTCTGGGTTGTTACCGCGGCCGAAGTCTTCGTGGTGCTGTCGGGCGTGGTGATTGGGATGGTCTACGGCCGGCGCCTCGCACGCGACGGTTGGCAGGCCGTGGTCCGCGGCCTCGGCCGCCGTGCCCTCTTCCTCTACAGTATGTTCGTCGGCGTCACGGTTTCGATCCTCGCCCTGGCGGCGGCGGGCATCGATGTCAGCTCCCTCGCCAGCAGTCACACGCCGGCGTGGTTTGTCGCGCCGCAGACGATGACGTGGACCGCCTGGCGCGATGTGCTGCTCATCCGCACCGGGCCCTGGGCGTTTGAAATCATCGGCATGTACATCTGGCTGGTGGCGGCGGCGATTCCGAGCCTGTTGATCCTGCACCGCGCCGGCTGGCGTGTCCTGCTCGCGGGGAGCTGGGCGCTGTATCTGTGGTATCGCGTCGCTCCGCACGCCCTCACGATGGCCGGTTTCGAGACCGCGTTTCCGCTCCTGGCGTGGCAGTTGTTGTTCGTGCACGGCATCGCGATCGGCTACCACCGCAGCGAGGTGAGCGCGTTCGTCGCTCGCCTGCCGCGCGCCACGCCGCGAGTGGCGTTGTACGCCACCGCCGCCTTCACGGTGTTCGCGTTCTGCAATCCATGGACTGAGGGCCCGAGCTGGCTGCATCTGCGCGTCGTATCGCCGGATCTGTTCGCGTCGCTGTACGAGCGCTACTTCACCCTGAGCGATCTTCGCGTCGGCCGCCTGCTGAACCTGTCGATCGCCCTGCCGGTGGCGTACATGCTGCTGGGGCGTTACCGGGCGCTGGCACAGCCGTTCGAACGCGTCTTCGTCGTGCTCGGGCAGCGCTCGCTCGGGGCATTCGTCCTTCACGTTTACGGTTTGCTGATACTGGCGCACCTGCGACTCCCAGAGGGAGTCCTGATCGGCACGCTCACCCAGGTGGCGCTCATCTACGCCATCGCCACGGTCCTCGACGCCGCGCAGCGCCTGCGCGAGCGCCGGAGCCGCGACGATTCGTTCGCCGACGCCCGACCGCTCGCCGCCTGACAGCCGGCGTCTCCCCCCTGCCGCCGCGCCCTCAAATCGAATAGGATTTGTCTTCAGGATGCTCACCGCGTCACGAGCCGCGATCGCCGCATGCCTGTTCGTGGCCGCCCTCAGCGGCGGCTGCGCGCATGCGCCAGCGTCCGGGCTGCACGCCACGCCGCCGGGTCTCGGGCGGCTTCCCTACACCGATGCCGACGTGGACTTCATGGCCGGCATGATCCCTCACCACGCGCAGGCCGTGATCATGGCCGGCTGGGCGCCCTCGCACGGCGCCCGCAAGGACGTCGCGATTCTCTGCGAACGCATGGTCGTCGAGCAGCGCGATGAGATCGCGATGATGCAGAACTGGCTGCGGGATCGCGGCCAGGCGGTTCCCGACGCGACCTCGACGCGCCACCGGATGAAGATGAACGGCGTCGAGCACGACATGCTGATGCCGGGCATGCTCACCGACGAACAGATGGCTGCGCTCGACGCGGCGCGTGGACCCGAGTTCGATCGGCTCTTCCTGCTGGGCATGATCGGGCACCATCAGGGGGCCATCGACATGGTCGACGTGCTGTTCAAGTCGTACGGCGCCGCTCAGGACGAGACCGTGTTCAAGTTTGCGACCGACGTCCACGCCGATCAATCGATCGAGATCGATCGCATGCACCAGATGCTGGAGAATCCACAGCCATGAAATTCGAGTCGTCGCGCCCTCGTCCGTCGGCTTTGCTGTTCGGCGGCCTGGTTGGTGTCCTGTTTGCGGCAGCGGCGCTCGGCGTGCCCGCGTGCGCGAGCTCGTCCACGAAAGGCGCGTCGCCCGCGGCGGCGCCGGGTGCGCCCCCGCCCGCGGCAGCTCCGGCGACGCCTCCGCCGGCCGCCGCAACGCCACCGGGCCCGCCGCCGGCCGCGGCGGCGCCGCCCGCCGCGCCGCCGGCATCCTCGCCCGCACCCTCAGCAGAGGCGCCCGCGAACGGCGCGGCAGCGGGAGCCGGTGGCCGCGGCACCCCACCGCCCCCACCGCCGCCTCCTCCGGCCGTCATGCCCAAGCCGGTCGAACCGATCGTGTCCGCGACCACGCCGACTCCCGATCCGCGCGTAGGGCTGAAAGCCGGCCGCTGGGACGCGGCCCAGGCGGCCTGGAACATGCGCATGCTGTCGACGACGCCGCCGACCGGGAAGGTGCTGGGCGCGACGCATTCCGATCTCGCGTTCAGCGGCAACCTCGCGATCATGGGCAACTACAACGGCTTCGAGATCTTCGACATCTCGAATCCGGCAAAGCCGGTCCTGATGCAGACCTACCTGTGCCCGGCGTCGCAGAACGACGTGTCGGTCTACCGGAACCTGCTGTTCATGTCGTCGGAAGCGACCAACAGCCGCGCCGACTGCGGATTCGAAGGCGTGCCCGAGCCGGTGAGCAAGCTGCGCGTGCGCGGCATCCGCGTGTTCGACATCGCCGACGTCAAGCATCCCAAGCTGGTGACGACCGTGCAGACCTGCCGTGGATCGCACACCCACACCGTCGTGCCCAAACTGGGTGACGACACCAACGTGTTCATCTACGTCTCGGGCACGGCCGGCGTCCGCTCGGCCGACGAAGTGCCGGGGTGCATGGACGGTGGCTCCGACGATCCGAACACCGCGCGATTCCGCCTCGAGGTCATCAAGGTGCCGATGAAGGCGCCGGTGACGGCGGCGATCGTCAGCTCGCCCCGCATCTTCCAGGGACTGCCGGTTCCGCCGAAGAGCGAAGCGCGCGACGAGCAGGACCGCCGCGATCGTGAGCAGGCGCAGCGGGAAGCGGAGGCGCGCGGCGAAGCGGGGCGCGGACGCGGACGCGGCAACCAGGCGGCGCAAACGCCGAGCGGCCCCAACCAGTGCCACGACATCACCGTCTATCCGGAGATCGGCCTCGCGGGCGGCGCGTGCGCGGGCCTCGGTCTGCTGCTCGACATCCGCGATCCGGAACATCCCGTCCGCATCGACGCGGTGGCCGACGCCAACATGTCGTTCTGGCACTCGGCGACGTTCAACAACGACGGCTCGAAGATCCTCTTCAGCGACGAGTGGGGCGGCGGCGGGCAGCCGCGCTGCCGCGCGACCGACAAGCTCGAGTGGGGCTCCGACGCGCTCTTCACGATCGACAGCAACCACAAGATGAAGTTCCACTCGTACTACAAGCTGCCGGCGCCGCAGACCTCGCTCGAGAATTGCGTGGCGCACAATGGGTCGCTGATCCCGATCCCCGGCCGCGACGTGATGGTGCAGGCGTGGTACCAGGGCGGCCTGTCGGTGTTCGACTGGACCGACATCGACCATCCGAAGGAGATCGCGTTCTACGATCGCGGTCCGGTCGATGCCACCCGGATGGCGATGGGCGGCTCCTGGTCGGCGTACTGGTACAACGGCGTCATCGTCAGCTCGGAGATCGCGCGGGGGATGGACATCTACGAGCTGTTGCCGAACGGTCTCATCACCGAGAACGAAATCGCCGCCGCGAAGACCGTGCGGATGCCGTACTGGAACACGCAGGATCAGCAGAAGTACGTCTGGGCGCCGAGCTTCGCGCTGGCGCGCGCCTACGTCGATCAGCTCGCGCGATCGAACGGGCTCGGCGCCGACACGCTCGCAGCGACGCGGACGACGCTGACCAACGCGGAGCGGCGCTCCGGATCCGAACGGAAGGCGGCGCTCACGGCGCTCGCTTCTCAGGTGAGCGCGGCTGCGGCCGCGTCCCGGGACGAGGCCAAGGTGCGCACCCTCGCGACCGCGATCACCGACCTGGCGAACGCCCAACGCTGAGCGCCGCCAGATCCTGGTCGCTCGCGCTGCGACGAGGATCTCATCCGGAGAGTTGTGTCGCGCGCGTCGGCCTGCGAAACGACTGCAGTGAACAGCAGTGACGCGTGAGGACGATCGCGCCACGCAATTGAGACAATTCCGTAGCGATTGTGTGAAAGCGACATCGACGTCGCTGCGCTGGCCGAACGCGGGACGATCGAGTCGACGCTCGCCCTCATCCTCGTCGCTTCACCCTCCCGATCTGACACGGATGTAGCTCCGGTCGCATCATTCCCACAATTTCATCTGACTGCCAGGGCGCGCGATCCGCTCGCGCGTCCGCCTGCTCGCTTCGAGAAAGCGCCAACGAATCCGCGGACGCATCGCCGGCTGGCCGTTCGGGCGACGCGCCTCGCGCTGCGGCGTACGCCTTGCTCTTCGCCTCGCTCGATCCTTCGCTACCTTCATTCCGGATCGGGAGGCTTCATGAAGCCACGCGCTGTCTGGCGACGTCTGTCCATCACGTTCGTCTTTCTGGCACTCCTTTCGTCGGGCACCGACCCGCTCACCGCAAGCGACGACAATGCGGTACGGTCGCCGAACTATCCGCTGGCCTCGCAGTGGACGGTGCCGAAGATCAACAAGCTCGTCTTCGACACCCAGGTCGTGCCGCACTGGCTCGAGTTCAGCGATCGCTTCTGGTACTCGTACGAAACGCGCGACGGGAAGCGTTACCTGCTCGCTGATCCATCCGCGGCCGCGCGCCCCGGCGGCAAAGGCGCGAGCGTCAAGGCGCCACTCTTCGATCACGCAAAGATGGCGGCAATGCTCGCATCCGCGACCCTGGTCCCGATGGACGCGCAGCACCTGCCGATCAAAAGCCTGAAGTTCGTCAACAAGGACACGGCGCTGCTTCTCGAAATCGAGGTGCCGAAAGACGCCGATATTCCCGGCCTCAAGAAAAAACCGATGCCGACGACCACCCAGGGAGGCCAGGACGCGGACTCGTCAGGCGCCGAACCCTCCGAATGGCCACAGCAGCGTCGAGGCGGAGGCGGCGCTGCGGCGGCTGACGATCCGGACGGCGACGGGCCGAAGAAATCGGTCGGGTTCGAGTACGAGCTCGCCAGCGGCAAGCTCACCCTGCTGCCGGACTTCGAACCGTCCAAGAAGCCGGTCTGGGCGTCGCTGGCCCCGGACGAGAGCGCGGTCATCTTCGCGCGCGGCCACAACCTCTACATGATGGACGCCGCGAACTACCAGAAGGCGAAGAAGAACCCTGGCGATGCCTCGATCGTCGAGGTGGCGATCACCACGGACGGCGAAGATCACTTCGGCTACGACAAGCGGCTGAGCGACGAAGACCGCAAGGCGCTGAAGAAGGATTCCAGGGACGATAAGGACAAGGCCGGTCAGCGCATCCCCGCGATCACCATTAACTGGGCGAAGGACTCGAAGAAATTCTCGCTGGTGCGCCGCGACGAGCGGAAGGTCAACGATCTCTGGGTCATCAACTCGCTGTCGACGCCGCGGCCGACGCTCGAATCGTACCGCTACGCCATGCCCGGCGAGCCCAACATCGCGCAGCCGCAGATCGAAATCTTCGACGTCGCCGGCAAGGGACGGGTGAAGGTCAAGGCGGAGCGCTTCAAGGACGAAGCGCTGCAGATCGAGCAGGCTCGCGCTTCGGCGCTGGCCCGCGAAAAGGAGCACACCGAGCCGCGGTGGGCCAGCGACACCTCCGACAAGCTCTATTTCACGCGCAGCAGCCGCGACCTGCACAAGTTCGATCTCTGCGTTGCCGACACGACGACCGGCGAGGTCAAGACGCTGATCGAGGAGCGGCTGAACGTCTACATCGAGACCCGGCCGGTACGGCTGATCAACGGCGGACAGGAGCTGGTGTGGTGGTCCGAGCGCGACGGCTGGGCGCACTACTACCTCTACGACGGCAACGGCACGCTGAAACGCCAGATCACCTCTGGCGAGTTCGTCTCCGACGACATCGTCTCGGTCGACGAGAAGAGCCGATCCATGCTGTTCACGGCGGTCGGGCGGGAGAGCGGGGAAGACCCCTACTACGTGCACGTCTACCGCACCGGTCTCGACGGCGGCCCGGCGAAGCTGCTGGATCCCGGCGACGCATCGCACGCGATCAGCATCAACGACTCGGGCCGCTACTTCGTGGACACCGCCTCGCGCGTCAGCACGGCGCCGAAGTCGACCCTCTACGACGCCAACGGGACGCCACTCGGCGACCTCGAGACCACCGACCTCTCCGCCGCCCTCGAGGCCGGGTTCAAGTACCCCGAGTCGTTCAAGGTGAAGGCCGACGACGGCATCACCGACATCTACGGCGTGATGTACAAGCCGTTCGACTTCGATCCTGCGAAGAAGTACCCGATCATCGCCTTCGTCTATCCGGGGCCGCAGACCGAGAGTGTGACCAAGGTGTTCTCGCCCAAGAGCCAGAACATCGCGCTCGCGCAGTTCGGCTTCATCGTCATCGAGGTCGGCAATCGCGGCGGCAATCCCAATCGCTCGAAGTGGTACCACACCTTCGGCTACGGCAACCTGCGCGACTACGGCCTGGCCGACAAGAAGGCGGCCATCGAGCAGCTGGCCAAGCGCCACTCCTTCATCGACATCGATCGCGTCGGCATCACCGGCCACTCCGGCGGCGGATTCATGTCGACCGCCGCGATGCTCGTCTATCCGGATTTCTTCAAGGTGGCGGTCTCGGAGTCGGGCAACCACGAGAACAACGTCTACAACAACACCTGGAGCGAGAAGCACCATGGCATCAAGGAAGTCGACGAACCCGGCGGCGACGTGAAGTTCGAGTACAGCGTCGAGAGGAACTCGGAACTGGCCAAGAACCTCAAGGGCCACCTGATGCTGACCTCCGGCGACATCGACGACAACGTGCACATGGCCAACACGCTGCGGATGGCCGACGCGTTGATCAAGGCCAACAAACGCTTCGACTTCTTCGTCCTGCCCGGTCTGCGGCACAGCTATCAGCCTGAGCAGGACTACTTCTTCTGGGTGCGGTCCGACTACTTCTGCCGCTGGCTGCTCGGCAAGGAGGCCGACAGCGTCGACATCATCGAGCTGAATCGCGAGAAGGAACAGACGGGCAGCAAGAAGGGAACACGCTAATGCCATTTTCGAGGAGGATCCTCATGCCGCACCTTCGTCACCTGATGCTGGCCTTCGCTGGAGCCGCGAGTCTGTGTGCCGCCACCCCCGCCCGCGCGCAGGTCGGGCAGGCGGAACTGAAGGGCACCGTGGTGGACGAGAGCGGCGGCGTGATGCCCGGCGCATCCGTCACCGCGATCCATAGCGGCACCGGCGTCGCGCGCACTGCGGTGACGTCGGTCACCGGCACCTACAGCATGCCGGCATTACCGGTCGGGATCTACACCGTGAGGGCCGAACTGAGCGGCTTCGGCACCTTCAGCAAGGAAGGCGTCCGGCTGGGTGTCGGCGAATCCGCCATGCTGAACTTCACCCTCAAGCTCGCGACCATGAACGAGAACGTCACCGTCTCCGGCGAGGCGCCGCTGATCGACACCAAGAAGTCCGACCTGTCGGGCCACGTCGAGCAGCGACAGGTCGAGAACCTGCCGCTCAACGGCCGCAACTGGCTCGATCTGGTGTCGCTGGTCCCCGGCGCGCGCGGCAATCCCGGCGCGATTCAGGCCGGCGCGTCGGGCAGCGATATGGCGAAGTATCAGGTGGACGGCGTCGATGTCTCCAACCAGTGCTGCGGCGGATCGAACCAGGGGTACAGCCAGGAGAACATCGAGGAGTTCCAGGTCCTGACCAACCGCTACGATGCGGAGTATGGACGCGTCAACGGCGCGGTGATCAACGCGGTGACCAAGTCGGGCAGCAACGCGTTTCGCGGCACCGGCTTCGGCTACTTCCGGAACGACGGTTTCGGCGACGCCGCCAACTTCTTCACCGGGCAGGTCGCACCCTTCGATCAGAAGCAGACCGGCGTCAACGGCGGCGGCCCGATTCTGAAGAATCGCGCCTTCTACTTCGGCAGCTTCGAGTACAACAAGCTGAGCGCGACCGCCCACCCGAACACCGGGTTCAGTCAATTCGACGTCGACGCGCCGAACGACACCACCAAGTACTACACCACCCTGCGCGCCGATTGGCAGCTCAACACGCAGCATCGCCTGTTCGCGCGCACCTCGATCTACAACACCAACCAGCTGAACAACGCCGTCGGCGGGACCACGACGCTCTCGGGCGGCTACAGCTCGCCGTCGAAGAACAACGACTTGTCGCTGGGCGACACCTGGGTGATCAGCTCACGCGCGGTGAACGAGATTCGGGCCGGCTTCTCGGCGATCGACAACCTGCTCGACTCCAACTGCCGCTGCGTGCGCTATGCCTTCCCGTCGGCGATCATGGGATCGCCCACCAATTCACCGCAGTGGTGGAAGGAGATGAACATCCAGGTCAACGACCTGCTGTCTTATTACGTGCCGAGCTGGCACGGCGAGCACAGCCAGAAGATGGGATTTCAGTTCTTCCGGCCGAAGTTCTGGGGAGCGTTCCCCGATCCGGCCTACGGCAGCTTTACCTTCAACAAGGACCCGACGGATTTCAACGATCCCAAGACCTATCCCAAGCCGACCCAGTACACGACCTCGCTCGGCGACACCTCCTACACGATCCTGAACCCGACCTACGGGATGTTCTATCAGGACAACTGGGCGGTGAGCCACAAGGCCACGATCAATCTCGGCATCCGTTACGACCTCGAGACCGGGACGTCGAACACCGACGTGGCGAACCCGATCCAGCCGGGCACGCGGCCCCTCGACAAGAACAACCTTTCACCGCGCGTGGGATTTGCCTACGACCTGCAGGGTAATGGACGCAGCGTCATCCGCGGGGGCATCGGCCGCTACTACGACAAGGTGATGCTCAACCTCACGAGCAACGAGCGGCGCTCGATCCTCGGCGAATTCATCGGCGTCACCGTCGTCAATCCGGATTTCAACGATCCGCTCGGCGGCAAGACGTTCGAGGACTACAAGGCGCAGCACATTCCTGGCGGACTGACGATCCTGGACAACAACTACCAGACGCCCGAAAACAACCAGCTGTCGATCGGGCTGGCGCAACAGATCGCCGCGGCGTATGCCCTGCAGGTCGACTTCGTCCACAGCAAGGGGCAGTTCGAGCCGATGACGCCGTCGATCAATTTCTTCGAGGATCCGGTCACCCACCTGCCGCTCAACCCGGCGGTCTATGGGCGGCCCTATCCGCAGTACACCAACATCACGATGACGACGTCGACCGGCAAGTCGCAGTACGACGGCCTGCAGCTCGGGTTGAACCGCCGCGGCGGTCGCCTGACGCTGGGCACGAGCTACACGCTGTCCCGTACGCTCGACAACCACAACGGCAACCGGGGCGGTACGCCGACCAACTGGTTCAATCTGGACGACGAGTACACCTATGCCAGCTCCGATCAGCGCCATCGGCTGATCGCCAACGCAGTAGTGTCGCTCCCGTACGACATCCAGGCGTCGGCGATCTACTTCGTCGGATCCCCGCGGGTCATCGGCGTCTTGACCACCCTCGACCCATTCGGTCTCGGCTACACCGGCCGGTGGCTCGAGTCTTCGGCGCAATGCCCGTGCAGGGGTGCCACGGTTCCCCGCGACAGCGAGCGGACGGTCGGCTACGACAAGAAGCTCGACCTGCGCGTGTCGAAGTCGATCAAGATCCAGGGGCACGTCCGGGTGCAGGGGGTGCTCGACGCCTTCAACATCCTCAATACGAAGAACCTCACCAGCTACGGGACCAACGTGTTCTCGAAGACCTACCTCCAGCCGGCGAGCTCGACGAACCTCTTCTATCAGCCACGGCAGGTGCAGCTCGGATTCCGGATCAGCTACTGAGGTGACACGGCAGACCCGTCCGCCCCTGGGGTCAGCTCTCGATGTTTCGCTCTCCCTCGCCGATCGTCGGATCGGCAGCGACCATCTCGAGATCTGACCCCGGCAGCCGGCACGATGAGGCGACGCCCACCGACGCCACGTTTCGTGGTTCAGGATAGACTCCGGCGAGAGAGGGAACCCTCGATCGATGGAGAAGATCCACTACGCGAGAAAGACCGGCCTCGGCTTCCTGATGGCCGCACTCGTGGCCGCGACCGCGGCCGCGCAGATCCCCAGCTCCGCTTATCCCGTGCGCCGGGCAGCCGCTCTCGCGGCGATCCGCGGCGACCTGTCGATCGCCAGCGAGATGGCGGTAAGGAGCATCCTATGAAGAAACACGTCGTCGGAGCGCTGTTGATGCTGCTCGTCGTTGCCGGCTCGTCTGCGGCCCAGGGGCTGTCGGCGAAATGGGAGGAGCTGACCGGCCCGGACTTCGTGGCCGCGCTGCAGGCCTCGAAGGGCACCTGCGCCTTGCCCTTCGGCATCATCGAGAAGCACGGCCCCTCGGGCCCGCTCGGCACCGATCTCCTGAACGTCCGGTACACCACGAGCCTGGCGGCGCGCGACGAATACACCATCATCTTCCCTGAGTACTACGCCGGTCAGATCTTCGAGGCCAGGCACCAGCCTGGCACCATCGCCTACAGCTCGCACCTGCAGCTCGAGATGCTGCAGGAAACCGTTTCGGAAATGGCGAGGAACGGCTGCCAGAAGATCATCATCGTCAACGGCCACGGCGGGAACAACTTCCTGCTGCAGTACTTCGCCCAGACGCAGCTCGATTCGCCGAAGGACTACATGGTGTACGCCGTGATGGGATCCGGATCCGCATCCGAGATGCCCGCCGCGGCCAGGCCGTCCGGGCCCGGCGTCGACGGCCACGCCGGCGAGGGTGAAACCGCGAACATCATGGCCCACAGGCCGGAACTGGCACACCCGGAGCGAGCGTCGACCCAATCCGGCGCGGATCAAAACCGCCTGGAGCTGCCGGACGGCGTCTACACCGGCATCTGGTGGTTCGCGAAGTTCCCGAACCATTATCAGGGCGATGCGGCGGGCGCGACCGCCGCGCGCGGCGACGCCGCGACGCGGGCGGCGGCCACCCGGCTCGCGAACGCGATCCGCGCCATCAAGCGCGACGAAGCTGGGCCGAAACTCCAGAAGGAGTTTTTCGAGAAGGCCGCCAAGCCTGCTGCAACAAAGCAGTAGCGCAGCAGGGCTCCGCTACGCGAAGCGTGGCAGCAGGCGCACCGCGTTGTCGCGGTCGACCGCGCGCAGGTCGGCGTCGCTGAACATGCCGGTGGCCGCAATCGCCGCCGCTGCCGATGCTGCCGATCCGCCCGGGGGGAAATCGGTCCCGAACACGATCTGCGACGGTTTGACGAGTTGCAGGAGCGACGCGACGGCGCCCTTGTTCGCGGCGCCCGCGAGGTCGTAGTAGAACTTCCTGGCTTCCGCCAGGAACCCGTTGGGCAGCGCGTCTTTCGCGCCGCTCGACCCGCCATCGACGCGTCCCGCCAGGAACGGCAGGCTGCCTCCGGCGTGCGACCAGATGAAGCGGATCTCCGGGAACCGCGACGCGTCGCCGCTGAACGCCACACCGATGATCGCCCGCGTGGTGTCGGTGCCGTACTCGATGCTGCCGGGCCCGAGCCCGTAGTCGAGACTCCGGCAGCAGCTTGCGGCCGTCGGATGGACGGCGACGATCGCCTTGCGCCGATTGAGCTCCTCCATCACCGGCCGGAACGCCTTGTTGCCCAGCCACACATCGTCGTAGCTGGTGAGCAGGCCGATGCCGTCGGCCTTCAGCGTGTCGTAGGCGTACGCGATCTCCTTGAGCGAGGCGTCGACGTCGGGAAGCGGCAGCGTCGCGAACAGGCCGAAGCGCGTGGGGTGGAGCTGCACGAGCTTCGCGCCGAACTCGTTGCACGCGCGCGCCAGCACGCGCGTCTTGTTCCGGTCGCCGAACCAGATGCCGGGATTCGTGATCGAGAGGATCGAAGCGGCCACGCCGCCTGCGTCCATGTCGGCGAGCGAGAGTTCGGCCGTCCACCGCAGGTTCGCGGGGTTCAGGAGCGGCCGGCCCTTGACTTCCGCCATCCATTCAGGCGGCGCGAAGTGATGGTGCATGTCGATTCGCCGAGGCTGCGTGGCGCCCCCTCGACCCTGCAACAGCGCCACCGCGAGGCTGCGTTCGGCGCCGACTGCGGCAAGCGGCGCCATCGTGGCGGCGAGGAATGTGCGGCGATCAATCGTGGTCATGCGTCACCTCACGTCGCCTGGCGACGCCGGCCTAAGCGGCGTCGGGCCGATGCGCCCGGAGGAAGGAACGGATCTGGCGCACCGCCAGGGGAATCCGCTCCTTGGGCTCCTTCCACGGGAAGATGCTCACTTCGGCCCTGGGCGCGAGCATCGCGGCCTCCATGGCGACCGTGTACGGATGCGCCGGGATGTCGTCCGGCAGGATCAGCACCGGCGTCTGGCAGGTGCGCACGAAGTCGCGCGTCACGGTGAAGACGAAATCGGGGTTGGTACGGTACATCCTGGTCAGGAATTTCTCGACCATCTCCATCGTGATCTCGGGCCGACGCTTGACCAGTGCCGGACCCCAGCCCTGCATGTTGGTGTCGAAGCTGAGGGTCGGCATCTCCGGCCGCCAGCCGCTCGGCTGCGCCAGCACCGCCGCGACGACGCGGTTGGGCGCCCGCTTCAGCAGGTTCCAGATGAAGGGGCCGCCAATGCAAAAGCCCATCACCATGAACTTGTCGATCCCCAGGTGATCCAGCACGCCGAGCTGGTCGTCGGTGTGTGCATCCCACGGCCGGTCGATCTCGAGCGGGCCCGACGACTGGCCGGTGTTGGCATTGCGCAGGTCCGCGGCGATGCAGCGGTACTCTCCCTTGAACTCTCCGATCGCGTCGAAGGGGTTGTTCAAGGCGGCGATGGTCGAGTTCAATCCGCCGCCGGCGATCAGCAATAGCGGGAAGCCGGAACCAGTCTGCTCGTAGTGAATACGAACGGGGCCTTTTTCGTAGAAGGGCATCGCGGCTGCTCCTTGTCCAAATCCATAACGGCATCCTCCCTGCGGCGCAGTCGTCCGTCGGGCTGCGGGCAAGACGATACTTCAGATCCGGCAGACGTGGCTTGGCGCGTTGTCTAATTGTGCGTAGTACGGCCGGCTTGAAGAGGAGATCAGGAGATCAGGAGGGAGCCCGGCTGAGCTTCTGAACTCCTTTAGAAGGGCTCCCTCGGGACAATCGTGCGATCGTGCTTGCTGGCGCCGGGCGCGAGCGTTCGGTATCGGACCGACGAGAGCACGATTTGATCGATGGACAGGCCGTCCTCGCGTGGCTGGATGCGAATCGTATGCGACCCGGTGGTCGCGAAGTAGAGATCCGGTCCAAGCACTCCAGCTTGGCCCCAGTGGTTGTCGCTCCAGCCCCAGCCCGCCACGCCGCAATTGAGGCATTGCTCCACCGAATACATCACCGCCTCAATTGTCCCGATCCGATTGACGGCGCGCCCCGCGGCGTCGACGGCGTCATTGAACTGCACCCACGCCGAGTCGTTGCACCAGCAATCGGCGAGGGCCGAGCCCCGCATCCAGAGGTGGTAGGGCGTGTTCGCCGCTGCGGTAAATGTGAGATCGACGAACGTGACCGGGTGTGTGCTCGCTGCTGCGGTCTTGGGAACCCCGGCGTTGACGAAGTAGAGACGTCCGCCGCCGGCGGCCTCCGGATCCGTCACGCCGCGAACATCGCCGGTCATCGAAACGGCTTCCCGCGCATACAACACAATTTCCGCCGGCGCCGGATCGCCGGTATCGTCCGGTCGCTGGTACTCGACCACGATGCCATAGTGATCGGACGGAGCGTCCGCCCCCACCGGCGCGATGCCGAATCGGATCATCGACACCGGCTCGACGTTTCTGGACCATCCGTAGTCGATTCGCTTGAAGACGTTTCCGTTGGGCACACCGCAGCCCGAGCGGTTCACCATACCCGTGAACCCTTCGGCGCGTCCGTTCACCACGCGCCAGGCGTCGAGATAGCCGGCGGCGCGGAGCATCGGCAACTGGGTGTTTGGAACCGGGGGCGGGCAGTTGCTCCCCTCGGCATCGTACGCGTTGAGGTCGCCGATGAGGAGATGCGGGTCGCGAGCCGAAGCCATCACGTCGACGGTCTGCCTCGCCTGCACGTCCTTGGCCGGTTCGTCTCCGACCCAGTGCGCGACGAAGGTGTGCGCCGCGGCGGTGCACTGCGGATCGAGGCAGACCGCCACGTCGATCAGCCAGGCCGTGTCGCCTGGGTTCGCGTTCAACGAGGTATCGAGCTGGGTCGCGATCGCCGGTCCGGCGAAGCCGTAGCGCGCAACGATGGAGGTGCCATTCTTATCCGGCAGGCTCGCGGCCCAGCCGAGCGCCTCCTGGACCCGCGCCGGCGCCGCGCAGTGCCACGCTTCCTCGAGCGCAAGCGCGACCACGTTCGGGTCGCCGTTCAACTTCCGCAACTCCGCCTGCGGCACGCCCACGCCCCAGGCGTTGAGGGGCTGGGTCGGGTCGGTGCAGTTGTTGGTGTTGCTGTTGAATCGGTGAGGGGCCGTCAGCCCCGCGATGCCCTTTCCCGATCGGATATTCCAGTTCGCAACTTTGAAGGTTTGAGCCGCGGCGGTTGCGGTCGTCGACATGGCGAATGCACACACGCACGCCGTCCGGCGCCATTGTGGTAACGCGGGCATGACCTGACATCCTCTCTGCTGGGATGGAGGAAGCCTAGGGCACGGGCGTGTCAGCCGGGCGACGAGCGTGAAAACTCCCAGCGACTTGCTACACTGCTCATCCCGCCGCCTCGAGCCACGCTTCAGGCGGCCGGGAGATTATGTCGACTCTTTCCAGAGATCCTGACCTTCGCGGGCCAGCGACGTCCCATGCCCGCACGCCGGGCAGCGTCG
>Ga0070665_100002995_pt1 | contig 18235 bp, 16 predicted proteins | sample KBSS13metaG_FD_65862 | JGI IMG/M metagenome (GOLD analysis project Ga0070665, IMG submission 65862) | Switchgrass rhizosphere microbial communities from Kellogg Biological Station, Michigan, USA - KBS S1-3 metaG | ecosystem: Host-associated > Plants > Roots > Rhizosphere > Soil ...
ACGTCGAGCAGCAGGCCGCAGCCGGACTGGCGCGCGAGCTCTGCAAGAAAATCCCATTCGTCGATCTGCGAGTGCTCGAACTGCAGATAGCTCGAGACGTTCTCGATGAGCATCTGCCGGCCGAGCGCGTCCTGCGCCTGACCGACGCGACTCACCATGTGCCGGAGTGCCTCTTCGGTGTAGGGCAGTGGCAGAAGGTCATTGGTGAATCGCCCGCCTACGGAAGCCCAGCACAAGTGCTCGGACACGAGCATCGGCTGCAACTCGCGCGTGAGGCGCACGATCTCGGCGAGATGCGTAGTGTCGAGCGGATCGGTCGACCCGATCGAGAGCCCCACGCCATGCAGGCTGAGCGGATACCGCGCTCGCACCGCTTCGATCACCCGCCGCGACGCGCCGCCTCGCGCAAAGTAGTTCTCGCTGTGCGCCTCGAACCAGCCGACCTGCGGGCTGCGCGCGACCACCTCTTTGTGGTGGATCGCACGCAGCCCAATGCCGGCGCGCAACGGCGGGGTTGCGCCGCTCACGAATTACTTCGCGGTGAGCGAGCCGTTCACGATGCGCTCGCAGGTGCCCTTCGGCACGGTGATCCATTCCTTGGGGTCGCCGTCCTTCTTGCTCATGCCCTGGCAGGAGTGGGCGGGACCGGCGCAGTCGTTCTTCGCCGCCTTCGCCACGCCGTAGCACTTTTCCGTGGCCGGCTTCTTCGCATCGTCAGCCGAGAACGCGGGACCTGCGACCGCGACCAGGCTGCCGATCGCAGCCGCGAGAATTGCTGTCTTCTTCGTCATCGAGAGATCTCCTTAACAAGGGAACTGGCGCCGGAGTCTGAGCCATTTCGGGCTCCCGTCTCCACATGCTGGAAAAAACAACACCTATGCCAGCGTCGTCGCGCTCCTGCAATCAGTCACTTATGGGAGACGGTCACCCCGTGCGTGGGATGGACGCCGCAGGGGATCACGATGAATGGCGCTGGACCCCCTGCGCGAGGACGGTGCAAACGCGTCCGCAGCCGTGGTAAGAAGGGCGCCGGTCAACCGCGCCATACCCGGGACCCCATGCCCACGGATCCAATAAGACGCGAATCGCCGATCAACGGGAGCCGAGATCCCATTCCGCTGAGCCGCCTGTGGCGGGAGCATCTGCAAGCGGGCGGATGCCCGTCCGAGCTCGCCGGCGTCGAGATCGCCGGCACCGAAGCCCGCACCCTCGACGCCGAAATCACCGCCTGCGTGAGCGCGCTGCTGACGCGCTCGATCAAAGTCGACGGCCGCATCGAACGCCGCCTCGCCGAAATCAGCCACGCCCTCACCGACAAACGAACCGAAGCCGCCGACACGCCCGTCGCCGATTACTGTGAGCGCCTGAACAAGCTGGTCAGCGCTGTGTTGGTGGAGTCGAAAGTCGGAAGAGCCTGAAAACAAAACGGGCGCACCTTTCGGCACGCCCGTTCTGCGATCCATCTGAGCTGTTCAGATCAGAGCAGCGGCACCATCAACAACGCCACGATGTTGATGATCTTGATGAGCGGATTGATGGCCGGGCCCGCCGTGTCCTTGTAAGGATCACCCACGGTGTCCCCGGTCACGGCAGCCTTGTGCGCATCCGACCCCTTGCCGCCGAAGTTACCTTCCTCGATGTACTTCTTCGCGTTATCCCACGCACCACCGCCAGTGGTCATCGAGATGGCGACGAAGATGCCGGTCACGATCGTGCCGATGAGCAACCCACCCAGCGCACGGATGCCAGCGTCCTTACCCAGCATGAGGTTGAGGGCGACGGCCACGATGATGGGCACGAGAATCGGCAACAGCGACGGAATGATCATTTCCTTGATCGCCGCCCGCGTGAGCAGATCCACCGCGCGCGAGTAGTCCGGCTTCGCCGTCCCTTCCATGATGCCCTTGATCTCGCGGAACTGCCGACGCACTTCCGTCACAACCGACCCCGCCGCGCGCCCCACAGCCTCCATCGCCATGGCGCCGAACAGATAGGGCACGAGACCGCCGATGAAGAGACCGATGATCACCGCCGGATCGGCCAGTGAGAAGGTCACCACCTTCCCCGCCGTCTCCAGGTTGTGCGTGTAGTCCGCGAACAGCACGAGCGCCGCAAGCGCCGCCGAGCCAATCGCGTACCCCTTCGTCACCGCCTTCGTCGTGTTACCGACCGCGTCGAGCGGATCGGTGATGTTGCGCACTTCCTTCGGCAGCCCCGCCATCTCCGCGATGCCGCCCGCGTTGTCCGTGATCGGCCCATAGGCATCGAGCGCCACGACCATGCCGGTGAGCGACAGCATCGACGTCGCCGCGATGGCGATGCCATAGAGGCCCACGTTGTACTGCTGGCCGAGCTCGTACGAGCCCCAGATCGCCAGACACACCGCGATGACCGGCAGCGCCGTCGACTTCATCGACACGCCGAGGCCCGCGATGATGTTGGTGGCGTGCCCCGTCTGCGACGCGCTCGCGACCTTGCGCACCGGGCTGTACTCGGTAGCCGTGTAGTACTCGGTGATCACGATCATCGCCGCCGTGAGGCCGAGCCCGATGAGCGCACAACCAAACAGCGCATTCGCCTGCGACGGCATGAGCTCCTTGGTGATGAACCAGAACGCCACCGCCGAGACGATGCCCGACACGATCACGCCCTTGTAGAGCGCGTTCATGATCTTGCCGCCTTCGCTCGCCTTCACGAAGAAGGTGCCGATGATCGACGAGATGATCGAGGCCGCGCCGAGCGCCAGCGGATACACGATGGCGTTGAAGGCCATGCCGTCCGCCGCGGTTTCGTACATCAGGCCACCGAGCAGCATCGTGGCGACCAGCGTGACCGCGTAGGTCTCGAACAGGTCCGCCGCCATGCCGGCGCAGTCGCCCACGTTGTCGCCGACGTTGTCGGCGATCACCGCGGGATTGCGCGGATCGTCCTCGGGAATGCCGGCTTCGACCTTGCCCACGAGGTCCGCGCCGACGTCGGCGCCCTTCGTGAAGATGCCGCCGCCGAGACGCGCGAAGATCGAGATCAGCGAGCCGCCGAACGCGAGCCCGATGAGCGCATGCAGCGCATCCTTCGCCGCAACGTCCGGCGCGCCGGGCAGCGTGTGGCGGAGCAGGGTGTAGTACCCCGCGACGCCGAGGAGGCCGAGGCCTACCACCAGCATGCCGGTGACGGCGCCGCCGCGGAACGCCACGCTGAGCGCCGCGTTCAGGCCATGGGTCGCGGCCTGCGCCGTGCGCACGTTCGCGCGGACCGAAATGTTCATCCCGATGAAGCCGGTGAGGCCCGAGAGAATCGCGCCGACCGCGAAGCCTCCCGCGGTGGGCCAGCCGATGCGGCTGAATCCGATGATGGCGAAGAGGATGACGCCGACGATGGTGATCGTCGTGTATTGCCGGTTGAGATATGCCTGGGCGCCGGCCTGTATGGCCGCTGCGATTTCCTGCATGCGGGCGTTGCCCGCCGGGAGTCGCAGAATCGACATCATCGAGACAACGCCGTACACGACCGCAATAATGCCGGCCGCAATCGCGAGCCACAGCCAGTTACTGGCTTCCATCGGGATGCATCCTCCCAGACTTTGATGTTTATTGATTCTCTGGCTCGCCGGGCATTTGCATGCCCCCCCGGCAAACCAAAAGGCGACGCACTATAGCATCGGATACCGTCAGAGTTTGAAGTCGGTCGAAAGCTTCCTTTTGACGAGGACGCCTTTGATCTTCACGTATTCCGGCAGCCCGTTCTTGTAGGGCGGATAGTCTTCGCCGGCAATGAGCGGCTCGAGATAACGGCGGCAGGCATCGGTGATACCGAAGCCATCCTCGGTCACGAACTCGCGCGGGACTTTCTTTTCCTGGTTCGCGACCTGGTCGAGCGGCACATGGCCGATCGTCCACCGGTAGGGCTTCGCCGCCTTGCGAACGATCGTCGGCATCACCGCGTTCACGCCCTTCACGGCGAGCTCGACCGCAGCTTTGCCGACGGCATAGGCCTGCTCCACATCCACCTTTGCGGCGATGTGCCGGCCGGCCCGCTGCAGATAGTCCGCAACGGCCCAGTGGAATTTGTAGCCGAACGCTTCACGCACCATGTTGGCCACGACCGGCCCGACGCCGCCGAGCTGCGTGTGGCCGAAGGCGTCTTTGGTACCGGCTTCAGCAAGGAACTTGCCGTCGGGCCAGGCCGCGCCTTCCGAGACCACGATGACGCAGTAGCCGTTGTCGGTCACGCTCTGCTTCACCTTCGCCAGGAATTTGTCTTTGTCGAAGGCGATCTCGGGGAACAGGATGATGTGCGGCGGCTCGCCCGGTTTCTTGCCGGCAAGGCCCCCGGCCGCGGCGATCCAGCCGGCGTGGCGGCCCATCACCTCGAGCACGAACACCTTGGTGGAAGTGCGTGCCATCGAGGCGACGTCGAGCGCCGCTTCGCGCGTGGACACGGCGATGTATTTCGCCACCGAGCCGAATCCCGGGCAGCAGTCGGTATGCGGGAGGTCGTTATCGACGGTCTTGGGCACACCGACGCAGGTGATCGGGTAGCCCATCTGATCGCCGATCTGGGACACCTTCAGCGCGGTGTCCATGGAGTCGTTGCCGCCGTTGTAGAAGAAATAGCCGATGTCGTGTGCGCGGAAGACCTCGATCAGACGCTCGTATTCCGCACGGTTCTTGTCGAGGCCTTTGAGCTTGAACCGGGCCGAGCCGAACGCGCCGGCGGGGGTGTATCGCAGCCCTTTGATGGTTTCCCGGCTTTCCTTGCTGGTGTCGATGAGCTGCTCGGTGAGCGCGCCGACGATGCCGTCCTTCCCGGCGTACACCTTGCCGATCTGCCGGGGGTACTTCGCCGCGGTTTCGATCACGCCGCAGGCCGACGCGTTGATGACGGCCGTGACGCCGCCGGACTGGGCATAGAACGCGTTCTTCGGGGTGCTTTTCGGGCGGCTCTTCGAGGCGGGCTTCTTGGTTTTCATGAGCGTCGCAGCGTGAGTTGACGAGGCGCCGGAGAATAGCCCATGCGGTTTGATTTTGGCTTGGGGCGCCGGTAACGTGGCGCCCGACTTTCAGGGGTGTCAGCGGGCGGCGTTCACAACTATGCGAATTATCCTTCTGGGTGCGCCGGGCTCCGGCAAAGGCACCCAATCCCAGCGACTGGTCGACCGGCACGGCATTCCGCAGATCTCCACCGGGGATCTGCTGCGAGCCGCCGTGAAGAACGGGACCCCGCTCGGCGTGCGCGCCAAGGCCGCGATGGACTCGGGCAACCTGGTCGACGACGAGATCGTGCTCGGCATGATCCGCGAGCGGCTCGCGGAAGAGGACGCGCAGCGCGGCTTCATCCTGGATGGATTTCCGCGCACCCTGGTGCAGGCGGGCGCGCTCGACGTGATGTTGCGCGAGATGGGCAAGCCGCTCGATGCGGTGGTGCTGCTCGAGGTGGATTACGGCGAGCTCACCAAGCGCATTTCCGGCCGGCGCAGCTGCCAGGACTGCGGCAAGGTGTTCAACGTGTTCACGTCGCCGCCCCCGCAAGGCGAGGTGTGCCCGAAGACGAACGAGCCGCACCGGCTGTTCCAGCGTAGCGATGACAACGAGACGGCCGTCGCCGAGCGTCTGCGTGTGTATGACGAGAAGACCAAGCCGCTGATCGAGTACTACTCGGCGCAGGATTTGCTGCGGTCGATTCAGGCTTCGGGTGAGGTCGACGAGATCACCAATCGGCTGAATGCGGTGTTGCATGTGCCGGCCGCGCCGGCGGCAGCGCCGGCGCGTCGCGCCCCGGCGCGGCATCGGCGGCGCAGTGCGCATCGGCCCGCCGGCCTTGCGAGCACGGCGCGGGGCTCGCGGCGGCGGGTGATCAAGAAGAAAGCGAAGGCTGAGGCGCCGAAGAAGGGGGCTGCGGGTAAGGCAGCTGCCAGGAAGGCTGCAGGTAAGGCTGCGGCGAAGAAAGGGAGCGGCAAGACTGCAGCGAAGAAGAGGGTGAGCAAAGCCGCTGCGAAAAAGTCCGCCGGCCGCAAGAGCGCGGCTCGCAAGACTGCGAAGAAGAGCGCCGGTCGGAGCAAGGCCGCCAAGCGAGTGGTCGCGAAACGTGCACCGGCCAAGAAGAAGGCGAAAAAGACGCGGCGATAATCGAGGACGTCGCAACGGCGAAGTGCTGGCCGTGCCACGCGCGGCGCGGCGCGCGCCGTCTTAGCCGCCCGGCGATTGAGGGCTTCTTGGGCTCAAAGGGCGGCGAGCAGCGGCTCGCCGATCACCGCTCGGCGCCATCCCTGCAGAATCGAAACGTTTCGGCTGCCTTCGGCCAGCTGTTCAATGTCGCGTCGGGTGGCGAGGACTTCGGGGCTCAGGCCCAGCCCCTGAGCGATGGTCTGGTTGAGGGTCGCGAGCTTGCGCACGAGCGCGGTCTGTTCCGGGCTCGGCCGGGGTCGCGACATCACGGGCGGGGGCGGGTTCGGCACGTCGGCTTCCGCGACCATCCGCAGGATCTCGTCCGCGCAGTTCTTCACCACGCCCGCCGTCATCTCGGGCACTGATCCCAGCTGCTCCACCGTGCGCGGCACACGCATCACGATCTCGCGCAGCGCGACGTCATCCAGAATCCACCCGCGCGGGCGATTGCGTTCGATCGCGCGACGCTCGCGCCACGCCGCCAACAAGCGCGTCAGCCGAGTGCGTCCGGGATCGAGCCCACGCAATCCCTTCAGCCGCTGCCACGCTTCATCCGGATTCACAGTGAAGCTCTGCACATCAGCGAGGGCCGCGAGCTCTTCTGCGAGCCATGGCAGGCGATTCAGCTTATCCAGCTGCTCTTCGAGGCTGGCTTTCAGCGGCAGTAAATAGCGCACGTCATCCAGCGCGTACTCCACCTGTTCCGGCGACAGCGGCCGCCGCGACCAGTCGGTACGCGTGTGTGACTTCGCAAGGTCAGTCCCGAGGGTTCGGCGCACGAGCTCGCCGTAGCCGATCTGCGCGGGCAATCCTGTCAGCGCCGCGGCGATCTGGGTATCGAACACAGGCCGCACCAGCCCAGCAAGTGGGAAGAGCACCTCGACGTCCTGCCGCGACGCGTGCATCACCTTCACCGGCGTTTCGCCACTTGGCGACAGGTGGCCGGCCAGCGTCGGAATCAAAGGCGTGAGCGACATCTCCGCGAGCGGGTCAATGCAGGTGGCATCATCAGCCGTCGCCGCCTGAATCAGGCAAAGCTCCGCACGATAGGTGCGCTCGCGGAGGAACTCCGTGTCGAGGCCGATGGCAGGAGCCGACTGCAGGCGGGCAGCCCAGTCGGTAAGCGCGGCGGTTGTGGTGACGATGTGCTGCAACGAGCGGAACGATGATCTGTACAATCCAGCGCGCCCATTCTATGCGAGACCGCGCTCGAAGCCGAACATGAAGGAGCTTTTCGGGCTGTTCGCCCAGATCGCGATGTCGCGAAAGGGTCCGCAGGACCTTCCAGCGTCCTATCTCCTACTGGCGCTGACAGTATTCGCATACTGGGTCGTCCGCTACGTCATCTCCCTGGTGGCACCGCCAGCGGAACATTGGCGGGTGCATCTCCTCGTGCAGGTCGTCTTTACGCTCGTTTGGTACGCCGCGCTGCTGCGCGCCGCCGGTAAACCAGAGCGCTTCCTGCAAGCCGCCACCGCAATCTTCGGTGCCTGGATGCTGCTGGAACCGCCTTGGGTCGTCGCCGTGCACTACTGGCAGGGGTTGCCTAAAGAGGCCGTGCTGTACGCACCGATGACGTTCCTCGCGCTGGCCATCACCATCTGGATCATTCGCGCGGGAAGCTACGTACTCAAGCACGCGTTGGAGCTGCCGTTACTGGCCTGCGTTATCCTGACGATCCTGCAGACTTTTACCGGCGAGCTGCTCATGCGAGTCGCCTCGCCCCCCTCAACCGTTACTCACACCTGAAGTCGAACCATCGTGCACGTTCACATCCTTGGCATCAGCGGCACCTTCATGGGCGGCATCGCGGCGATCGCGAAGGCCGCGGGCTACCGCGTCACCGGCTCTGACCGCAACGTCTATCCGCCGATGAGCACGCAGCTCGAAGCGCTCGGCATCGAGATCACGCAGGGCTTCGACGCCGCGCAGCTTTCGCCCGCGCCGGATGTAGTGGTGGTCGGCAACGTGATGGTGCGAGGGCAGCCGGTCATCGAAGCGCTGCTCGAAAGCCGCATCCCTTACGTCTCCGGGCCGGAATGGCTGGCGACGCAGGTGCTGCGCAACCGATGGGTGCTGGCCGTAGCGGGCACGCATGGCAAGACCACGACGTCGTCGATCCTCGCGTGGCTGCTCGAAGCGGCGGGCCTGAAGCCGGGCTTCCTCATCGGCGGCGTGCCCGCGAACTTCGGCACCAGTGCGCGCCTCGGTAACGATCCGTTCTTCGTCATCGAAGCGGACGAATACGACTCTGCGTTCTTCGACAAGCGCGCGAAGTTCGTTCACTACCATCCACGCACCGCCATCCTGAACAACCTGGAGTTCGATCACGCGGACATTTACCGCGACGTCAGCGAGATCCAGCGCCAGTTCCACCATCTCGTGCGAACGATCCCGGGCTCGGGACGCATCGTGTGGAACGCTGAAGATGCGCGCCTGCGTGAAACACTGGCGATGGGCTGCTGGACCGAGCGCGAAGCCTTCACGCGTGCGGATTCGCCCAAGGCGTCGCAAGCATTCTGGACCGCTCGCCCTGTTGACGGCGTCGCCGACTACTCTCGCTTCGAAGTCCTCGAAGGCGGTACGTCGCGTGGAGTCGTCGAGTGGTCAATGATCGGTGCGCACAACATGGAGAACGCGCTCGCCGCGATCGCGGCCGCGAGGCATGCTGGCGTGCCGGTCGCGCAGTCCGTCGAAGCGCTGAAGACGTTCGCTGGTGTCGCCCGCCGAATGCAGGTTCGTGGCGAGGTGAATGGCATTCGCGTGTACGACGACTTTGCGCATCACCCGACTGCGATTCACACGACGCTGGATGGTCTGCGCCGTCGCGTGGGGCAGCAGCGCATCGTTGCCGTGCTCGAAGCGCGATCCAACACGATGCGCATGGGCGTGCACAAAGACACGCTCGCGCCGTCGCTGGATCTCGCCGACGAGGTCTGGCTCTTCGCACCTCCGGACCTCGGCTGGGACACGCAGCCGCTGATGGCGGCTCTTGGCGCGCGCGGACATGCTGTTCCTGATGTGGACAAGCTGGCCGCGGACCTCGCGAAGTCCTTGAAGCCCGGCGACCACGCGCTGATCATGAGCAACGGTGGGTTCGGCGGCCTCCACGGAAAGCTGCTCGCGAACCTGGAAGCTCGCTTCGGGCGCAATTGAGGCAATCGCTATGGCTGCTGCGGGTAGCACGGAGCTGCCGCTCTTTCCGCTGAACACCGTGCTGTTTCCCGGTGGCCCGCTGCCGTTGCGGATCTTTGAGCCGCGTTACGTGGACATGATCCGCAAGTGCATGCGAGAGGGTGCGCCCTTCGGCGTGCTCCTCATTCGCTCGGGCAAGGAAGTGGGCGAGGTCTCGAGCGCAGCGGACATCGGCACGAGCGCTCGCATTGTCGACTTCAATCAGATGCCGGATGGTCTTCTCGGCATCATTTGCACCGGCGAGCAGAAATTTCGTCTCGACGAGCGTCGCGTGCAGGCCGATGGGCTGAACCTAGGCACAGTGACGTGGCTGCCGCCCGAGCCGCCGACGCCGCTGCCGCCCCAGCACTCGCACCTCGGGCTGCTGCTCGAACGCGCGCTCCCGCAGATCAGCGACATCTATCAGTCGATCGAGAAGCGGTTCGATGACGCCGGCTGGGTGAGCTCGCGGCTCGCGGAGATCCTGCCGATCAGCCTCAGCGACAAGCAGGAGTGCCTGGAGCTGGACGATCCGCTCGCGCGTCTCGAACGCCTCGCGCCGTTTATCCGCCAGGCTGAAGACTGACAGCCGCGGCTGCGTTTCGGCGAGCGTAGTACCTGTAAATGACGGTGCCGATCAGCACGGTCCACGCGAGCACCAGCCAGCCCACTACGCCGTCGAAACCGCTGAGCAGGAAGCGCAGCGGGTGCGCATCGTTCGGCTGAAACCCTTCCCGCATGAAGGTGATCACCCAGACCCAACCAGCATGCAGGCCCATGCTGGCGGCGATGTTCCCGGTCACGGCGCGCACCGAGGCGAGCAGCACGCCGACTGCGAAGAGGCAAAGAAAGGCGTCGTATACGTTGATGTTGGCGAAATTGCGCAGGGTGCCGGTCAGCAGATCGATGCCGCTGTACCAATGAACCTGGTCGGCGGGGATCGTTTGGCGGGCGACAAAGTGTGCTGCGGCATACAGCAGTGACGTCAGGAAGATGGCCGCCTTCGCGCCGGACTCGCGTGATACGGCTGTGAACATCGCGCCGCGCAGGAAGGTTTCTTCCAGGAGTGCCACCGCAAGGCCGGTCATCAGCCCTTTGAGCGCCGTGTGCGCGAACAGTGAGAAGTCGGGGGTCACGCCGTCTTTCCAGATGCGCAGGCCCATGAGCCCCATGACGATCGCGATCGGCGCCATCGTGGCGACGCCGATGGCGAGCGCTTTCAGCATCGCGGGAATGAACTGCCGCCACGGCAGGCCGTAACCGAAGCTCTGCTTGTTGGCGACGCCGAGCCGGCGCGCGATCAGGAAGAGGCCGACGAACAACGCGAGCTGTCCGACGCGGCTCGCGATGCGATGGAACGGAAAGTCGAAGTAGGGATGCAGCAGCACCCACGACGGGTAGGCGATGAGGCCCATCAGAAGAAGACAGGCGACCACAAGGCCGAAAAACCATGCGAATGCGCGCATTTCGAAAATAACCGTCGACGTGGGGCGCGTACAGTACGCGGGCTTCGCCGGGACGCGCAAATGCGGGCGCGTGTAAGCGCACGGGCAGCGGTGCGGGCATGCGACACGAGTGCCGGCAGGCCGCGAACTCGCATTTCTGTACGAAAACACCACGAATGCGCCTGTCACCTGCGCCGGCTGCTAATGAGAATCGCGATCCGGCAATTCGCCGGTTACCTAGGTGCTTCCCATGCAGGAGCGACGCGCAAGACAGATTCTTCAGGCGCTCATCCAGGGCGTCGACCCGTTCGATGGCAGTGATCTTCCCTCGGGCACGGTGCTGCAGCAGGCGGATGTGTTGCGAGCGTTGCTCGCGGGCGTCGCCTCTCTCGAGCAGGACGCCGCGCGCGCCTCGCGGCGCGCCCAGTTGCCGCGGAATATTGGGCGGTCGTGGACTTCAGAGGAGAACTCGAAGCTCGTGGCGTCGTTCAATGCGGGCGAGAAGCTGGCGGAGATTGCGACGAAACATGGGCGGACGTTGCGAGCGATAGAAGCGAGACTCGAGAAGCTCGGGCTCATTAGTGCGGACGAACGAACTACTGCAGATCGTTTCGGCCCGAACGCGCCGGGGTAGGGCGTGTGCTACCGTCCCGCCCCGTGACAAACGCTGCCGGGTGGGACGGGTCGGGGGGGCGCGTGCTGTTCGTGCCAGTCTCCGGCGCGCGCGGCATGGGTGAATATGCGCGCGCGCTGGCGCTGGCCACAGCGGCGGCGCGCCGCCTGCCGCGACTTCAGGTGCACTTCATCGTGAGCCGCGAAGCGCCGTACGCCGCGGATCTGCCGTTCCCCAAAACGCTCATCCCGGCGTCTCCAACGATGCACACAGCGGAAGTGGTGGACGTCATCCGCACCTTCCGCCCGACGCTCGTCGTCTTCGACAACGCCGGCCGCACCAAGCAACTGCAAGCCGCCGCCGAAGTGGGCGCGCGCGTCATCTACGTAAGCTCACGCGTAAGGCAACGTCGCAAAGCATTCCGCCCCCAGTGGATGCGCGCGATGGACGAACACTGGATCGCCTATCCCGAGTTCATCGCGGGTTCCTCGGGCCTGCTCGAAAAGCTGCTGCTCACCCTGATGGGCCGCCCGAAGCTCAAATTCCTGGACGCGTTGCTCCCGCCCTCCGAACCCGAACGCGCGCAGGCAGCGTTGCGCCAATTCGGTGTCTACGAAGGCGATTACGTCCTGGTCGTCCCCGGCGGCGGCAGCGAACACTCAAGTGGCAAGAACGCGCCTCAGATCATCGCCGAAGCCGCGCGACGGCTGGCCGTGCGCGGTTATCCGATGATCGTCGTCGGCGTGCCGACGCTCGATTCCAGCGAGATCCAGACCGTCGAGCTGCGTCTCTCGCCCCGCATTCCCATGGCGACACTGGGCGAGCTGATCCGCCGCGCCAAACTCGTGATCTCCAACGGCGGTGACACGCTGCTTCAGACGCTCGCCTGCAACCGCGCCTGCGTCGCCGTCCCCATCGCTGGCGATCAGCCGCATCGGATCCAGAAGTGCGTTCAGGCGCAGCTGGCCGAAAGTGCCACGCTGGACAGCGACGACATCGAGCGCGTCGCACTGTCGCTGCTGGAGAATGCCGAGCAACGGCACCGCCTGGAGCGCAATTCCACCCAGGTCGGCATCACCAACGCCCTCGAAGGTGCACTCGCGACACTCGAACGGCTGTCGCGGCCGGCGTGATATCGTCGCGGCCCGATCTTTCGAGGGTCTGACGTCCGATGAGTCGCCTGCGCATCGCCCATATCATCCTGTCCCGCGGATTCGCGGGCTCCGAGCGCGCGACCGCGGAAATGTGCAATGCCCACTGCGAGAAGCACGACGTGCTGCTCATCATCAAGAAGGGGCACGCCAATAGCGCAGGGGTGACCATCCGGCAGTGGGTCGACCCGCGCGTGAAGATCGTCGAGGTCAGCAACTGGTTCCCGAAGTCGGACATCGCGCGGGCGCTCGAAGAGTTCGGCGCCCAGGTGATTCACGGGCACCTGCGCAAGTCGACCAAGATGCTCGCGAAGATCAAGCCGCGTGGCGCGACCATCGTGACGCTGCACATCTCGGTGAACGGCCCGTACTTCGCGGACATGGACGGCATCGTCTGCATCGCCCGCTGGCAGCACGAAGGCATCCCGAAGGACTACAAGGGCATCGTCTTCGACATCAACCTTGCGTACATCCCACACCGCCGGTTGCCGCCCGAAGAGATCCAGAAGCTGCGCGCCGATCTCGGCGTGAAGCCGAACGAGTTCCTCGTCGGCGGCGTCGGCCGGCTCGCGCGCAGCAAGGGCATGGATACGCTGATCGAGGCCTTCAAGGTCGCGAAGCTGCCGGACTCCAAGCTCGTGATCATCGGCGAAGGTCGCGAACGCCCGCGGCTCGAAAAGCTGCTCGCGCCCGGCATCTCGCTGCCCGGTTTCTACCCGAACGCGAAGGACTACTACCAGGCGTTCGACGTGTTCGTGTGCCCGTCCCGCCGCGAGCCGCTGCCATACGTGCTGCTCGAAGCGCTCGACGCCGGCGTGCCCATCATCGCCTCGACGGCGCTCGGCAATGCGGAGCTGCTGGAGAAATATCCGGGCGACCTGTTCCCGATCGAAGACGTGACGACGCTGGCGGCGCTACTGCGTGCCCATCGCGAAAACCCGAAGCCGAAGGGGCACGTTGCGCTGCCGGACTTTGGGATGCAGGCGATCGCGGATCGTTACGAGGAGGCGTATCGCGAAGTGATACGCCACAAGGCAAGCCCTCAATCGCCGGGCGTCTAAGAAGCCTCTTTCGGCCGCTTGCGGGTTACTGCAGCTGGCGTGAAGTAAAGCCTTCGGCCTTCAGCAGGTCGAGCAGCCCGTTCTTGCCGACGATGTGCAGCGTGCCGACCACCACCATCACGTTCTGATCGGACTTCAGCAGCTTCTCGATCTGCGGGATCCAGCGGCGATTCCGGTCTGATACCAGCGTGGCGTAGAGACCGGGCGCGACGCCGTATTCCTCGCTCAGGATGTTCGCGAGCTTTGCGGCGTTGCCGGCGCGCCAGGCGGCGATCAGCGAATCCGTCTCGCCTTTCATCTCCTGCATCTCTTCGAGCGTGAGATCGAGGAACTTGATCTGATCCGGCGCCGACAGGTCCGCGAGCAGGCTGAGCTGCTCGTCCAGCGTCTCGAAGCCGGTGATCTGTTTGCGATCGCTCATCGCATGCGCGGTGAGCTGCTTCTCGACACCGGAGTCCGGATCGAAGCCGAGCTTCGCGAGCTGCAGCTCCGCGAGCGTCATGGCGGCCATCCAGGGCTGGAAGCGCTCGAGCGCTTCGCTGGGAATCCCCATCTCGCCTGCCTGTTTATCCAGCTTGTCGAAGCGCGCCTTGCCGATCACGTCGCTCAGCGTTTCGTCCCCGGAGTAGATGCCCTTCTCGAGCATGAGACCCTGCGCCTCGGTCGGATTGAGGTCGTCCATGTCGATTTCCATGACGAGCGACGCCGAGTCGGCGTAAGCCTTGTCGAAGGCCGCCGGCAGCTTCGACTCCGAGGCACGCAGCAGGTGCACGGAGCCGGCGAGATAAACCGTGTTTTTGGCGCCCTTGATTGCCCAGACGGGCGCCTCGGCGTGGGCGGCTACGCCGCCGAGCAGACCGAGGAGGACGAGCCAGCCGCTGAACCCGCGCTTGAATCTACCCACACGACCTCCGTGACCAGCGTGCCGTCGGCGCGCAGCTCGAGTGTACGGTATGCGGGTGGTCGCGAGTCCACCGCGAACTCATCCGACTTCGGCAAAAACTGCGCACAGGTGGACGGGGTAGCAATCAGTCGCACGTTTTTGCGCAGGCCGTCATAGGCCTGGTGCACGTGGCCCCACACGATCGCACGCACGTTGCGGTGGCGATCGATCACATCGAAGAACTCGGGCGCATTGTCCAGGCCGACCTGGTCGAGCCAGCGGCTCGACATGGCGACCGGGTGATGATGCAGGCAGACGAGGGTGTGCTGGTTGTCCGCGGAGATCAGCGCGGAGTCGAGCGCGGCGAGCGTTTCCTTCGTCAGGTGGCCGCGGGCCGAGCCCACCAGGCAGCTGTCGAGCAGCACGATGCGCCAGTTGCCGAGGTCCACATGACCTTCGGTGACGAACGGCTTGCCGCGCAGCTCGCGATGAAGCGCCGCCGGCTCGTCATGATTACCCGGGATGCACAGCACCGGCACCTTGAGCGCGCCGAAGATGCGACGGAAATGTTTGTAGCCCGCGACGTCGTCCTGCACCAGATCGCCGGTCACGAGCACGGCATCGACCGGCCACTCGCGCGCCTGCGCAAGATCGAGCGTGCGCGTGAGCGCAGGCAATGTCGCCACGCCGCGCAACGTTTCGGACTCGTTGCCGTACAGGTGCGAATCAGTGAATTGTACGAGACGGATGCTCATTTTCAGGACAGTACCCCGGCCACATCGAACTGACTCGTGGCCTCATGCACGAGTTCCGTGCAATGCCACAGCGGCCGGAAATGTAGCAGACGAACGAAGCGTCGCTGAGTGAACTGCATCAAGCGCTTCGACCTCGCGCGGCTCAACGTGACGCAGTTGTTTTTCGGGCCGCCACATAATGCGAGCACTTTGGAAAAAGTTTCACGCCGCGAATTGCGCGAGTGAAAAAATGAGAAACCGGTCGTTCGACAGAACGCCGTCGCGCATCGGCGACTCGAGCTGCGACTTTCGTTGGTTAGCCGATCGGTTAACAAGGGCAGGTGTGCCACCCCGGACACGCCACTGTCCCGCATCGGCCCCAGTGATCGGCCGAGAAGTCGCGGCATTTGCGGAGCGTCGGCCCCCTGATGGAAAATGCGCGCCCCTTTTTCGACGCGCTTCGCAGCGCCGCGGCACCCCACCGCGAATCACAGGACGCCAGCGCCACCGATGACTACCCGCCGAGAACTCGCCAACGCCATCCGGGCCCTGTCCATGGATGCCGTCCAGAAGGCCAACTCCGGGCACCCCGGTGCCCCCATGGGCATGGCCGACATCGCCGAAGTGCTGTGGCGCGAAGTGCTGAAGCACAACCCCGGAAACCCTCTTTGGCCCGACCGTGACCGCTTCATTCTGTCCAATGGCCACGCTTCGATGCTCTTGTACTCCCTGCTCTATCTGACCGGGTACCCGCTGAAGATCGAGGAGATCAAGAACTTCCGGCAGCTCGGCAGCCGCACCGCCGGCCACCCGGAGGTGGAGCAGCACCTGGGGATCGAGACCACGACCGGCCCCCTCGGTCAGGGCCTGGCCAACGCCGTGGGCATGGCGCTCGCGGAGAAGATGCTGGCGACCCAGTTCAACCGCCCCGGCTTCGAGGTGGTGAATCACCACACCTGGGTGTTCATGGGCGACGGCTGCCTCATGGAGGGCATCTCGCACGAGGCCTGCTCGCTCGCCGGCACGCTGGGCCTGGGCAAGCTGATCGGCTTCTACGACGACAACGGCATCTCGATCGACGGCCACGTCAAGGACTGGTTCACGGACGACACCCCGAAGCGCTTCGAGGCGTACGGCTGGCACGTCATCCCGAACGTCGATGGCCAGAACAGCGACGCGGTCGCCGCCGCCATCCAGCAGGCGCAGGCCGAAACGGCCCGTCCGACGCTCATCTGCTGCAAAACCACGATCGGCTGGGGCTCGCCCAACCGGGCGGGCACCCACAAGGCGCACGGTGAGGCGCTGGGCGTGGACGAAGTCGCCCTGGTCCGCAAGCAGCTCGGCTGGACGGCCGAGCCCTTCGTGATCCCCGAACCGATCCTCAAGGACTGGGACTGCCGCGAGAAGGGCAAGGCTGCCGAGGCCAAGTGGCAGACCCTCTTTGGTGCCTACAAGGAAGCGCACCCGGAGCTCGCCGCCGAGCTCGAGCGGCGCTTCAAGGGCGACCTGCCGAAGAGCTGGTCCGACACCGTGACCAAGGCCTACGCCGAGGCCGCGAAGCAGACCGCCCCCCAGGCCACCCGCCAGTCGTCCCAGGCGACGCTGAACGCCCTGAACCCCGGCCTGCCGGAGTTCTTCGGGGGTTCGGCGGACCTCACCCCGTCCAACAACACGACCACCAAGCTCTCGAAGCACATCACGCACGAGGACTTCTCGGGCAATTACCTGTCATACGGCGTCCGCGAGTTCGGTATGACCGCGATGATGAACGGCATCGCCCTGCACGGCGGTTTCGTCCCGTACGGGGGCACGTTCCTCACGTTCTCGGACTACGCGCGCAATGCCGTCCGCCTGGCGTGCCTCATGCGCCAGCGCGTGATTCTCGTGTACACGCACGACTCCATCGGTCTCGGCGAGGACGGCCCGACCCATCAGCCGATCGAGCACATGCCAGCTCTCCGCGCGATCCCGCACATGAACCTCTGGCGCCCCTGCGACGCGGCCGAAACGGCGGTGGCCTGGGTGCTGGCGGTGGAACGGACCGACGGCCCGACCGCGCTGATCCTGACCCGCCAGAATCTGCCCCAGCAGACGCGCAACGATGCGCAGAAAGCGAACATCGCCAAGGGCGGCTACACCCTGATCGACAGCAACGGCACGCCGGAAGCGATCGTGATCGCCACCGGATCCGAGGTCGGGATCGCGGCCGACGCCGTGCGCGCACTCAATTCGAGCGGCAAGCGCATCCGGCTGGTCTCCATGCCCTCCACTGAAGCATTCGACGCGCAGGATGCGGCCTATCGCGAGTCGGTATTGCCGCGCGCGGTCACGAAGCGCGTCGCCGTCGAGGCAGCCGCCACCCAGACGTGGTGGAAGTACGTGGGGATCGAAGGCGACGTGGTCGGCATCGACCGTTTCGGCGCTTCGGGCAAGGCGACGGATCTGTTTCCGCATTTCGGCTTCACGGCCGATAATGTTGCAAAGCATATCGAGCAAGTTCTCAAGAGGTAAAAAACGAATCATGGCTATCAAGGTGGGCATCAACGGTTACGGGCGCATCGGGCGCAACATTCTTCGCGCGCTGTTCGAGGCGAAGCGCACGGGGGAAATCGAGATCGTCGCGATCAACGACCTGGGCGACGCCAAGACCAATGCCCATCTCACGCAGTACGACACGGCGCACGGCAAGTTCCGCGGTGAAGTGAAGGTCGACGGCGACTCGATGGTCGTCGACGGCCATCGCATCAAGGTGCTCGCCCAGCGCAATCCGGAACAGCTGCCGTGGGGTGATCTCGGCGTGGACACCGTGCTCGAGTGCACGGGCCTCTTCACCAGCAAGGCGAAGGCGGGCGCGCACCTCAAGGGCGGCGCCAAGCGCGTGATCATCTCCGCCCCGGGTGGCGAAGACGTGGACGCCACCATCGTCTACGGCGTGAACCACAACGTCCTGAAGAAGGACATGACGGTCATCTCGAACGCCTCGTGCACCACCAACTGCCTCGCGCCGGTC
>Ga0070665_100002997_pt1 | contig 18231 bp, 16 predicted proteins | sample KBSS13metaG_FD_65862 | JGI IMG/M metagenome (GOLD analysis project Ga0070665, IMG submission 65862) | Switchgrass rhizosphere microbial communities from Kellogg Biological Station, Michigan, USA - KBS S1-3 metaG | ecosystem: Host-associated > Plants > Roots > Rhizosphere > Soil ...
CACCGGCTGCGAGCGCCACGCCGCGTACCGGGCCACCCGCGCCAGCGCGGCGACCGCCCGCTCCGGGCTGGCGTACGACGGCACCGACCCCGGGCCGGGCCGCCCGTCCGGCAGCGGCTGTGCCAGCTCGGCGGTCACACCCTCGACCGCGAGGAACACCGCCGCCACCGGCTTGTCCGAGCCCGCCGTGCGCTCCCGCACCACCCGCGCGTACTCCGCGCTGGGGGTGGCTACCGGCGGCACGAACACCACAACCAGCGAGTCCGCCTCCTGGTCGCCGGTCGCGGCCAGGGCCCGTTCGACCGCTGCGGCGAACTCCTCCGGCGTGGCCGAGGCCCCGACGTCCACCGGGTCCGCCGCCGCGACCATGCCCTCGTCGATCAGGGCGTCGCTGACCAGCACGTTCAGCGCCGTGGAGTTCCCGACGACCGCGACCCGCCGCCCGCGCGGCATCGGCTGGTAGGCGAGGACCAGGGCGGTGTCGAACAGCTGGGCGATGGTCTCGACCCGGATCACGCCGGACTGCTCGAACAACGCGCGCACGCTGGCGTCGTCGATCGGGACCGCGGCCTCGCGCAGCCGCGCGGGCGAGGTGTTGCGGCCGGACTTCACCGCGACGACCGGCTTGGTCCGCGCCAACCGCCGCGCGAGCCTGCCGAACTTGCGCGGGTTGCCGAAGGTCTCCAGGTACAGCAGCACGACGTCGGTCTCCGCGTCCGTCTGCCAGTACTGCAGCAGGTCGTTCGCGGAGACGTCCGCGCGGTTGCCTGCGCTGACGAAGGTGGACAACCCGAGCCCGCGCGACTGCGCGCTGGCCAGGATCGCGGTGCCCAGCGCACCGGACTGGCAGAAGAAGCCCACCCGCCCGCGCGCGGGCAGGTCCGGGGCCAGGGTGGCGTTGAGCCGGACCTTGTCGTCCAGGTTCGCGACGCCCAGCGCGTTCGGCCCGATCACCCGCATCCCGTGCGCCCTGGCCTCGGTGACGAGCTTGCGCTCGGCGCTCATCCCGTCCGCGCCCGCGTCGGCGAACCCGGAGCTGACCACGACCAGCGCCTTGACGCCCTTCTCCAGACACTGGTCCATGACCTCGTCCACGCCCGCGGCCGGGATCGCGACGACCGCCAGGTCCACCGGGTCCGGGATGTCGGTGACCGACGCGTACGCCCGCACCCCGCGCACCGAGCGCGCCTCGGCGTTCACCGGGTAGACGGGCCCGGTGAAGTTCGCCTTGAGCAGGTTCGCGAGGACCGCGTGCCCGATCTTGGCGGGGTCCGTGGACGCACCGATCACCGCGACCGACGTGGGATGCAGCATGTTCGTCACGCTGCGGGCCTCCGCGGCCTGCTCCCGCGAGTCCCGCACCGCGATGGAGCGCTCGGTGGGGTCGATGTCGAACTCCAGGTGCAGCACGCCCTCGGCGAAGGCCCGGCGCACCTGGTAGCCGGCCTCGCGGAACACCCGGACCATGGTGTGGTTCTCGACCAGCACCTCGGCCTCGAACCGGTCCAGGCCGTTCTCCCTGGCCGCGGCGGCGAGGTGCTCGAGCAGGATCGAGCCCAGGCCGCGGCCCTGATGGTCGTCCCGGACCACGAACGCCACCTCGGCGGAGGTGACGGGCTCCTGCGGCTTGTTCGGGTCCGACAGCCCCTCGTACCGGCCCACCGCGATGATCTCGTCGCCGAGCATCGCCACGAACGCCACGCGCTTGTGGTGGTCGACGGTGACGAACCGTTCGAGGTCGCGCGGGGGGATCCGCGGGTAGGGGCCGAAGTAGCGCAGGTAGCGCGTGCGGTCGGAGAGCTGCTGGTGGAAGGCCAGCAGGGCGTCGGCGTCCGACGGGACGATCGGGCGTAGGTGCACGATCCGCCCGTCGGAGGCGACGATGTCCGCCTCCCACTCGCGGGGGTAGGCGGGATCGGCGGCCTCCGCCGGGTCCGGTGGGAGCTCGGTGCCCGGGACGGCCACGGGCTCGGCGGTGGCCACCCCGGCGCCGGAGGCGGCGGCGCTCGGCGAGGTGTCGTGAGGGTCAGAGGTGTCCGGCATGGTGCTCAGTCCCGGGGGTCGTCGGGGTCGAGGCCGTGGAGGGGGAACAACGCACGGCGGGCGTCGACGACGCCGGCGTCGACACGGTCCGCCGCACCGTCCCCCCACGGGGAGAAGGTGGGATCGCCGCCGTCCGTCATGGCGACCGGCAGCTCGGCGCGGCTGATCCCGGTGGTGTGCGCGGTCCAGCCCGCCGGGATCGACGTGCTCGGGTCCAGGTCGCGGTCCAGGACCGTGGCCAGCAGGTGGGTCCAGGAGCGTGGCACCACGCGGAACAGCGAGTACCCGCCGCCACCCAGGACCAGCCACTTCCCGCCCGACACGCGCTCGGCCAGCTCCCGCATCGCCTGGTAGGTCGCGCGGTGCCCGTCGACGGTGAGCTGCAGGTCCGCCAGCGGGTCGTCGGAGTGGGTGTCCGCGCCGCACTCGCTGACCAGGATCTGCGGCCGGAACTCCTCGAGCAGGCTGGGGACCACCGCGTGGAAGGCGCGCAGCCAGCCCGCGTCCCCGGTGCCCGGGGGCAGGGGCACGTTCACCGAGTAGCCCTCGCCCGTCCCCTTGCCCAGCTCAGCGGGCCAGCCGGTGCCCGGCCACAGCGTGAGCGGGTGCTGGTGCAGCGACACCGTCATCACCCGGGGGTCGTCGTAGAAGGCCACCTGCACGCCGTCCCCGTGGTGCACGTCCACGTCGACGTAGGCGATCCGCTCGTAGCCCTGCTCGAGCAGCCACGCGATCGCCACCGCGCAGTCGTTGTAGACGCAGAAGCCCGCGGCCCGCCCCGGCATCGCGTGGTGCAGCCCGCCCGCGAGGTTCACGGCCCGGTCCGCCCGGCCCTCGGCGATCTCCTTCGCCGCCAGGATCGAGCCGCCGCAGATCAGCGAGGCGGCCTCGTGCATCCCGAAGAAGATCGGGTTGTCGTCCGTGCCGAGCCCGTGCCCGACGTCGAACGGCATCTCCGGCGCCGAGCGGACCGCGGTGAGCAGCCCGGGCTCGTGCACCCGGAGCAGGTCCTCCTCGGTGGCGGGCTCCGGCTCCAGCAGCTCGACGCCCTCGAGCACACCCAGCTCGGTCGCCAACCGCATGGTCAGGTCGAGGCGCACCGGGTTGAGCGGATGGTCGTCCGAGAGCTGGTAGCGGAGGAACTCCGGTGTCCAGACCACCGAGGTGCGCGGGCTCATGCTGCGGACCGTAGGCGAAGCGAGGCCACCGGGCCATGCGCGGGCCGGCGCACCCCGCCGCCCATGCCGCCGCCCATGCCACTGCTCATCCCGCCGCCCGTGCCGCGGCTCACGAGTCGGGCCCGCCGGGCTCGGGTCCGGTCGCGACCGGGCGGGAGCGGTCGGAGCACCAGTCCGACCAGGACCCGGCGTACAGCGAGGCGGGCCGCTCCGGCGTGCGCAGCCCGGAGTACTCCAGCGCGAGCACCACCGACGCCGCCGTCACCCCGGACCCGCAGTACGCCCCGACCGTCCGGCCGCGCACCACCCCCAGCTCCTCGAACCGCGCGGCCAGCGCCTCCCGCGAGAGCCACCGGCCGTCCGACCCGACGTGCTCGGCCGAGGGCGCGCTCACGGCGCCGGGCACGTGCCCGGCCCGCGGGTCCACGGGCTCCTGTTCACCCCGGTAGCGGACGGCGGTGCGGGCGTCGAGCAGCACCCCGACGTCCGCGACGGCGGCCGCCCCGTTCGCGTCGACCACCGGCATCCGCCCGGGCCGCACGACGATCGTGCCGTCCTGCGCCGCGAGCGGCCCCGTGTCGAACGGCAGGCCCGCCGCCCGCCAGGCCGCCCAGCCGCCGTCGAGCACCGCGACCCGGTCCGCGGGCATCCCCGCCCAACGCAGCAGCCACCACGCGCGGGCGGCGACCGACCCGTCCCCGTCGTCGTAGGCGACGACGCGGGAGCTCCCCCGGACCCCGCACAGCCGCAGGGCCTTCTCCAGCCGCGCGGCCGAGGGCAGCGGATGGCGGCCGCCGGGCCCGCCCCCGCCCGCCGGGTCCGCCAGCTCCGAGTCGAGGTCCACGAACCCGGCCGTCGGCACGTGGCCGATGAGGTGGTCGGCCCGGCCGTGCGGGCCGCCGAGCCGCCACCGCACGTCGAGCACCACGGGCGGATCGTCCGACCGCAGGGCGGCCGCGAGCGCCTCCGGACCGACCACCGGGGTCGTCCAGGCGGTCTCGTCCGCAGGCCCCGACCCGGGATCCGTCCCGGCGGCGCCTCCCGGGTCCGTTCCGGGGGTGCTCGACTCGCTGCTCGGATGCGACACGCCCACCATCCTGCACGGTCTATCCTGGGCCGCAGGCTCTCGCCGGGCCCGGGCGACCGGGCTCACGCCTGCGGGCCACCCGAGCGGCACCACCCCACCAGGCTGTGACCTCCGCGACGCCCGTCGCGGGGCCCACCGAGTCCATCCGAGTCCACCGCCCGCGAGAATGTCCGCGGGCGACCATGAGACACCCACGACCAGACACGACACGAGCGCAGCCGCGGCGACGGCGCCCGCCCCGCTCCCGTCGCTAAACTGGTCCGCAGACTGAAGGGGCCGGCCGTGAACGATCTGATCGACACCACCGAGATGTACCTCCGGACGATCTACGAACTGGAAGAGGAGGGCGTCGTCCCGCTGCGCGCCCGGATCGCCGAGCGCCTCGGACAGAGCGGTCCCACCGTCAGCCAGACCGTGGCCCGCATGGAGCGGGACGGCCTCGTGGTCGTCGCGGGCGACCGGCACCTGGAGCTGACCGACGACGGGCGCTCGCGCGCCGTGGCCGTGATGCGCAAGCACCGGCTGGCCGAGCGCTTGCTGATCGACGTCATCGGGCTCGAGTGGGAGCTGGTGCACGCCGAGGCCTGCCGCTGGGAGCACGTGATGAGCGACGCGGTCGAGCGCAAGCTCGTCGCGCTGCTGGACGATCCCCGCGTCTCCCCCTACGGCAACCCGATCCCGGGCCTGGACGACCTGCGGGCCAAGGCCGAGGGCTCCCCCCGGGCCACGACCCCGCCGCCGAGCCTCGAGGTCGGTCTGCAGCGGCTGGACGAGTTCGCCCGCCGCGGCGGCGGCCGGGTCGAGGTGCGCCGGATCGCCGAGCACGTGCAGGTGGACGCGGACCTGATGGGCGAGCTGAAGCTCGCGGGCATCGTCCCCGGCCGGGACGTCGAGGTCGGGTCCATCCCGCGCTTCGGCGACGCGGTGCCGGTGATCGCGGACGGCGAGACCGCCACCGTGGCCCCGCTGATCGCGCACGCCGTCCTCGTCCGCGCCGCCTGAGGAGCCACCTGAGGAGCCGCCTGAGGAGCCACCCGAGTGGCCGCCTGAAGCGCCGCTCGAGTCGCCGCCCGACCGGCCGCCCGCCCGGCCGCCCGACCGCGGCCCCACCGCAGTCCGGTCCCTCACGGGGATCCGCCCCCACCCCCGCGCGGGCCGGGCGGGCCCCCGTGAGACGGTTTCGGCACCTCGACCGACGGACCTGAGGAGGACCTCGTGAAGCTGCTCGTCACCGGCGGCGCGGGCTACGTGGGCAGTGTGAACGCGGCACACCTGGTGGAGGCGGGGCACGAGGTCGTCGTGCTGGACGACCTCTCGACCGGGCACGCCGACGCGGTGCCGGAGGGCGCCCGGTTCGTCGAGGGCGAGCTGTCCGAGGCGGCGGGCCCGCTGCTGGCCGAGGGGTTCGACGGGGTGCTGCACTTCGCGGCGAAGTCCCTGGTCGGCGAGTCGGTGGCCAAGCCGGAGCTGTACTGGCACGGCAACGTCGTGGCCACGTTCCGGCTCCTGGAGGCGATCCGCGAGCACGGCACCCCGCGCCTGGTCTTCTCCTCCACCGCGGCCTGCTACGGCGAGCCGGAGGAGGTCCCGATCCGCGAGGACGCGCCCACCCGGCCGACCAACCCCTACGGCGCCAGCAAGCTCGCGATCGACACGATGATCACCTCGTACGCGAACGCGCACGGGCTGGCCGCGGTGAGCCTGCGGTACTTCAACGTCGCGGGCGCACACGGCCGGTTCGGCGAGCGGCACGCCGTGGAGACCCACCTGATCCCGATCGTGCTCCAGGTCGCCTCCGGCAGCCGGGAGTCCGTCTCGATGTACGGCGACGACTGGCCCACCCCGGACGGCACCTGCGTGCGGGACTACATCCATGTGGACGACCTGGCCGAGGCGCACCAGCTCGCGCTCCAGAAGGCCGAGCCCGGCACCCACGCGATCTACAACCTGGGCAGCGGCACGGGCTACTCGGTGCTGCAGGTCGTGGAGGCCTGCCGCACGATCACCGGGCACGCCATCCCGGCCGCCGTGGCCCCGCGCCGCGCCGGGGACCCCGCCGTCCTGATCGCCTCGGCCGAGCGGGCCGCGGGCGAGCTGGGCTGGAAGCCGTCCCGCAGCCTGGAGGACATGGTCGGCGACGCCTGGCGCTTCACGCAGGAGCGCACGCAGGCCTGACCCTGCGCCGGCCGGCCCGCCGATCAGCCCACTGATCATCGCGCCGATCAGCCCGCCGACCATTGGGCGCTTCACAGGGCTCCCTCCAGCCAGGCCCGGATCTCCGTGGGGCCCCAGCCCGCCGCCATGGCCGTGCGGAGATCCCTGGTGAGCCGGTGAGCGGGCCGGACCCGCTCGGCCCGTTCCAGCGCCACGTTGGCGAGCGCACCGTCGCCGCGGGCGAGGGCGCACACCGCCAACAGGGCGGCCGGATCGGCCGCGGCCGGGCCGCGGCAGGTGCGGGCCAACGCCGCCCAGACCTGCTCGGCGGCCGGTGCGTCGACCCCGGTGCAGGTGGACAGCGCGACGTCGCGGAAGCGGGTGCGCCGAAACGCGGCACTCATGATCCGCACGAACTCGGCGTCGACGGTCAGCCGACCTCCCGCGGCGGCCTCCACCGCCACGTGCAGGGCGTGGACCGGATCCGCAGGCCACCGCGGCCGAGCGCGGGCACCCGTCCGGCTCCCACCGGGCGCCCGGAGATCCGGCCGCCCGCCTGCGGCCGCACCGTCTGCTCCACCAGAAGAGCCATCCGGGTCGCCCGCCCCGCCCGCGTCCCCGGCACGGCCTCCACCCCCGCCGACGGTGACTCCGCGCTCGCCCGCGACACCCTCGGTCCCGGCGCCCTGACCGGCGACTCCCTCGGCGCCGCCACGCTCACCAGCGACACCGCCGTCCCCACCGCGCTGACCGTCCACGCGACCGCCACGGGCACTCCCGCCACCGTCCGGATCGGCACCGCGCGCAGCGCCGCCACCGCCGCCAGCGCCGCCCACGCCCCCAGCACGGCGGGCCGAGCGGCCCATCCCGGCGTCGGGCTCCTCCGGCTCGACGAGGCGTGCCAGCTCCTCCCGCGACCCTCGCACCACCGTGCCGCGGGCGACGGCCGTCGCGGCCAGGACGGTCCCGGACGGGTCCGGGAGCACGCCCACACACCCGCAGTCGTGCAGCGGGTAACACCGCCACGGCGCCGCGGCCTCGATCTCCGCCGCCCACGTCGCGGTGTGCACCCCCACGCCGGCCGACTGCAAGGCGGCCACGGCCGCGATCGCGACGTCCGACCGCGGCGGCACCTGGTCCTCGGACCTCTCCCCCGCACCACCCTTCCCAGCGCCACCCTTCCCAGCGCCACCCTCCCCCGCGGCACCCTCCCGCGCGCTACCGCGCTCCGCCCCGCCCACCACGATCACCGCGGCACCGCTCGGGGCGTCCCGCGCGAGCGCGTCCGCCGCCGCGCGACACAACGACTCCACCAGCAGCGGGTCCTCCGGCGGGGGCAGGTCCACGCGGAGGGTGAGACCCACCCGCCGCCCGCCCGGGCCGCCGGTCGCGACCAGCACGAGCGAGTCCCGCGGGTGGAAGCCGAGCAGGACCGGCAGGGCGGTGAGCAGTCCCTCGGTCCCGACCCGGACGGGCGAGTCGAGACCCGGCAGGGGGAACGGGGAGGGCGGCGGGAAGCGAGTCATGCCGACGAGCCTGCGACGCCCACCCCACGCTCGTCATCGGCCGATGCTCGAGCCTGTGGACAACCCCCGACACGGACCGGAAACGCCAGGTCGGAACCCGGGGTGTGGACAACCGTGACCGCAGCCGGTCGGAGAAGGTCGCCAGGTCGTCGCACAGATGTAACGTCGCCCGGTTGCCCCCGTCCCCCGGCACGGGGAGGCTCGTTCGGGGCGGGTCGTCACCCGCGGCGGACTGTCAGACCGCACGAACGGAGGGCGACCGGTGTACGACTACGACCTGCTGGTGATCGGATCGGGGCCGGGCGGACAGAAGGCGGCCATCGCGGCGGCCAAGCTGGGTAAGCGGGTCGCGATCGCCGAACGCCGGGACATGATGGGCGGGGTCTGCGTCAACACCGGCACCATCCCGTCGAAGACCCTGCGCGAGGCGGTGCTCTACCTCACCGGGTTCGCCCAGCGGGAGATGTACGGCGCGAGCTACCGGGTCAAGTCCGAGATCACCATCTCGGACCTGTTGGCCCGCACCGCGCACGTCGTCGGCCGCGAGGTCGAGATCATCCGCAACCAGCTGCTGCGCAACCACGTCGACATCCTCGGCGGCACCGCGCACTTCGAGGACCCGCACACGATCACGGTCAGCGGCACGGACCGCGGCGACCACACCACGGTCACCGCGGAGTACGTGGTGATCGCGACCGGGACCCGGCCCGCCCGCCCGCCGGAGGTGGAGTTCGACGACGAGGAGTACCACGTCGTCGACTCCGACGCCGTGCTGCACCTGCACCGCATCCCCACGTCGATGGTCGTGGTCGGCGCCGGGGTGATCGGCATCGAGTACGCCTCGATGTTCGCCGCCCTCGGGACCAAGGTCACCGTCGTCGAGAAGCGGCCGAACATGCTGGACTTCTGCGACCCGGAGATCGTCGAGTCGCTCAAGTTCCACCTCCGCGACCAGGGGGTCGCCTTCCGCTTCGGCGAGGAGGTCTCGAAGGTCGAGAACACCGCGAAGGGCACCGTCACGACCCTGGCCAGCGGCAAGCGGATCCCCGCGGACATGGTCATGTACTCCGCGGGCAGGCAGGGCGTGACCGACGAGCTCGCCCTGGACAAGGCGAACCTCATGGCGGACAAGCGCGGCCGCATCGCCGTGGACGGCAGCTACCGCACGGAGGTCGAGCACATCTACGCGGTCGGGGACGTGATCGGCTTCCCCGCGCTCGCCGCCACGAGCATGGACCAGGGCAGGCTCGCGGCCTACCACGCGTTCGGAGAGCCCGCCCGCGAGCTGCACGGCCTGCAGCCGATCGGCATCTACACCGTCCCCGAGATCTCCTACTGCGGGAAGACCGAGGCCGAGCTCACGGAGTCCGCGGTCCCCTACGAGGTGGGCATCTCGCGCTATCGCGAGCTCGCCCGCGGCGCGATCGTCGGGGACTCCTACGGCATGCTCAAGCTGCTGGTCTCGACCGAGGACCGCACACTGCTGGGCGTGCACGTGTTCGGCACCAACGCCACCGACCTCGTCCACATCGGACAGGCGATCATGGGCTGCGGCGGCACCGTCGACTACCTGGTGGACACGGTCTTCAACTACCCGACGCTCTCGGAGGCCTACAAGGTCGCCGCGCTGGACGTCACGAACAAGATCCGTGCCCTCGAGGTCTACCGGTAGACATTCAACTGAGCCTCACCTAACTTGCTCCGGGTGAGGAGACTCGTCGGGGCGCTGCTGCTGTGTGCGTTGGTGACCGGATGCTCGAGCGCCCCCGCGGAGACGGCCGGGCCGAGCACGCCGGTGGAGACGATGTTCGGCGTCGTCGAGGTGCCCGCGAACCCGCAGCGCGTGGTGGCCCTCGGCTGGGGAGACGCCGAGGCGGCGCTCGCGCTGGGCGTCCAGCCGGTCGCTGCCAGTGACTGGCAGGCCTACGGAGGCGTAGGAGTGGGGCCGTGGGCCGCCGACCGCTACACCACCCCGCCGACGGTCCTCGGCACCCTGCAGGTCGATCCCGAGGCCGTCGCCGCGCTGGACCCGGACGTCATCCTCTGGACCCGCTCCAACAACGACCAGGGCCTCTACGAGACGTTCTCCCGGATCGCCCCGACCGTCGCTCCCCCGCCCGGCACGACCCGCGCCTACGGCACGCTCTACGACGAGCAGACCCGGCTCGTGGCGGCCGCGCTCGGCCGTCCCGAGCAGGGCGAAGAGCTGATCTCGGGCGTCGAGCGGCAGTTCGCGGACGTGCGCGCCGCGCACCCGGGCTGGGCGGGCGAGGAGGTCGCCGTCGGGGTGTGCAACGCGGGCCAGTTCGCCGCGTACGTCAACGGGGGCGCGCGGGCCGACTTCATGGCCGACCTGGGGTTCACGCTGAAACCGGAGATCAACGAGCTGCCCGCGGAGGCGTTCTCGGCGCCCCTGGGCACGGAGAACGTCTCTGCTCTCGACGCGGACCTGACCGTGCTGTTCCTGCTCGCCGCCACCGGGGACGAGGTGCGGGCGAACCCGCTGGTCCAGCAGTTGGAGTCGACGAAGGCGGGTCGGTTGCTGGTGCTCGACGACAAGTCGGTCAGCAAGTCGCTCTCGTCCGGCACCGTGCTCGGCACCCGCTACGCCATCGAGACCGTGGTCCCGCTCGTCGAGGCGACTCAGGTGTAGCCGATCCCCTGCTGGTCCAGCCACGGTTTGGGGTTGATCTTGCTGCCGCCCGGGGTGGTGACCTCGATGTGCAGGTGCGGGCCGGTGGACTGGCCTCGGTTGCCGACCTCGGCGATCTGCTCGCCCTTCGCCACCTGCTGCCCGACGCTGACGAACGACCGGTTGATGTGTCCGTAGGTGGTGATCGTGCCGTCCGCGTGCTGGACGCGGACCCAGAGGCCGAACCCGCTGGCGGGCCCGGAGGCGATCACGGTGCCGGCCAGCGGCACGTGGATCGGGGTCCCGATCGGGGCGGCGATGTCCAGGCCCATGTGCGACGCGCCGCCGCGCAGCCCGAACCCGCTGCTCACGCGGCCGACCAGCATCTGGATCCCGCCGGCGGCGGTCTGCGACGCACCCACCTTCGCGAGCTCCTCCGCCTGGCGGGCGGCCTCCGCCTCGGCGGCCAGACGGGCGGCCTCGGCCTCCTCCGCCGCCTTGCGCGCGGCGTCCAGCGCGGCCTGGTGCAGGTCCGCCGCCTTCACCACGTCCGCGACGACGTCCGCGCCGGTCACCGTGCCGGGGGCCCCGACAGCGGGGGCGGCGGCGACGGGGGCGAGCGGGATCCGCACGCTGCGTCCACCGAGGTCGGCGACCTCGCCGATCGGCTCGGGCTCGAGGACACCCGCGTCGGCGGTGAGCTCGGTGAGGCCCGCGTGCAGGGCGTTCGCGCCTGCCTCGAAGTCCGGCAGCGAACCGGTGTACGCGGCCTGTCCGGCCGCCGCGACGACGCCGCCTGCGGCGACGACCGCGGCCATGCGCCACTGGAGGGGGCCGCTGGGGAGCGCGAGAGCCGGTCGCAGTCCGCCGGTCCCCACCGGCGCCGCGAAGGCGGCGGCCGGCGGGGATCCGGCGATCGCGCGACGGCTCCGGGGGGAGCGATGCCGTGCCACGATCTTCCTTCCGTGGACCGTGACGGGGCCGGACATCCGGTCTGGGGAACCGGACCGGGCCGGTCGGGGGTTGGTCGGCCCGGGGTCCTCTTCGTGACCTCGTCGTGATCCGAGGACGACGCTAGCCGGTCCCCCCGGTGTCGACCCCGCCCCGTTGCCTCGGACGAGACCACCGGAGCGCACTTCGCGGCGAGCGGCACGGGAAGCACCGGACCCGGCCTGTCGGCGCAACAGCGCCGCCCCCCGTGGTGCCGTTCGGCGCACCGGGCGACCTCATAGCCCGCTCGTCGTGTCTCTGAGCAGCGACGACGTGACCAGCCGTGACCTCGAGGTGGTCCCGGTCACCGAGCGTCCCCCCGTCCGGCACGACGAGCGGCGTTCTGCGGCGTGGGTCACGTGATCGGGAACGACGCGTGGTCGCCTCGTCAAGTCCGGCAGGCCCCGGTCGGCGGTTGTCCCGTGGCGGGGCGGGCTGGGTCAATGGACTTGTGCGCCGGTCGCTCCTCCCGCTCCTGCTCGCCATCGCCGCGACGCTCGGTCTCACCCAGGCCGCGACCGCCGCCGAGCCCGTCGACTACGTCGCGCTCGGCGACTCCTACGCCGCGGGGGTCGGGGCGGGTACCGGCGAGTGCGGCCGGACGGACGCGGGCTATCCGGCGCTCTACGCGGCGTCCGTGCGGTCGTTCACGTTCGTCGCCTGCAGCGGCGCGACGACCGCCGGGGTGCTGAGGAAGCAGGTCCGCGCGGTCTCCCGGGACACCGACCTCGTCACGATCACGGTGGGCGGCAACGACACCGGCTTCGCGCCCGTCCTCGCCCGCTGCTCCACGGCGCCGACCGACGAGGCCTGCGACCAGGCCGTCCGGACCGGCGAGCGGGTGGCCCGGTACGTGGTGCCCTCGGCCGTCGCGGCCGTGGTGCTGGCGGTGCGGGCCCAGGCGCCGAGGGCCCGCGTCGTCGTGCTCGGCTATCCGCACCTGTTCGGCGAAGGGGACGCCTGCCCGCTCAACCCGGTCCGCCGCGCCCGCCTCGACGCCGGCGCCGACGTGCTCAACGACCGGATCGCGACGGGCGCGCGGCGGTGGGGCGCCGAGTTCGTCGACGTGCGCCCCGCCTTCACCGGGCACGGCCTGTGCTCGGCAGACCCGTGGATCGTCGGCCCGACCGCGCCCGGCGCCTACCACCCGACGGCCACCGGGTACGCCCGCGGCTACCTGCCAGCGCTCAGCAGACCGTGAGGTCCGCGCAGCCGCACCGGCCGCAGCGCCACGCCCAGGGGCACCAGGACGAGCACCGCCACGATCCCTCCCACCAGCACGAACAGGGCACCGACCGCCCAGAGCCCGCTGTCGTCCGCAGCGGCGGCCGTCAGGCTCCAGGCCACCGTGAAGGCGGGCGGCATGGCGATCCCGACCACCCAGGCCGGCAGCCACCGCGGTGCGAGGATGGCGAGCGCGGCGGCGGTGACCGCGAGCCCCGCCATCCGCCACGGCGCGTAGGGCGGGTCGCTCCAGCCCGCCCAGACGAACCACGTCGCGGCGGTCAGCAGGACGAGGACGGCCGCGCCGACCGTCGTCGAGAGGAGGCGGCTGCGGCCGGGAAGGACTGCGGTCATGGGTCCACGGTGCCCCTCCCCGGGGCTCGGCGCCTCGGTAAGACCACGGAGTCACCCGGTCAGAACCGACCGGGGCCGCCCCGCGAGCACGCCCGCCACCAGCTGCGCGGTCAGGGCCCCGAACAGCAGGACCAGCGAGACCGTCCAGGCGCCGGTGGCCTCGTGGAGCAGCCCGAACAGCATCGGCCCGACGGACGCGATGAGGTACCCGACGCACTGCGCCATCGCGGACAGCCCCGCCGCGGTCTCCCGGTCGGCCGCCCGCAACGCGATCACGGTGAGGGCCAGCGAGAACACCGTCATGCCGATGCCGAGCAGCACCGCCCACAGCCAGGGCGCCGCGGCGGGCGCGAGCACCAGCCCGACGACCCCGGCCATCGACACCACCGTCAGCCCGGCGATCCAGCCGGACTGTGCCCGGGCGCGGGCGGCGGCGGGCGGGATGAGCAGCGAGAGCGGGACCGGGATGAGCGTCGCGATGCTGAGCATCAGGCCCGCGGTGCCCTTGTCCAGGCCGGCGCCGAGGTAGACCTGCGGCAGCCAGCCCATCAGCACGTACGCCACGAACGACTGCAACCCCATGAACGCGGTCACCGCCCACGCCACCGGGCTGCGCAGCAGGGGGCGGAACGACGTGCGCCGCGGGGCGACGGCACCGGGTTCGGCCCGACGGTGCCGTGCGCCCAGTACCCAGACGAGCAGCGCCGCCACCGCGGGCACGGTCCAGACCGCGAGCGCGCCCCGCCATCCGCCCGCGGGACCCTCGACCAGCGGCGTGAACGCCGACCCGACCGCCCCGGAGCCCTGCAGGGCCGCGGTGTAGATGCCGGTCATCAACCCGACCCGCAGCGGGAAGGACTCCTTCACCACCACCGGGACCAGGACGTTCGCCACGGCGATGCCCGCGCAGGCGACGAACGTCCCGCCGATCATCGTCGCCGCCTCGCCCAGCGGACGCACCAGCAACCCGACGGCCAGCACCACCAGCGCCCCGCCCAGAGCCCGTGCCAGGCCGACCCGGCGCGCGAGCCCGGGGGCGGCCGTGCCCGCCGCCGCGAAGCACAGGGTGGGCGCCGCGGTGAGCAGGCCGATCCACGCCGTCGACACTCCGAGCCCGTCCCGCACGTCGCCCAGGACCGAGGACACGCTGGTCACCGCGGCCCGCAGGTTCAGCGCCGCCAGCACCACGCCGACCGCCAGCAGCAGCGTCCCCTGCAGCGGTCCGCGCAGCACCCCGCGTCCGGGCGCGACGGCGCGCCCGTCCTCGTCGACCGTCATGCCGGCTATCCTCACAGACATCGGATGTTCGGATGAAGGGATGTACCGGTGCCGTTGGCCACCACTCGTCGCGCCGGTCTCGTCGACCAGGTGATCGCGCAGCTCCGCACGGCCGTCGGAACCGAGTGGCCGGTGGGCGCGCGGATCCCGCCGGAACCCGAGCTGGCGGAGTCGCTCGGCGTCGGGCGCAACACCGTGCGGGAGGCGGTCCGCGCTCTGGCGCACGCCGGACTGCTGGAGGTGCGGCAGGGCGACGGCACCTACGTCCGCGCCACCAGCGAGATCTCCGGCGCACTGCGCAGGCTGGCGGGCACCGAGCTTCGCGAGATCCTGCAGGTCCGACGCCTGCTGGAGACCGAGGGCGCCCGCCTCGCCGCCCTGCACCGCACCCCGGAGGACCTGGCCGAGCTCGACCGCGCGATGGCCGCCTGCGAGGCGGCCGACGAGCCCGTCGCCTTCGCGGCGGCCGACCTCGCGTTCCACCGGCAGGTCCTGCGCTGCGCGCACAACCAGGTGCTCGCCGGGCTCTACGCCGGACTGACCGAGGTCGTGCACGCCAGCGTGGCGGCGGTCGCCGCGGACGGTCCCTTCGTCTGCCACACGGGCCTGCTCGCCGCGATCCGGGCGGGCGACTCCGACCTGGCCGCCGCCGAGGCCTACGACTTCCTCGACACCGCGCTGCGCCTCAGGGAATGAGGACGATCTTCCCCGTGGTACCTCCGCGCTCGCCGAAGCGGTGCGCCTCCGCCGCCTCGACCAGCGGGAACGTGCGGTCCACCAGGATCCGCAGCCGGGCGTCGGCGTGCAGCGCGAGCAGCTCGTCGAGGCCGGGGCCGTCCGAGCGGACGTATGCCCCGCTCGCCCGGACACCCCGCTCCTCGGCGGCCCGTACGGCGGCGTCGACCGCGACCGTGGGCAGGCAGATGTAGCGGCCGCCGGGCGCGACGAGCTCGAACGAGCGCAGCGCGGTCTCCCCGCCCACCAGGTCGTACACCAGGTCGACGGGCTCCAGGACCTTCTCGAACGCCTGGGTGCGGTAGTCGACCACCTCGTCGCAGCCGAGCTCGCGGAGCAGGTCGAGCTTCGGGCCGGACGCCGTGCCGATCACGTGGGCGCCGAGGGCCTTCGCGATCTGGACGGCGAGGTGCCCCACCCCACCGGCCGCCGCGTGCACCAGCACCCGCTGTCCGGCCTGCAGGTCCCCGACCGAGACCAGGCTCTGCCAGGCGGTCATCCCCGCCAGCGGCAGCGCACCCGCCTCGACGACCGGCAGGTCCGCGGGCCTGCGCCGCAGCTGTGCGGCGGGGACGCTGACGTACTCGGCGTAGGCCCCGTCCGGGCTGGGGAACCTGGCCATGCCCAGGACCGGATCCCCGACGGCGAGACCCTCGGTGTCCGGCCCGCGCGCGGCCACGGTCCCGGCGACGTCCCAACCGACGATGTAGGGCCGGTCGCCGAACGACGTCGCCGGTCCGAGGCCCGAACGGGTCTTCCAGTCGATCGGGTTCACCCCGGCCGCCTCGACCCGGACGAGCACCTCCCCCGCCGCGGGCTCCGGTGTCGGGACCTCGGTCCAGGTCAGGACCTCGGGTCCACCGGGTGTCTCGACGACGATCGCGTACATGCCTGCTGTCTACTACAACCAGGCGCGGTCGACCTCCAGGCCGAGCAACGCCTTCGCCCCGCCCTGCCACTGCGCCCGGCCGAACACCCGGTGCTGCGCGACGGCGTGGAGGTCCCGCCAACAGCGCTGGATCTCGTCCCCCGCGTAGAGCGCCCGGGCCCCGGCCAGGGCGAACGCCTCGTCGACGACCACCAGCGACGCCTGCAGCGCGGCGTTCACGGCAAGGGTGAAACGACCCAGCTCCGCGTCGGTGGGCTCGTCACCGGCCAGGGCCTTCGCCCAGAGCCCGGCCATCTCGTCGAGCACATGGGCACGGGCGCCGCGCAGGCCGGCCTCGGCGAGACCGATGCGGATCTGCACGTCCTGCTCCTCGGCGATCGGACCGGGCCCGCTGCGCACCTTGGTCCGCGCGAGCTCGGCGAGCAGGTCCAGCGCGTGCCGCGCGATCCCGAGCGGCACGGCGGCCATCATCATCTTGAGCAGGCTGAAGAACGGCACGCGGTAGAGCGCGGAGTCCACGACCGGCGGCTCGTAGAACGGCATCACCGTGTGACCCTCGGGCACGAGCACGTCCTCGACGACGACGTCGTGGCTCCCGGATCCCCGCAGCCCCAGCGCCCCCTCCCAGGCGGGCACGATGGTCGCGGACGCGGCAGGGTAGACGGCCCACCGCCAGTCCGGCCGCCCGTCGAGCATCCGGGGACGGGGCCCGTCGTAGGTCAGGTAGCCGGTGCAGAACAGGCGGGAGTGCGGGCACCCGCTGTTGAAGACCCAGCGACCGCTGAGCCGCAGCCCCCCGGGTTCCGGGATCCCACGGCCCTCCGGGCTGAAGGTGCCGGTCATGGCGTGCTCCGGGTGTCCGTCGAGCAGGCCGGCGGCGAGGTCCTGGTCCATCCAGGCGAGGAACAGCCCCGAGTTGCCGATCATGGTCGCCCACGCGGCGGAGCCGTCGGCCGTCGCGAGGGTCTCGACCACCGAGAACATGACGGGCGGCGGCAGCTCCGCCCCGCCCAGCCCTCGCGGGGTCCACAAGCGGAACAGCCCCGCCTCGGTGACGGCCGCGACGACGTCCGCAGGCAGCGTGGCCGCCCGCTCCGCCTCCGCGGCACGCTCCCGCAACAGCGGAGTGAGCGCCGCCGCGGCCGCGACGGGATCGGTCAGGGCAGAGACGACGGCCGGTGCGCTCATAGGCACCTCCACTCCGGTGGGCTGCCCAGACGGAGCGCGCGACACCGCCCGTTGATACGCGCGGGGAGTGAGCGCGCCGAACCCTCGCCCAGGTGCGACTCGCGGCTCGTGGTGTGGGACTCGCGGGGTGGGGTGTGGGACTCGCGGGGGGTCTCGCGGTCAGGCGCCTGCGAGCTCGCCGTTCACGACCGTGGGGTGGCCGTCGGCCTCCCAGTCCAGAAAGCGCTGGGTCTCGACGAGCAGGGCGCCGCCGAGCCAGAGGGCGACGACGCCGTCGTCGAGCAGGCCGAAGACGGACAGCACCGCCTCGGGGACGAGGTCCACGGGCGAGACCAGGTAGGCCACGGCCAGCACCAGCATGGCGACGCGGCCCCTGGTCAGGACCGAGTAGCGGCCGGTGAGCGCGCCCCCGACCATGCGCGGGAGGGCGCGGGCGCGGTCGGCGAAGCTCGGCGAACCGGGCTTGCGGCCCTGCCAGAGCACACGGGCGAGAGCGAGGAAGGCAGCCCGCTGACGAACGCCGCGCGGGCTCGTGGAGGTCCGGGTGGTGGTCACGTCCGGTTCAACGCCGGATGCCCGATCCCCGTTCCCGCTCAGCGACCGGTGCGAGGCCGGTCACGCGAGAGCAGCGACCACACCACCACGCCGCCGAAGACGACCGCGCCGACCGCGAGCGCCCACGCGAGGAACTCGAAGACGGCGCCCACCAGGGAGAAGGCCAGGACGACGAGCAGCACGGCACCGAGCACCCGCAGCACGCGCACCTCCCGCTGACCTCGCCGGACACCCCATCCTCTCACGAATAGGACGAACGGGACCAGACGACACCATCGTGGCCACGGCTGAGAACCTCTCAGCGAGGTGTTGCATCGCGATAGGTAGCGATATATCGTTCGTGTCATCGAGCACCCGACCGAGGAGGCTCACCACGAACAGGAGACACCCCATGTCTG
>Ga0070665_100002999_pt1 | contig 18229 bp, 15 predicted proteins | sample KBSS13metaG_FD_65862 | JGI IMG/M metagenome (GOLD analysis project Ga0070665, IMG submission 65862) | Switchgrass rhizosphere microbial communities from Kellogg Biological Station, Michigan, USA - KBS S1-3 metaG | ecosystem: Host-associated > Plants > Roots > Rhizosphere > Soil ...
GGCGTTGATGGCGGCGTCGCCCGATGACGGTGGGACTGGCTGCCGGGCAGTCTGACGTTGCGGCTGTGGGCCGCGGTGGTGGCCGGCGATTTAGGCGCTGGCCACCGCGCGCATTCTGCCGACGGGGGCCGAGAGATAGCCGGCCAAGCGTTCGGCGTAGCCGCGCAGTTCTTGCGCGGCGGTTGCTTCCCAGTGGTCTGCGCGCAGCATCGGGCCTACGTAGAACAGGTTAGGTGCTGCGCGGCCTTGCGCGTTGATCAGCGCGCCGTAGGCGGCGGTGCGTAGGCCGAGGTTGAGAGGGTCTGCTACGGCGAGGCCTTGCGCGAGCAGCGAGCGCATCAAGGGGTCCTGCGATCGGCGGATGTTGTAGTCGGGGCCGGTGCAGTTGATCACGCGGTCGACCAACATTGTCTGCGGCTCATCGGTGCCGCGTGCGCGCCAGGTCACGCGTACCTTAGTGCCCACGGCTCCATCGTGTGCGTCCTCAGCGGGTGTCCTCGATGCAGCGCCGCTCGAGGCGGCTGCGGGAACCACCTTAAACTCCATCAGTCGGCCGGCGTGGATGTGCAGTTTCTCGTGGCGTCGCAGGTGGTTCATGCGCGCCAGGGTTTGGCTGGGGAGGCGGTGGCGGTGGATGTCCCAGTAGGGGCGGATGTGCCTCAGCAGGCGTCGCTTCTCGCGTGCGGGCAGTCGCTGCCATAACTGCGGCGCGATGTTGCGAATGAAAGTGATCGTCTCGCGCCAGTCTCCACCACGGCGCTCGGTGTCGTCTGCCAACTCACGGACACTGCGCAGCAGTGTCAGCGCTGAGAACGACGCCGCGCGGAGGACTGATGCGCAGTCAGACTTGCAGGTGTTCTGCGAGAACTGTGTCTGCGACGGCGGTATCAATCCATGTCGCGACATCGCGTGGACGACGATGTGCTCCTTCGTGTCCGCCGTTGCGGCCATCGCAATATCAGCCATCGTCAGACCTGTGCCGACGAGGAGAACGGTTTCACCGGGCGTGAATGTTAGTGGACCGGCCCACGGGTTGGAGGTGTAGCGGTTGCCCAGCGAGTCGGTGCCGGGGAGGTCGGCTGGGCCTGGGTTGCCCAGGGCCAACACCACGTCGTCGGCGTCGATATGACGGCCGTCAGCGAGCTCAACTCGATAGCCCGCCTGTTCTGCAGGCTCAATCCCACAAACGTCCCCTTTCACACGTTGAAATTCAACGTGGGTTGCTGCGGCAACTTCCGCATCCAACAGCGTTGCTTCGAGATATTTCCCGTACAGCTCGCGCGGCAGGAAGTCCTCTGCGGTCGCGCCTGGAATGTGGTTTTGGGCGAAGTTGAGGAAATCGAGCGGCGAGTTGGGGTCCGCTGACATGCGGCTTGCGGGGACGTTCAGCAGGAAGGGATAGTCGCGTTCCGCGTACGCTGTCCCGCGTGCCACCTTTGCCGCGCGCTCGACCAGCACAATCTGCGTCGCTGACCAATGCTGCGACTTGAGCAGGTTGGCCGCCACCAAGGTGCCACTGAAGCCGGCACCCACGATGACGATGGTGCGTTGCGCTGACATAGAGCGGGCCCTCGCTATAACTGGTTATGAGCTTATCCGAGTTTGGATATCAAGCCAGTAGCGCGGCGGTAACATTTGAGGGTAAAAATGTTACCGCTGGTCGTGTCCAACGCTGTCAGGTCAGCTTGGCGGTGTCAGTCGACCACGAGCTTGTAACCGGCGCCGGATGCGGTCTGGAGCAGTTGCGGTGTGGCCGGGTCGACTTCGATTTTTTGCCGCAGGCGGTGCACCAACTGTTTTAACAGTTGTCGATCAGCGGAGTTGCGGTGCCCCCAAACCTGGACCAGAAGCCTGTCGGTGCTAACCGTATGCCCGGCGTTTGCGAGCAACATCTGCAGCAGCCGCAGCTCCAGCTTCGTTAAGCGCACAGGCTCTGCGGAGCCGATTTGCACCGTGTGCTCATCGATATCGAGCGCAACGCGCCCGGCAGCCAAAGGCGCTGAGTTCTCCATCCCCGCACGGCGCAGCAGCGCCTTGATACGTGCCAACAGCGTGCGCGGGCTGAAGGGCTTGGTGAGGTAGTCATCGGCGCCCAGCTCGAGCGCACGCACCAGATCCTCTTCCTCCCCCCGCACAGTCAGCATGATCACAGGCACTCGCGAGCGCTTGCGAATCGCCTCGCACACCTGGAACCCGCTGGCACCCGGCATATTGATATCGAGCACCACGAGGTCCGGAGTCTCCGTTTCGAACATACGCAGTGCAGAAGGCCCGTCCGGCGCCTTCACGACCAGATAGCCGGCCTGCGTCAGCGTAAAGCCGATCAACTCGCGCAGGTCGCGATCATCATCCGCGACGAGCATTTTCATTCGGACAACTCCCGTGGCAAGGAAAGCGTAAAGCGCGTCCGGCCGGCGTCGGTCCGGACGAGAGCGATGGTCCCGGCATGGCGGTCAATGATGGATTTTACAATCCACAATCCGAGTCCCAGGCCGCCAGGCTCGGGCTCTTCCTCGGAACCGCGCTGGAAGCGAGCGAAGATGGTATCCGTCTCGGACTCGGCGGGCCCCGGGCCTTCGTCCTCTACCCAACAGTGTACGTGAGTTTCGGTCGCTTCGGCCCCAATGCGAACAACACTTCCCTCTGGAGCGAATTTATTGGCATTAGCTAATAAGTTGACGAACACCTGCGTCAGGCGCGGTTTGTCGCCGGTTATAAATGGAAGGTCATCCGGCAGCGTCACTTCGAGCGTCTGTCGCCGCACGGTCAGAAGAGAGTTCACCAGCGCCTGGGCATCCTCGACGACCTCCAGCAGCTCGACGCTTTGATGGCGGATGCTGAGCTGGCCCGATTCGATTCGAACGCTCTCCAGCAAATTATCGATCAGCCGGGTCAGTCGCAAAGTCCCACGCTCCAGCGACTGCACCAACTCATGCTGTTGCTCGGGCGCCAGGGTAGTGAGGCCTTCCAGTAACAATTCGATTGACGCCAACTGCGCCGCCAGCGGAGTCCGGAACTCATGTGAGATATTTGCGAGCACGGAGTCGCGTGCGCGACGAACAGCCTCGAGCTCCGTTTCATCGCGGATGACCTGCACCTGCAAACCATCAACCATGCCTGCACTGGTGATCACCGTCGTGCGGGCTTCCGCGTCCGAGACCTGCAGGTGCTCGATCGCCTTGGCGCTGCGCTCGACTCGCGCCTGGAGTATGGGGCAGCGGAAGTCACACGGGCGGCGGCCGTCTTCCAGGCGTGGTTTCAGAATGTCTCCGCAGAACTGGCCTACTGCCTTCTCCGTTGTCACGCCGAGTAAGCGCGCGGCCTGCGGGTTGAGATAGCGAATGATGCGGTTTTTATCAACAGCGTAGACGCCTTCGACGACGCCACCTAGAACGGCTTGGGCCTCTGCTTCCCTGCGGCGCAGCGCGCCTGTCAGGTCGACGAGATTACGACGCATGTCTTCCATCGTTCGCGCCAGCATGCCGACTTCTGCGGCACCACCGGGTGGAATCGATGTTGAGAAATCCCCTTGGCCCAAGCGCACGGCAGCCTCTGTGAGAGCCTTCACGGGGCCGGCGACGATCTCGGTGAGCAAGAGTCCACCGAATACGGCAAGTGCTGCGAGGATGAGCGCCGTCAAAAGCAACTTATGTGTTAGACGGCCCGCATTGCTGTCGATCGCCTTCGTCGGCAATTGCGATCTGATCAGCGCTATCGCCTCACCCGTCGAGGCAAACACCGGGACGCTCGCAGCGTAGAGGTCCTGGGAGTTGATGCGCTGAACGGCCGAGCGTCCGTCGGCAAGACTGGCTGAGTACAGCGGAGTGAAGTCGTTGACCGGATCGTTGGTAAAAGCTCGATAGTCGACGATCTTGATCTCGACTCCCACGTGTTGGCTCAGAACCTTTTCGAGCTTTTCGTTTAGCAGCCGGCCAACGAAGATGCGCGTACCTTCCGTATCGCCAAGATTCGCGTACGCGCCCATCACGGGCGTGCGTACGTTGGCGGGGAGTGCAAGGAACGTTGAGCCCTGTTCCGTGCTCGAGGTGACGATGCTGGTCCAATCGAGAGTCGGGCCAGTTTGGGCGATGAGTTGCGTGCCTGAGAAGAGAGCGCAGGCGTCTATGCCGGCGGCTTCACATGACCGCCGCAGAAGCGGAGTCACCGCGTCGGTCCGGCCTTCCGAAAGAAGTCTCTGCAGAGTAGGTCGTTCGGCAAGCGCTCGGGCGGCAGTCAGTGAGTCTTCGGCGCTGCGGCGTAGATCTTCGCGGGCCAGGGCACCGGCGAGCTGAACTCGGGATTTACCTTGCTCGTCGGCAAGGTCGTGGAGCATGTGGATTGCGGAATAGGAGATGCCGCCACCTACGAGGAGGACGATTGCGACGTGGATGGCGACCATCCACCACCCAAGACTCGTCTTCGCAGGATCCGGCCGTAGCTTTGCCCAAATTTCTCGGATGCGTTCCAGCATCGAGTTGATCATCGCCGTCGGTAGCCCGTTCGCTCCACCAGCGTTTTCACCACGAGCGTCACTACTGCAAGCAAGGTAAGCAGTGACGCCACAGCAAATGCGCCGACGAAGTTGTACTCGTTATAGAGAATCTCGATGTGCAATGGCATGGTGTTCGTGAGTCCTCGGATATGACCGGAGACAACTGACACCGCACCGAATTCGCCCATCGCGCGAGCGTTACAGAGAATCACACCGTATACGAGACCCCAGCGCACTTTGGGCAGGGTCACCCGAAAGAACGTAATCCAACCTCCGGCCCCGAGGGTCATGGCCGCCTCTTCCTCGTCATTGCCGAGCTGCTGCATGAGCGGGATCAGCTCGCGTGCAACATACGGGAATGTCACGAACATCGTGGCCAGCATGATTCCGGGCAGCGCGAAGATGATGCTGATGTCGTGGTCCTGCAGCCAGGCGCCGAACCAGCCATGGAGGCCGAATAACAGGACGTACACCATGCCCGAGATCACCGGCGAGATGGCCAGGGGGAGGTCGATGAGCGTAATGAGGAAGCTTTTGCCGCGGAATTCGAATTTCGCGCAGGCCCAGGAGGCGGCCAGTCCAAACACCGTGTTGAGTGGGACGACGATCAGCGCAACGGTGAGCGTGAGCCTGATGGCGGCGGCTGTGTCCGGGTCTGTGAAGCTCGCAATGTAGGCGCGGAAGCCTTTCTCGAACGCCATCACGAACACGGTGGCGAGCGGTGCGAACAGCAACGCTGCAAGGAACAGTAGCGATGCGCTGATGAACAACCAACGGATGACGTGGCTGAAGATCGTGTCGCCGCCTGGACGGGACGCGATGTCTTCGTGAGCTGTGCCCGGGATGCCGGCCATCAGCGGACCCTCGACGTGAGACGTTTGCGTCCCCACGCCTGCAGCAGGTTGATCATCAGCAGGAACGCGAAGGAGATGACCAGCATGACGAAGCCGAGAGCGGCGGCGCCTTTGTAGTCAAACTCCTCCAGGCGGATCACGATGAGGAGGGGGGTGATTTCGGTCTTCAGGGGCAGGTTGCCTGCGATGAAGATGACGGAACCGTATTCCCCCACGGCACGGGCGAAGGCCAACGTGAAGCCGGTGAGCAATGCCGGTAGGACGGTTGGCAGAATGATTCGTCTGAAGATATAGAAGCGGCCCGCGCCGAGTGTTTCTGCGGCATCTTCGAGGTCGCGTTGGACCTCTAAGAGTGCTGGTTGGACCGAACGTACGGCGAAGGGGAGGCCGATGAGGGTCAGCGCGACCGTGACACCGATCCAGGTGTAGGCGACTTTGATTCCCCACACTACGAGGTATTGGCCGATCCAGCCGTTCTCCGCGAAGACGGTGGTTAGCGCGATGCCGGATACCGCTGTGGGGAGGGCGAACGGCATGTCGATGAGCGCGTCGATCGCCTTCCTTCCCGGGAACTCGTATCGCACCAGGGTCCACGCGATGATGAACCCGAACACCAGGTTGATTGTGGCGGCGAGGAAGGACGCGCCGAACGACAGTCGATAGGAGCCAAGTGCGCGTGCGCTGAAGACGACTTTTACAAAGTCGTGCCAGGTCATGGACGCGGTCATCAGCACCAGTGCTGCGAGTGGGATGAGGACGACGGCGCACAGGAAGAAGGTGGTGAACCCGAAGGTCAGACCAAACCCGGGCAACACGCTGGGTTGCTTGAGGGCGGTGGGTTGTTTAAGGGTGGCCATGAAGGCTCCCGGCGCAGGCGCGAGCAGCATGGCCATCCGCGGCCCCAACGGCGACGCGCGTGAGGACGCCCATCATGCCGAGGGCCCCTCGTGCTCGCGGTGGACGATCAACACCGGCCAGTGGGCGTCGGCGAAGAGGGAGCCGAAGCGCTCGGCCAGGTCCTTGTTGCCGCGGATGCCCAGGATGAGCATCTGGCCGGGCAGCTCGGCTAATTGCCGTACCAACTCGTTGGACACATCGCCAAAACGCAACTCGGTGCGCATTTCCAGGCCGTGGACGGCTTGTGCTTCTGAGCGGGCGTCGAGAAGCGCTCGCATTCCATGCGGACGTTGTGCAGCGGGTGTGTGCGTCGGCAGGATGCCGATGTAAATTGCCTCGGCGGAGACGTGACGCAGGATACTCGCGGAGACCGCAAGTGTTGCACGGCGAACCGACTCATCCGCCCAGTGAATCAACACCCGCTGAGGCGCTCCCGCGTTCTGCGGCAGCACCAGAATTTCCTCGGCGCCCCGCTGCAGCAGCCACTGTGCCTGGTAGGCAACCTCCGAGTGTGAAGCGATCACCGTGGTGCCGCTAAACACCAAAGGAGTTTCGCAATCCGCGTTAGGCATCCCCAACTTGGGCTCTACGCGCAAAGAAACGCGCGTCTTCATGCGCGAGGCCAGCTCAGTCAGTAACGGCTGTTGTACTAGCGCCTCCGCGAGACTCTCGCTGGTAGCGCACGCCGTAAAACTCGACAAAGGCGTAGGCAGAATGTGGACGCGCCGGACGCCGATTGCCACGTCCTGCCCTGTCTCGATCTCAAATGCACGTTGCTCGTGTTGAGTGCGAGTCACTTCGAGCAATGCAGGGCCACTGCCATTGCTGTTGGAGAGTGGCGGGGCATCCGGGCCGTCGTCGATGCGAATACGCAGTCGCTCCAACGCCCCCGTGAAGACGAGCTCTTCCAGCGTTCCGCGGGTCAGATAGTTAGACGTGAGGTCTTCGCGGGTCTGCGCGATTTCAACTTCTTCCGGCCGGACCACCGCGACGACTTCATGCTCGCGCGCGCCGTGGAGCGGACCTGGAGCAGGGGCACTGACGGGTGTTTTACCGAAGCGGATCCCGTCCTTGGTTTGACGCGCCAGAATCAGGTTGGCAGCGCCAAGGAAGGTTGCGACAAACCGCGTCGCCGGGCTCGCATACAACTCCTGCGGCTTGCCGACTTCCAGCAAGCGACCGAGGTTCATCACGCCGATGCGGTCGGCGAGTGCGAAAGCTTCTTCCTGGTCATGCGTAACGAGGACAGTTGAGATCTTGAGCTCGCGCTGAACCTGTCGAATCGTGCGTCGCAGCTCCTCGCGGATTTTGGCGTCCAAGGCGCCGAACGGTTCGTCGAGCAGCAAAACTTCAGGTTTGTGGGCAAGAGCGCGTGCGACAGCGACGCGCTGCTGCTGACCACCGGAGAGCTGAGCGGGCATGCGCTCGTCCATGCCTTCGAGGGCAACCAGGCGCAACAGCTCCTGCCGGCGCTTGCGGCGATCGGCGGCTTTCACTCTGCGCACGCGGAGCGCGAATTCGATGTTGTCTGCCACGGTCATGTGGCGGAACAGTGCGTAGTTCTGGAATACCAGTCCGACACCCCGTTCCTTGGCGGACAGGTGGGTCACATCGCGGCCATGGAGGGAGATCCGGCCGTGATCCACGCCGGACAGCCCGGCGATCGCCCTCAGGAGCGTGCTTTTGCCGCTGCCGCTAGGGCCCAGGAGTACGAAGAATTCGCCGTCCCCGATGTCCAGCGAAACGTCATTGACGACCGGCGAGCCCTGATAGCGCTTGGTCACCTGGTCCAGAGTAATGGACATGTTCTTGGAATTGTCGAACCCAAAAAGATGGCCATGCTAGCAAGAACAGCGGTTATAAACCGGTTACAGACGGGCTAGAGGATCGTCAAAACGCCTTCGGTGGCCTTGAGGTCGTTGACCAGGGCGATCACCTGCTCGCTGCTCTCGGCCACGATGGTGTACGAGATCGACAGGAAATTGCTGTTTTCGCTGAGTCGCTCCGTCACCCGATCCGGGTCGAGCTTGGGCGCGTGCCTGAGCATGACCGCGTGGACCCGCGCGCGAAATTCATCCGAAGGCCGCCCGACGACCTTAATGGGGTAGTCAGTCGGGTATTGAAGTAACGGTTGTTGCGGAGGGCTCTGTTCTACCATGGCTTTCCCACCAAGCTTTGCTTGTAGCGCTGCCACGCCTCATGGACGCGACGCCACACTGGACCCGGCTTCCCGTTCCCCACAGGTTTGCCATCGAGAGTGGTCACCGCCTGCACTTCACGCGTGGAGGCGGTAAGCCAGATCTCGTCCGCGGATCGGAGCTGTACCTCGCTCACCGGAGCTGATCGCAATGGCACCCCGGCACTCGCCGCGACTTCTTCCATCGCGCTTCGCGTGGTACCCGGGAGAATAGAGCGCGTTCGTGGCGGACTGATGATCTCGCCGTTAATCACAACGTGGACCGCAGATGCAGAGGCCTCGCGCAACTGGCCGTCCTTCAACAGGATGGTCTCTGTAGCCCCCGCTTCGGTTGATTGTTGGCGCAGGAGGACGTTTGCCAGCAGTGATACGGACTTGATGTCGCAATACGCCCAGCGCGTGTCTTCTGTAGTAACACACGCAACTCCGTTCTCGAGAGTCGCCGCGGTGATCGGAGGCAATGGTGCGCAGAAAGCGAACACGGTGCGCGGGATCTTCGGGAGTGGAGCGTGATTACGGCCGAACTCGGCGCCGCGGGTGACTTGCCAGTACACGTACTGGTTGCCGCTACCGTTGCGGCTTATCAGGGTTGAGATGATTTCACGCCACTCGGTGCGAGTGTGCGGGTCTTCCATCTGGATTCCGGCGAGGCTGCGGGTCAGTCGCTCGGCATGTGCCTCAAAGCGGAACGGTCTGCCCTCATACACGGGCATGACCTCGTAGACACCGTCGCTATAAAGAAAGCCGCGGTCGAGCGGAGAGATGCGTGCCTCTCGCAGAGGCACGTACTCGCCATTGAGATAACTGATCGGTAGTGGGTCGGCCATTCAGGCCTAATTGAACCACAATCTCACGCTGTCTGTGGCACGGGTCCAGAGGCCCGCCTCGGGCACAGCCTTGCCGGGAGTCAGCGGGATACGCTGCACGACTTCACCGTTCTGATCAGTGATGGTGAGCTCCCCGATGGGGTCGTTGGCCGGCAACGGAGCGATCAGCGGCTCTTTGAGGAGCCGGGGAGTGCTCTTGATATTTGCGAGCTGTCCGCGTCCAACAGTGAGAACGATGTTACGGGGAGCAACGAGTTGCACCTCGCCCTCGGTCGACTTGTACACGCGAGCCTTGAGGAGAGGAGCGCCGGCCTTCATCACTTGTCCGGTCTCATAGAAGGTGTAGCCGTAGTTGAGCAACGCCGAGCTGGCATCTTCACGAGCCTTGATGCTCGACGAGCCCATCACAACCGAGACCAGGCGCATGTCGTTCCGCTTCGCGGACGTGACGAGACAGAAACCCGCGCTGTCGGTGTGGCCGGTCTTCATGCCGTCAACAGTTGGATCCCGGTACAACAGGCCGTTACGGTTCTGCTGCTTGATGTTGTTCCAGGTGAACTCGTGGATGCTGTACCACGGGTAGTACTCCGGAAACTCGGTGATCAGCGCGTTCGCCAGGATCGCCATGTCGCGCGCCGTCGTGTAGTGATTCGGGTCGGGCAGGCCGTCGGCATTGACGAAGTGGGTGGCCTTCATGCCCAGTCGCTTGGCGTACTCGTTCATGAGCTCTGCGAAAGCGGACTCCGTACCGCCGATCTTTTCGGCCAGCGCGATGGTCGCGTCATTGCCGGACTGGACGATCATGCCTTTGATCAGAATTTCGGCGGGGATGGTGCTACCAACCTGAACGAAGGTGCGTGAGCCCTCGGAACGCCAGGCGTGCTCGCTGATGGTGACCGGGTCGGTGAGCTTCAGGCGGTTTTCGCGCAGAGCCTTGAACACCGCGTACGAAGTCATAAGTTTCGTGAGGCTCGCAGGCTCCTCGCGCTCATCCGCCTTGTCTTCGGCGAGGACGCGCCCGCTGAAATGATCCACGAGGATGTAGGCCCTGGCGTTGACATCAGGTGCCTTCGGAATGGGTACCGCAGCGCGGCTGGGGCCGCTGAACGAGATAACAAGAAGGGCGGTCGAGACTGCGACAAAAGACAAACGCACAGGAGATCCTCGAGTTGAAACGTTGATTCTAGCGTGAACGTGCGGCCAACGCGCGCCCCGCTAAGCTCGCAATTACTGCAACCAGCTCTGCCGGGTCGACGGGTTTGCTCACGTGTTTCTGATATCCCGCTGACAGTGCACGTTTGCGGTCTTCCGCACGTGCGAGAGCAGTCAACGCGACAGCAGGTACGCGGCCGGCATCACCTGGCAACGCGCGCATCTGCTTGATCAGATCGTAGCCGTCTTGTTCAGGCATCCCGATGTCGCTGACGAGCACGCTGGGAGGGTTATTTTCCCCGACTGAGGCCATCGCTTCCGCGGCGGAACTCACAGTGATGACATGTGCTCCACGTTCTTCCAGTACTCGACGCGCAAGTGTTCGCGCATCGTCCTCATCATCCACGACGAGGATGCGCAGCCCTGACAGCTCGGGAGTGCCTTGGATTTCCGGTGCGGGAAGGCTTACCGGCACTTCCTCCGGAAGCGGAGGAACGGGCAAGCGGACGATGAAGGTTGCTCCCTGACCCTCTCCTGGACTTTCGACGTCAACAGTCCCGCCGTGCAATTCGACCAGGCTTTTGACGATGGAAAGACCTAGCCCCAGTCCACCGTGTCTCCGTGTAGTCGAAGCGTCGGCTTGGCGGAAGCGGTCAAACACAAAGGGCAGGAATTCCGGCTTGATGCCCAGGCCGGTATCGGCAATGGATAGCTCGACCTGGCCTTGGTGCTCGCGAAGCGCAACGTCCACTCGACCCGCGCGCGGCGTGAACTTGATGGCGTTGGTGAGAAGGTTCCAGGCGATCTGTTGTAGGCGTGCGGGGTCAGCGCTGACGCTGCTGCACCGAGCTACGTTCAGGTTCAACACTACACCCTTCGCGGCGGCGGCTGGACGCACTGCAGCAACGGCCGCTTCCACCAGCTCCGCAACGTCGGTCTTCTCCAGCTCGAAGAGGAGTTTCCCGGAGATGATGCGGCTCATGTCCAGGAGCTCTTCGATCATTTGGGCCTGCAACTTGGCGTTGCGCTCAATGACCTCGACGCCCTGGTTGATGGTTTCGGTGCGCCGGTCGGCGCGCAAAATACTGGCCCACCCGACGATGGCATTCAGGGGGGTGCGTAGCTCGTGACTGAGCGTAGCGACGAATTCGTCTTTCAACCGGGTCGCGCGCTCGGCTTCAGACCGGGCGGCGCGCTCACTCACCAGCAGGGCTTCCCGGTTTTTTTCGGCGCGCCGACGCTCCGCGATCTCCTTTTCCAGCATCATCCGCCGATCATCGAAACGGCGGCTGACCATTGCGGCCGCCCCAACGAGCAACACGCTCAATACGACGGTGGTCACGAGCACTGCCTGGCTGAAAAAGCGGGCTTCCGCTTCCTGTTTGCGGCGCCGGTCCAGGAGGTGGCGTTGGATGTTCTCGAGTGCGGCGGAATTCCGCCGGAAGGCATCCATGAGGTGTTTGCCTTTGCCCTGCACCTCATTCGCCAGCGCCGAATGGTTCGAGCCCGACTGCGCATGGAGCAGGGATTCCTGCAGGTCGGCCAGCTTGCCGCCGGCCAGCGCTTCCAGCGAGTCGATGGCCGTGCGGGTCTCGGGCTCGCCGCTGCTCAGGCGCCGCAGCTCGATCATCGCCAGGCGGATCTGGGCGATCGCACTGTTGTACTGCGACAGGTACGACGGATCCTGAGTCAGCAGAAAGCCGCGCTGGTTGGTTTCGGTGTCGGTGAGCGCTGCGTTGAGGTCGTACAGGGTCTGGAGCAGGTCGTAGGAGCGTTGGACGCGGGCACTGGAGTTGGCCAGCGCGGACAACTCCGCGTTGCTGATCACTCCAATGCCCAGGATGGCGGCCAGGGAGACGAGCAGCGCGACCAGGGCCAGCATGCGACGTTTGGACTTCAGCATGTTGGCCATCTCAGTTCCGTCAGTCGTTGGCCAGGCGCGCGTCCGGATAACCCAGAACCTTCAGTTTCGCGGCCAGCGCATCAAACTCGGGCACCGAGCTGATGGGGCCCAGACGGACCCGGTAGAGCGGCGGCTGCCCGTCGGGTGGAGCGAGAACGAAGGCGTTGGACAAGCCACCGGTCTTCAGGCGGCTCAACACGCGCTGCGCATTGCTTTGATCGGCGAATGCACCCACCTGCACATACAGGGATGGCGGCGGTGTCTGCGCAGATCTCGTCAGATTGTCGGGCTCCTGAACTGTGAGCGCCCGCACCTCCACCAGCGTCGTGCCTTCCTTCAGCATGTCGAGCTTGAGTGCGGCCGAGTACGACAGGTCAATCAATCGGTTGGAGACAAACGGTCCGCGATCGTTGATCCGGACCACGACGGCTTTCCCGTTCTTGAGATTCGTAACGCGCGCATAGCAGGGCAGCGGCAATGTCTTGTGTGCCGCAGTCATGCCGTACATGTTGTACTTCTCGCCGTTGGAGGTGCTCTCGCCGTGAAAAGTGGGGCCGTACCAGGACGCTACGCCGCGTTCCAGGTAACCCTCTTCAGTGGCGAGTACGGTGTATCGCTTGCCGAGTACTTTGTAGAACGGTGGATTGCCATGGGCGCTGCGAGGCTCGCGGCGGGGAATCGCATCGGTTGTGTCAACGCTCGGCGGTGGGACCGGGACCACTTCGGGTGCAGTCACGGGTTCGGGCTTGCGCGCGACGGAGCAACCAGCGAGTAACAGGGAGCCCATGCACGCTGCCGCCAGAAGGTATCGGGCTGGCGCCAGCGTGAGTCTCAAGGCTTTGCCGCCGCTACGGCTGGAACAACGTTGGCGCGCTCGACAATTGCTTCCGCGAGGTCGTGCACAGCCATGGCATAGCGAGCGCTGCGGTTGTAGCGCGTGATGACATAGAAGTTCTTGAATCCAACCCGATACGCAGGTCCATTCTGCTGCTCAGCTGAGATCAGGACCGCAGGCGTGGTGCCCGTCTGGGGCGTGCCCATCACCTCGACACCCTGGGCGTTCAGGCTGTCGACCGTCTCGTTCAACTCGAGGTTGCGGGTATCGATCTGGAATTTCGGCTCGGGGTCGAGTCGGGTCTCGGCCAGCACGGGGCCGCCGCTCTCCCAGCCGTGCTCGACGAAGTAATTGGCGATGCTCGCCAGGATGTCATCCCAGTCGTTCCACAGGTCCCGTTTCTTGTCGTCGTTCCCGTCGACCGCGAACAGTCGATAGCTGGATGGCATGAACTGCGGAACTCCCATCGCGCCGGCGTACGACCCTGTGACCTTCAGGGGGTCCAAATGTTCCTCGGAGTACAGCAGCAGGAACTGCTCGAGCTCGCTGCGGAAGTAGTCACTGCGCGGCGGATAGTCGAAAGCGAGGGTCATCAGGGCATCCAGCACGCGGTAGTGGCCGACGAACTGGCCGTACTTTGTCTCGACACCCATGATGGCCACGAGGTATTCGGGAGGAATTCCGCGGGCGGCGCAGATGCGGTCCAGGGAGGCACGATGCTCGATGTAGAACTGGGCGCCCTGGGAGATGCGCTCCTCCGTCAGGAACCGGTCGTGATATTCCCACCAGGGAGTGACCTTCTCCGCGGGGCGATTCATGGCCTCGATGATTTTCGGCTGCGGCTCGCCTTTGCGCAGCAGGGCCAGGACCTGCTTCTTCGGCAACTGGTCGCGGGCCACCACGTCGTTCACGAAGGCGACGATTTCGGGACGCTTCAGATCGAAGGCGGGATGTTTGGGCACTGCGGCCTTGTGCCGTGCGCCGGCGGGAAGGGCCACGAGCAGTGCCAGAACCAACAATCCGATGCGTGATGCAGTAGACACTAGGAGCTTACGAGTTTTCTGTGGGAGTACAGCGCCATCAGGATACCGAAGCCGGCCAACAGGGTCACGACGGAAGTCCCACCATAACTGACGAGCGGCAGCGGGACGCCGACGACCGGCAACAATCCACTGACCATGCCGGCGTTGATGAATACATACACGAAGAAAGTGAGCGCGAGACTGCCCGCAACCAACCGCGCGAAGGTGTCCTGCGTCTGTGTTGAGAGGTACAGGGCGCGGCTCACCACGAACAGATACAGCAACAGCAGCAAACCCTGGCCGAGCAGGCCGAACTCCTCGCCGACCACGGCGAAAATGAAGTCGGTGGAGCGCTCGGGGAGGAACTCGAGCTGCGCCTGGCTGCCGTTCATCCAGCCTTTGCCGAACACGCCGCCCGACCCGATGGCAATCTGGGATTGGATGATGTGATAGCCGGCACCCAGCGGATCGGTCTGCGGATCGAGGAATGTCAGCACGCGCTTGCGCTGGTAATCGTGCATGAAGCCCCAACCGGCCCAGGCGCCCGCGATGCCGATCAAGAACAAGGCACCCATGATGCGCACCGACAATCCCGCCATGACAATCACGAGCGCGCCGGCGATCGCGATCAGACAGGCGGTGCCGAGGTCCGGCTGCACGGCTACGAGGCCCACCGGCAGGAGAATCATCCCGGTCAACAACAACAGCGTCGGATAGCTCGGCGGCAGGGGCCGCTCATGCAGGAACCACGCGACCGTCATAGGTACCGCGAGCTTCATGATTTCCGAAGGTTGGAAGCGGATGATTCCCAAATCGAGCCAGCGCTGTGCACCCTTGCCGATGTGTCCTACGCCATACACGACGAACAGCAGGAAGACGCCAACCGCGTAGAGCCAGGGCGAGGTGCGCCGCAGGAAGTTCGGATTCACCTGGGCGAGCAACAACATCGCGGCCGTGCCGAGTGCGAGACGACCGAGCGTGCGGTAGATGACAATCAGGCTCTGGCCGGATGCGCTGTAAAGAATGATCAGCCCATACACCGCCACCAGGGCGAGGCCGATGATCAGCGGGCCATCGAGCTTCAGCTCAAACAGGATGCGGGCGGCGCCGGTCAGCGTGCGTCGGGTTCGGGAGCCTGTGGTGACTTCTTCGTAAATCATGCCGGTCAGCCGGTTTGCGCCTGTGAGGGGGTTGGAGCGACGGCCTCTTTGTGGTCCGGCACCGGGGCATCGGCCGGCACCTGTCGCGGCGGCGGCAGGTTCGGATTGGTGGCATCGGGGGGCTTCAGCTTGCCGTCGTCATCCAACAGGTAGGCATCCAACACCTTGCGCGCGATGGGAGCCGCGGCGCTGGCACCCCAACCGCCGTTCTCGACGATGACCGCCAAAGCGATCCGGGGTTGATCGGCCGGCGCGAACGCAATGAACCAGGAATGGTCGCGCAGACGCTCGGCCACCGTCTTCTCGTTGTACTTTTCGTTCTGGCCCACGCTGAAGACCTGTGCCGTGCCGGTCTTGCCGGCGATCTGGTAGGCCGCTTTATTCCCCACCGCCAATCGGGCGGTGCCGTAATTCACGGCTCCGACCATGCCCTTGTAGATACGGTCCCACTGCTCGGGAGTGGCCAGCGTGATGTCAGGTTCGCGGACGGGTGCGAGCGGCTTGGTCTCGCCGGTCAATGCATCGCGGAAGCCGGTGACGAGCCGCGGCTTGAACACCCTGCCCCGCGAAGCCAACACGGAAACGTAGTGCGCCATCTGCAGGGGCGTGACGTTCAGGTAACCCTGGCCGATACCGAAGTTGACGGTCTCACCCGGGAACCACATCTTGTCCGCCGGGCGCGCGAAGTGCGCAGCCTTCCACGCCCGGTCCGGAAGCAGGCCGTGCAGCTCGCCGCTGATATCGATGCCCGTGGATTTGCCGAATCCGAACGGGGACATGAATGTGGCGATGTGATCGACGCCGATCTGGTCCGCGAGGCCATAGAAGTAGACGTCGCAGGATTTCGCGATCGCATCGATCAGATTCATCCAACCGTGGCGGCCGCCCTTACCTTCGCGATACAGGTGAGCGCTGCCTGGCAGGTGAAACTGCCCGGCGCAGAAGCGGGTCTGGTCCGGATCCACCACGTGATAGGCGAGGCCGGCGAGTGCAATCACCGGTTTGACGGTGGAGCCGGGGGGATACACACCGCGCATGGCACGATCGAGCAGCGGGGTGTCGATATCGTCCTTGAGCGTGGTGTATTCGGCCTTGGTGATGCCGCGGCCGAACATGTTGGGATCGAACCCGGGGCGGCTCGTCATCGCAATGACGTCGCCGTTGTTGGGATCAATTGCCACCAGTGCGCCGCGCCGGCCGTTCAGGGCTTCCTCAGCCATCTTCTGTGTCTTGAGATCCATCGCCAGGATGATGTCGTCGCCGGCGGTGGGCGCATGGGTATGCAGGGTCGGAATGAAAGCACCCTGCTTTTCGACCGAGCGGCCCGAGGCATTGACGAGAATCTCGCGCGAGCCGTTGACGCCGTGCAGCTTGTTCTCGAAGGCGCTCTCGACTCCCTGCTTGCCGATGAGCGCGGTGCCTGAGTAGGCGGCGCGGTCGATGCGTGCCAGGTCAGCTTCGCTGATGGCACCTACATAACCCAACGCATGGACGGCGAGATCCGCGTTCGGATAGGAGCGCGTCTGCCGGGTCTTGATGTCGAGCCCCTGGAATTCAAACCGGCGGACGGCGAATTTCGCGACGTCCTCGTCGGACATGCGCAGGCGGACCGGCACGCTGTCGAAGGCACGCCGGGAGCGAATGGTTTTCTTCAACTCGTCGACGTCTTCGGCACGGATCAGATCGAGTTGGACGAGGCCATCCAGGGCGGCCTGGAGGTTGGGGACTTCTTCGGGGACGAGCTCGAGCTGGTAGGCGGGTTGGTTGCCTGCGACTACTTCACCGTGCCGGTCGAGGATCAGGCCGCGTGCGGCTGGGATGGGTTCGGTACGGACTCGGTTACCTTGAGACAGCTCCGCGTAGTAGTCGTGGCGGATGACTTGCAACAGGAACAGGCGACCCAGCAGACCCAACGTCAACAGGACGATCAGCGCGCCCGCGACAATGGCGCGCTGGTCGAACAGTCGCTGTTCGGTCCAATGGTCTTTGATGTGCACGCCACGCGCCATGCTGGAAGGCCCCGTCGTTACCGGCGTCGGTCGTTAGTCAGGTTGAGGAGTGCGGCGACCGGCGCCCACAGAATTGCCCCGGTGACGGTGTGTATCCATCGCTGCCAGCTGGTGATGGGGTGATGGGTCCAACCGTCAATGAAGAAGAGTAGGGCTTCATACGCCACCAGCACCGCGAACACGATCAAGGATTGTTGAAACGCGGGCTTGGAGCGGATCTTCTGGTGTTCTCGCACTGCAACGAAAGTGATGGTCGTGAGCGCGAGCGCGTGCTCGCCCAGTACGGGGCTTTGAAAAACGTCCAGCATGAGGCCGGAGAAGAAGCCCAGGGCGATGCCGCCGGCGCGAGGGGAGGCAATCGACCAGTACAGGACCGTCAGGACGAGGAACATCGGCCGCACGAGCGCTAGGGTCGCGGGCAATGGAAGCACCGTCAGGATCAGCGCCAGGAGCACTGTGAGCAGCATCGCGCCGCGAGCTTCGCCGCCGTTCACTGTTGCCTCGGGGCTGGCGTTGCAGCGGGTGCGCGGGCCGAGCGCGCCGGCGCCGCGCGCTGGCTCGAAGCCTGCGGGGCGTCGCCCTTAGGCGGCGACGGTTGGGTTGTGCCGGGCTTGGGCTCAGGCTTGGGGGGAATGTCCTCCTCACTGGGGGGACCTTCCTCGGCGTCATCCTTGGGTTCGGGCGCGGGCTTGGCCGGCTTTGGGGTCGGCGGTTTCGGTTGGGCAGGAGTTGCCGCGGCATCGCCGGGCGAGGGTGCCGCCGGTGCAGTCGCGGGGGCCGCTGGTGGTGGTGCCTTACGCGGTGGTACCGGCTGAGACTGCATGTTGGCATTCCCAGTCTTGGCGTCACCGCCGTTCAGCGAGACAGGCGCAGCCGGGTGT
>Ga0070665_100003000_pt1 | contig 18214 bp, 10 predicted proteins | sample KBSS13metaG_FD_65862 | JGI IMG/M metagenome (GOLD analysis project Ga0070665, IMG submission 65862) | Switchgrass rhizosphere microbial communities from Kellogg Biological Station, Michigan, USA - KBS S1-3 metaG | ecosystem: Host-associated > Plants > Roots > Rhizosphere > Soil ...
GGCGGAGCCCGGGAGTGCAGGCAGGTCGAGGACCTGGAGCCGGACCAGGCGCCCGCGTGAGGTGAGCGCACCGATGTCTCCGCGGGCGGTCGTCCGGACTGCGGAGACGATCACGTCGTGGTTGGTGCGGGCGCCGTCACCGCTCGGCAGCTCGTCGGACGACGTGCGGGCGAGCAGGCCGGAGGAGGAGAGGTAGGCGAAGCACGGGTCGTCGGCGACCTCGAGCGGGGCCGCCGATGCGGAGACCGTCACGCCGGCCGACTCGAGCAGGACGGTCCGGCGTGGGGTGCCGAACGTCTTCGCGACGTCGCCGAGCTCGTCGGAGACGACCTTCCGCAGCAGCTGGTCGTCGCCGAGGATCGCGTCGAGCGCCTCGATGGTGCGGTGCAGCTCGTCCTTCTCCTTGTCCAGCTCGAGCTTGGAGAACCGGGTGAGCCTGCGCAGCGGCATGTCGAGGATGTAGTCGGCCTGGATGTCACTGAGGTCGAAGACGCTGATCAACCGCTCCTTCGCGGCCGCTGCGTTGTCGGAGGAGCGGATCACCTGGATCACCTCGTCGATGTCGAGGATCGCCACCAGCAGGCCCTCGACGAGGTGGAGCCGGTCGGCGGCCTTGGTACGGCGGTAGGCCGAGCGCCGGCGTACGACCTCGAAGCGGTGGTCCAGGAACACCTGGAGCATGTCCTTGAGCCCGAGGGTCCGCGGCTGCCCGTCGACCAGGGCGACCGCGTTGATGCCGAAGGAGTCCTCCATCGGCGTGAGCCGGTAGAGCTGCTCGAGCAGGGCCTCGGGCACGAACCCGTTCTTCACCTCGATCACCAGGCGCAGGCCGTGCTCGCGGTCGGTGAGGTCCTTGATGTCGGCGATGCCCTGCAGCTTCTTGCCCTGGACGAGGGTCTTGATCCGCTCGGAGACCTTCTCGGTGCCGACGCCATACGGGAGCTCGGTGACCACGATGCCCTTGCGGCGCCCGACCGGCTCGATCCGGGCCGTGGCGCGCATCTTGAAGGTGCCCCGCCCGGTCTCGTAGGCGTCGCGGACGCCGTCCAGCCCGACGATCATGCCGCCCGTGGGCAGGTCCGGCCCCGGGATGAAGCGCATCAGGTCGTCGAGCGTGGCGGCGGGCCGGTTGATCAGGTGTCGCAGGGCCTGGACGACCTCGACCAGGTTGTGCGGCGCGATGTTGGTGGCCATGCCGACCGCGATGCCCGTGCTGCCGTTGACGACCAGGTGGGGGATGGCCGCCGGGAGCACGACCGGCTCGAACTCGCGGCTGTCGTAGTTGGGCTTGAAGTCGACCGTGTCCTCGTCGATGGACGCCGTCATCGCCACGGCCGAGGGCGCCATCCGGCACTCCGTGTAGCGCATCGCCGCCGGGGGGTCGTCCGGGCTCCCGAAGTTGCCGTGCCCGTCGATCGTGGGCAGGCGCATGGCCCACGGCTGGGTCATCCGCACCAGCGCGTCGTAGATCGCACCGTCGCCGTGCGGGTGCAGGCGGCCCATCACCTCGCCGACGACGCGGGCGCTCTTGACGTGGCCGCGGTCGGGGCGCACGCCCATGTCGTTCATCGTGTAGAGGATCCGGCGCTGCACGGGCTTGAGTCCGTCGCGCGCGTCGGGCAGCGCGCGGGAGTAGATCACGGAGTAGGCGTACTCGAGGTACGACGACTCCATCTCCTGCTTGATGTCGGTGTCGAGGATGTGCTCCTCGAAGTCGTCCGGAACGTCCTGCCGGGTGCCGCCGCGTGCCATGGGCGCATTCTCCCCGGTGCCACCGACCCGGCGACGGGGGCACGCCGCGCGCCCGTGGGTTCGTTGACAACCAACGGGTTGACAAAGCGCGCAGACGTCTGATCGACTGTTGTCAACCAAACAGTTGAGCACAACGAAGGAGCCCACCATGGCCACCGTGGTCGTCCAGGCCGTCGCCTCCCTCGACGGCTTCATCGCCCGCCCCGACGACATGCCCGGACCGATCTTCGACTGGTACGAGGCCGGCGACGTCGACCTGAAGTTCAACCCCGACCACGTGTTCCACGTGTCGCAGCAGTCCGCCGACTACCTCGACATCTCCGACGTGCGCTGCCAGCTGATCGGCCGGCACCTGTTCGACTTCACCGACGGCTGGAGCGGCCTGACGATGGCGGGCGACCGCGTCTTCGTCGTCACCCACCGCGACGCCGACGAGTGGCGCCAGCGCTACCCGGACGCGCCGTACACGTTCTGCACCGACGGCATCGAGGACGCCGTACGTCGCGCCACCGAGCACGCCGGTGACGGCACGGTGCTCGTCTGCGCGGGTGACGTCGGGGGACAGGTCGTCGCGGCCGGGCTCGCCGACGAGCTCGCGATCGAGCTGGCCCCGGTGTTCCTGGGCCGGGGCAAGAGGTTCCTCGGGGCCTCCACCGACGAGATCGTGCTCGACGACCCACGCATCGTCATCCAGGGTGACCGGGTGCTGCATCTCCGGTACGCGCTGCGCGGTTGACCGTTCGCGTCCTCCGACATCTGCGCGACATCTTCGACCCCTAAGATTTCGCAGGTGACCGCCGCCGATGCCGTCGAGCACGTCGCCCCCCGCCACTGGGAGGCCGACGTGCTGCTCCGCGACGGGCGGACGGCGCACATCCGGCCGATCCGGCCCGACGACGCCGAGCTGCTGGTCGACTTCTACGGCCGTGTCTCCGACCAGTCGAAGTACTTCCGCTTCTTCTCGCCGATGCCCCACCTGTCGGAGCGCGACATCGCCCGGTTCACCCGGGTCGACCACGTGCACCGCGTGGCGTTCGTGATGCTGCTGTCCGACCGGATGATCGCCTTGGGCAGCTACGAGGGGAAGCCGGCCGACGAGGCCGACCCGGACTCCGGTCCGGCCGAGGTCGCCGAGGTGGCGTTCCTGGTCGAGGACACCCAGCAGGGGCGGGGGATCGGTCAGCTCCTGCTCGAGCACCTCGCGCAGGCCGGCCGCGAGCGCGGCATCCTGCGGTTCGTCGCGGAGATCCTGCCGGACAACCACCGGATGATCCAGACCTTCCGCGACGCCGGCTACCGCCTCGTCAGCGGGTACGAGGACGGCGTGGTCACCCTCGAGTTCCCGATCGAGGCGACCGACACCGCGATCGGGGTGATGGCCGGTCGCGAGCACCGGGCCGAGGCGGCCTCGATCGAGGCCTTCTTCAACCCGCGCTCGATCGCGGTCATCGGTGCCTCCCGCCGTCAGGACACCGTCGGCCAGGCGTTGGTGCGCAACCTCGTGCTCGGCGACTACACCGGTCGGGTGTACGTCGTGAACCCGACGGCCAAGGCCGTGTCCGGCCTCCCGGCGTACTCGACGGTCGGCGACATCCCCGGCGACGTCGACGTGGCGGTCGTGGCCGTGCCCGCCGAGTCGGTGCAGGACGTCGTGCTCGACTGCGCCGCCAAGGGCGTGCGCGGGCTCATCATCATCTCGTCGGGCTTCGCCGAGATCGGTGAGGAGGGCCGGCAGCGGCAGCGACGACTGGTGGGGCTGTCGCGCTCCTACGGCCTCCGCGTGATCGGGCCCAACTGCCTCGGCATCGTCAACACCGACCCGAGGGTAAGCCTCAACGCGTCGTTGTCGACGCAGAAGCCGGCCCGCGGTCGGGCCGGCTTCTTCTGCCAGTCCGGCGCGCTCGGTACGGCGATCCTGGAGAAGGTCAACAACCGGGGCCTCGGCCTCTCGACGTTCGTCAGCGCCGGCAACCGCGCCGACGTCTCGGGCAACGACCTGCTGCAGTACTGGGAGGAGGACGACTCCACCGAGGTCGTCCTGCTCTACCTGGAGTCCATCGGCAACCCTCGGAAGTTCAGCCGGATCGCGCGACGTGTCTCGTTGCGCAAGCCGATCATCGCGATGCGCTCGGGCCGGACGACGCAGGGCGTCCCGAGGGGGCAGGCGGCCGGCAAGGTCGGGGCCCCGCCTCAGGCGGTCGACGCGATGTTCCGGCAGGCCGGGGTGATCCAGGTCGACACCCTCGACGAGATGTTCGACGTGGCCCAGCTGGTCGCCCACCAACCGCTCCCGCGGGGGCGTCGCGTCGCCGTCGTCGGCAACTCCGACGCGCTCGGCCTGCTGGCCGCCGACGCCGCCGCCGCGGTCGGGCTCGTCGTCAGCCGCTCGGTCGCACTGGGCGCCGATGCCACCGGCCCCGACTTCGAGGACGCCCTGGACGCCGCGATCGACGACCCCGATGTCGACGCCGTCATCGCCGTCTACATCCCGCCGATCGACGTCTCCGGTGTCGAGGTCGCCGACGTGCTGGCGGCGGTGGGGGAGCAGTCGGACAAGCCCCTGGTGTCGTCGTTCCTGGGAGCCGAGGGAGTGCCCGAGCTGCTCCGGGTGCCCGATGTTGCGGGCTCGACGGCCGGCCGCGGGTCGGTGCCGTCGTACCCCGCGGTCGAGGCGGCCGTCCGGGCGCTCGCCCGCGTCGTCGAGTACGCCGTGTGGCTGCGCACGCCGAACGGCCCGAGCGCCGTGCCGGACGAGATCGATCCCGGTGCCGCCAAGGCCCTGGTCCACCGGTTGCTGGTCGACCACCCCGACGGCGCCGAGCTCGAGACCGACGACCTGACCGCGCTGCTCAGGGCGTACGGCATCGTGTTGTGGGAGGCCCGTGCCGTCACCTCGCTCCGCGAGGCCACCAGGGCCGGCCGCGACCTCGGCTGGGACGTCGTGCTGAAGGCCACCACCGACCGGCTGCGTGAGCGGCCCGACCTCGCGCACGTCTGGCGCAACATCGACCGTCCGGCCGAGATGAAGGACGCGTGGGAAAGCCTCGGCGAGCTGATCGACGACTCCGAGACGGCGGGATTCGTCGTGCAGAGGAACGCCCCGCCCGGCGTCCCGCTGAGCATCCGGAGCATGGAGGACCCGCTCTTCGGGCCGGTGGTGTCCTTCGGGATCTCCGGGCCGCTGACCGAGCTGCTCGAGGACCGGTCCTACCGCATCCCGCCGCTCGGGGCCCGCGATCCCGCCGCGATGACGCGCGAGATCAAGGCCGCGCCGATGCTGTTCGGCTACCGCGGCTCCGAGGTCGTCGACGTGGGCCCGGTCGAGCAGCTGATCTCGCGAGTCGCCCAGCTGCAGCACGACGTCCCCCAGATCTCGACCCTCGAGCTCTCCCTCGTGCTGGCCGGTGCCGACCACTGCACGGTGCTCACCGCCCGAGCGCGCGTCGACCCGGTGGCCGACCCGCGGTCGGACTGGTTCGTCCGCCGGTTGCCCGCGGCGGTGGAGGACACGATCCCCGGCTGACCCGCGGGCCGTCCGTCAGTTCCCGGGCCACCCGGCTCCGGCCACGCCGACCGGATGGCTCAGCGCCTGACCGTCCCAGGCGACATGGGTGTCCAGGCCGCCCATCCCCGGCCATTGCGCGGCCGTGACGTAGAGGCGCGGGTCGGGTGCTCTGCCCAGCATGCAGGCGAAGCCGCCGCGGTCGAGTCGCACGGTGTCGAGCACCGAGCCGCCCTCGGCGACGCGCAGGCACGCCTGGTGGGGCACGTCGGCGTACCAGGCCGCGCCCTCCGCGTCGAGGCAGATGCCGTCCGGGGCCGCGTCGCCCAGGTCGGCCCAGACTCTCCGGCCGGACAGGCTGCCGTCGGGTGCGATGTCCCACCCCACGAGGTGGTGCCGGTAGGAGTCGGCCACGACCAGCGTGGCGTTGTCGGGGGTGACGGCCATGCCGTTCGGGAACGCGACGTCGTCACCGACCACGGTGGGCGTCGCGCCCGGACGCACGAGCGCGACGAAGCCGGGCTGCACCGGCCCGTCCGGCGGCCCGGCCGAGAACTCGAAGTTGCCGCTGTTGACGTAGGTGTTGCCGCGGCCGTCGATCACGATGTCGTTGAAGCCGTACGGCGACAGGGCGGACAGGTCGGCGTACTCGTGCAGGTCTCCGTCGTCGTGGACCAGGAGCGCCATCCGCTGGTTGGACACCAGGACCAGCCGGCCGTCGGGGAGGAAGTCGAAGCACAGCGGAAGCGAGGCGTGCTCGACCACGATCTCGGCGTCCCCACGGTCGTCGACGGCGATGATCTGCCCGGCGATCCAGTCGGAGAACCAGAGCCTCCCGTCGTGCCACCGGGGTGACTCGACGAGCCCCATCCCGTCGCGCAGCACGGTCATCCGGTCACGCTGCTGGTCGGGCATGGGAGACCTCCTGTGGCGGGGTGGTGTCGAACGTGTGCGTCACGAGTCTGGAGCCTGCCACCCTCAGCGGCCGTCCACGCGTGACAGACTCGACCTATGCAGGGTCTGAAGGAGGCGATCGACCGCACCGGCTACTACCCCGAGGTCGTCGCCGACGGTGTGATGCGGGCGGTCGCGGGTGAGGACGTCGTGTCGTTCTTCGTCCACCACGAGCCGACCTTCGACCGCGACGAAGTACGCCGCCACCTCACGGTCGTCGTGCTGACCCCCAGCCGGTTGATCCTGGCCCACACCGACGAGCACGAGGGCGACGACATGCTGCCCGCGCCCTACACCTCGACGTCCACCGAGGCGATCGCGCTGTCGTCGGTGAAGTCGGTCGTGGTGACCCGGATGGTGACCAACCCGACCGACGGTCCGACCCCGCCGGCCGAGGCGGTGCTCACCATCGGCTGGGGCGGGGTCGCGCGCGTCGACCTCGAGCCGGCGACCTGTGGCGACCCCGAGTGCGACGCCGACCACGGCTACACCGGGACGCTCTCGGCCGACGACTTCTCGATCCGCGTCTCGGCCGCCGCCGACGGCCCCGACGCGGTGCCGTCCCTGCTGACCTTCGCGGAGTCGCTCTCGACTCGGACCCACAGCTGACTTGGCCGCGTTCCTCGAGCCGGCGTACGGCGGGAGGTCGCTGGCCGACGTCCTGCCGGCGGTCGGTTTCGCCCTCGGGACGCGGGTCCCGGGATGGCCGGTGGAGGAACCGGAGCTCGCGCTGCCCACGGCGCCCGCGTACGTCATGTTCCTGGTCGACGGGCTCGGAGCCGACCTCCTTTCCGCACACGCCCACGCCGCGCCCTACCTCTCGTCGCTGCTGACGCCGGACGCGGTCGGCACCGCCGGGGTCCCCTCGACGACCGCGACCAGCCTGACCTCGCTCGGCACCGGGCTGACCCCCGGTGCGCACGGCGTCGTCGGCTTCACCTCGCGGGTCCCCGGGTCCGACCGGCTGCTGAACGCGCTGTTCTGGGACCGCGACATCGACCCCGTCCAGTGGCAGCCGCACCCGACCGGCTTCCAGCGGCTGGCGGCCGCCGGTGTGCACGTCACGACCGTCAACAAGCGGGAGTTCCGTGGCTCAGGCCTCACCCGCGCCGCCCAGCGAGGTGGCGAGTGGGTCGACGCCGACCGCGTCGGCGAGCGCATCGCGGGCGCCGTCGCGGCCGCCGCACAGCAACCCTCGGTGACCTACCTGTACGACGGCGACCTCGACTGGACCGGGCACCGGTACGGCGTCGCGTCGGCCCAGTGGCTCCAACAGCTGGCGATCATCGACGCCGAGGCCGAACAGCTGCGCGACGCCTTGCCGACTCACGCCCGACTCCTGGTCGTGGCCGACCACGGGATGGTCGACGCCGCGAACGACGACCACCGGGTGGACCTCGACGAGGACCCGGCCTACCGCGAGGGTGTCGTGCTGCTCGGTGGTGAGGCCCGCTTCCGGCACGTCTACTGCTCGGCCGGCGCCGTCCCCGACGTGCAGGCCTGCTGGCGCCAGCTGCTCGGCGACGCCGCCCTCGTGCTCACCCGAGACGAGGCCATCGCGTGCGGGTGGTTCGGCGAGGTGACCTCGCCGGTGCTGCCGAGACTCGGTGACGTGGTGGTGGCGGCACGCGACGACTGGGGCTTGTTCTCCTCGGTCGACTTCCCGTACGAGATGCGTCTGGTCGGGCTCCACGGCTCGCTGACGCCCGTGGAGATGCGGATCCCGGTCCTGGTCGACTGAGCCGCGAGTGTCAGCTCGCGCCGCGTTCCCATCGCGACAGGGGCGTCGCCTCCGCGGGGTCGGCCTGGAGGAGGGGCACCAGCTGGAAGCCGATCCCGCGCACCGCGACGAGCTCCAGCTCGACGCCGGCCTCGGACAGCTTGCGGCGGAGCCGCTTGACCAGCGAGTAGACGCTGTCGCGGTCGCCGACGTAGCGGCTGCCCCAGGCGGCCTCGTGCAGGCGTTCGTAGCTCCAGACCACACCTGGCGTTCCGGCCAGGCAGGCGAGGACCTCCAGCTCCAGATGGGAGACGTCCACGACGACGTGGCCCCAGGTGACCGTGGCCCGACGGCGATCGACCTCGAACCGTCCGAGCCGGACCACCTCGTCGAGGTCCTCCTCCTCCGGAGCCCCGGTGATCGCACACGCGAGCAGGTCGACGGCCATCTGGGCGTCGGGAACCAGGACCAGCAGGCCCTGGCCGTCGAGGGCCGCGGCCACGCGCCCGCGCTCCTCCGGGTTGGCGCTCACGCAGACGGTGAACGACTGGGGCAGCGACGACGTGCCGTCGCGAGATCGAGGGATGGTGACGGTCATGCTTCCTCCCGAGAATGCGTGCCTGACTGCCATGGGGGGCGCGGTGGGCACGCAGTTGAAACCTAGTCCTTGCCCGAGATCGGAGTAAAGGATGGTGCGGGAGTAAACGATCCCGAGCGAGCCACCTCCGGTCCGCCCGTCGGCCGACCCTGGACCGTCCCGAACGCGACCGCGAATGCCCCGCAGCCGACCTTGAGACCCCGGTCGTGCCCTTCCTAGCGTCGGGCGGGCGGACATGTGATCCGCTCCGGCCGCCCCCCGGCGGCATCACTCGGGAGACAAGGGAGCCACGCATGCCACTTCGGAGGCATTTGCGCACCACCATCACCGTCCTCGCCGCGCTGCTCGCGGTCGTGGGCCTGACTCTGTCCATGACAGGTCCGGTCCAGGCCGCGGGCACCGGACCGGCCGCCCGATCGGCGTCCGGCCACGCGGTCCACCAGTCGGCCGACGCCAAGGCCGCGAAGCCCGACCCGAAGGTCGACCAGACCCAGAAGGCGGAACAGGCCCACTACACCAACGCACCCTGCAACCGGGAGCAGAAGGACTACCTGGCCAAGCACCTGGCCCGATGTTTCAGCGTGGTCCGGACGGCGCTCGACCACCAGATCACGCCGGCCGCTGACCCGCCGCCGACGGCGCTGGGCCCGGCCGACATCCAGGACGCCTACAACCTGCCCGACGGGGGCGCCGGAGAGACGGTCGGGATCGTGGACGCGTTCGGCGACTCGCACGCCGAGGCCGACCTCGCGCAGTTTCGCTCCTTCTACGGTCTTCCGGCCTGCACGGTCGCGAGCGGCTGCCTGACGATCGTCAACCAGTCGGGCGACACCAGCCCGCTGCCTCCGGACGACCCGGGGTGGGGCCTGGAGACGTCGCTCGACCTCGACGCCGTCTCGTCCGCCTGCCCGAACTGCAAGATCCTGCTCGTGCAGGGCACCGACAACAGCCTCGACAACCTCGGCACGGCGGTCGACACCGCCGTGTCGCTGGGCGCCAAGTTCGTCTCGAACTCCTACGGCGTGCCCGGTGAGGCACCCGACGAGCTCGGCTTCGACCACTACTACGACCACCAGGGCGTGGCCGTGACCGCCAGTACCGGCGACCAGGGCAACGTCACCAACTGGCCGGCGACCAGCGACAAGGTCGTCGGTGTGGGCGGGACGACGTTGACGTCCGACAGCACCCCGCGTGGCTGGAGCGAGTCGGCGTGGGCGGACGGCGGCAGCGGCTGCTCGCCGTACGAGCCGAAGCCCGACTTCCAGCAGGGCCTGGCGACCAACTGCGCCAACCGTGCCATCGCCGACATCTCGGCCGACGCCGACCCGGCGACCGGGCTCGCGGTCTTCGACACGCTCGGCGAGGGTGGCTGGCTCCAGGTGGGAGGCACCAGCCTCAGCTCGCCGTTGGTCGCCGCCATGTACGCCCTCGCGGGCGACCCGGTGGCCGGGACCTACCCCAACTCCTACCCCTACGCCGACCCCGGTGACCTGTTCGACGTCACCACCGGCTCGGACGGCGGCTGCGGCAACGTGCTGTGCAACGCCGGACCCGGGTGGGACGGGCCGACCGGCCTGGGCACCCCCAACGGCGTCTCGGCGCTGAGCACAGGTCCGCACGGGGTCGTCGCCGGCACCGTGACCAACGCGTCGAGCGGGGCCCCGATCTCGGGCGCGACCGTCTCGACACCCGACGGACACTCGGCCACGACCGACGGCTCGGGGCACTACAGCCTCTCGCTCCCGGTCGGGACGTACGACGTGACCGCGGCGGCGTTCGGGTTCGGCTCGCAGACCGTGACCGGCGTCGTGGTGGACGAGGGACAGACCGTGACCGAGCCGTTCGCGCTCAGCCCGGTCCCGAGCCACACCATCCACGGCACGATCACCGACGGGTCGGGGGCCGACTGGCCGATCTACGCCAAGATCACGGTCCCCGGCACGACGGCGGCGACGTACAGCGATCCCTACACCGGGCACTACAGCATGGCGCTGCCGGCGGGGTCGACGTACACGCTGCACGCCGAGAGCCAGTACCCCGGCTACCTGCCGACCGATCACGACGTGACCCTGGGCAACACCGACCAGACCGTGAACCTCCAGGCCCTGGTCGACCCGAGCACCTGCTCGGCGAAGGGTTACGCCTATGCCTATGACGGGACGTCGGAGGACTTCACCGGCTGGACCGGAACCTCGGCACAGGACGGCTGGACCGTCTCCGACGCCAAGGGCAACGGTCAGACGTGGGGCTTCGACAACCCGGGCAACCGGACGCCGCCCCCGGGCTCGGACGGTGACTTCGCCATCGTCGACTCCGACCACTTCGGGAGCGGCAACTCGCAGGACACCACGCTGACCTCGCCGGTGGCCGACCTGTCGGCCCAGACCGACCCGGAGATCGGTTTCGACACCGACTACAACGGGATCAGCGGTCAGGTCGGTGACGTCGATCTCAGCACCGACGGGGGCACGACCTGGAGCAACGTCTGGCACCAGACGACCAGCGACGCCAACGGTCACGTCGACCTGCCGATCCCGGCTGCCGCCGGACAGGCCCAGGTGCAGGTGCGCTTCCACTTCACGGCGACGTGGGGCTGGTGGTGGATCGTCGACAACGTGTTCGTCGGCACCCGGTCCTGTGAGGCTCAGGGTGGCGGGCTCGTGGCCGGCATCGTCCGCGACAACAACACCCACCAGCCGATCAACGGCGCCAAGGTCGCCAGCGACCCGCACCCGGACGAGTTCGGGGTCTCGGCAGCGACGCCGGACGACGCGGCCGTGCCGGACGGGTTCTACTGGCTGTACTCGTCACAGACGGGCACGACCCAGTTCCACGCCACCGACGGGAAGTACACCCCGGTCACGGCGAACGTGAACGTGGCGGCCAACTTCACGACCCACAAGAACTGGACGCTCAAGGCGGGGCACCTCACGGTCTCCCCGACCAGCCTGAGCGCCACGGTCCGACTGGGCCTGTCGGCGAGCCGCACCGTGACCTTCGGGAACGACGGCACCAGCCCGGTGCACGTCGATCTCGGTGAGCAGAACGGTGCGTTCACACCGATGGTGAAGGGCACCCAGGGGGCACCGGTGGTGCACCTGAAGGGGACCTTCTCCACGAAGGCGTTGGTGACCCAGGACCCGGCCGCGAAGCCGGGCGCGAAGGGCTACCAGGCACCGTCGCGGACGGCGACGCCCGCGGCACCGCCGTGGACCGACATCGCCAACTTCCCGACCCCGACGATGGACAACGCGGTCGCCTACGGCGACGGCAAGGTCTACTCGATCGCCGGGTACAACGGTGTGGCGAACGTGGCCGACGGCTACGTCTACGACCCGTCGGGTCAGGCGTGGACGGCCATCGCGGACGCGCCGGCCGAGCTCGAGTCAGCGGCGGGCGCCTATGTGAACGGTCACGTCTATCTGATCGGCGGGTGGGACGCGCTCGGCAACGCCTCCAGCGGCGTCTACGCCTACGACCCGTCGTCCGACTCGTGGTCGCAGAAGGCCGACGTCCCCGAGGACATCAGCGCCACCAGCGCCGCGGTCCTCGACGGCCAGCTCTACGTCGTCGGTGGGTGCACCACCGGGAACTGCGCGCCCACGAGCACCCGGGTGTTCCGCTACGACCCGGCCGGCGACAGCTGGACCGCCGTCGCGGACTACCCCGAGAAGGTGGCGTTCGCGGCCTGTGCCGGCATCGCCGGTGAGGTCGTGTGTGCCGGTGGTGTCAACGCCGACACGAACGCGTCGACCAAGCACACCTACGCCTACGACCCGGGCAGCGACAGCTGGACCCAGGCGGCCGACATGCCGGCCGACCTGTGGGCGGCCGCCGCGAGCGGTGCCGGGAACAAGCTGCAGGTGTCGAGTGGTGTGACGAGCAACGGCGCCGCCGTGACCAACGAGGGATTCGAGTACGACCCGTCCAGCGACAGCTGGGGCGACCTGCCGGCAGCCAACGACGCGGAGTACCGCGGCGGCGGCAGCTGCGGAATGTACAAGATCGGAGGTTCGACGGGCGGGTTCAGCCCGACGCCGTTCTCCGAGGTCCTGCCCGGCTTCGACCAGTGCGGTGGGGGCGCGGACGTGCCCTGGCTGTCCGAGGACCCGGCGTCGTTCGACGTCGCTCCCGGCCAGACCGTCACGGTGACGGTCGGGATGGATTCCTCGCAGGTCGACCAGCCCGGCACGTACGACGCCGCGCTGTCGGTCGGCACCGACTCGCCGTACTCGGTCACACCGGTCGGCGTGGAGATGACGGTCACGCCGCCGGCGTCGTGGGGCAAGATCCGCGGCACGGTGACGAACGCCGCCACCGGGGCACCGATCCCGGGCGCGACGGTCGACATCTGCACGATGTACGACGGGACGACGGGTAACTGCGGTCCGGTCGAGTTCACCCTGAAGACCGACGCCAACGGCTACTACCAGCTGTGGCTCGCGAAGGGGTACAACCCGCTGCAGGTGATCGCGGCCAAGGACGGCTTCGTGCCGAAGTCGAAGGTGGTCCGGATCACCGCAGGCGGGACGGTGACCGCCGACCTGGCCCTCAAGAAGAGCTAGGAGGCACGGGGGCGGGTGCCGGGGACGAGTCATCGTCCCCGGCACCCGTACGTCTGCCCATCGCCTCGTACGCTGCGGGCGACGCAGTACCCCGAAGGACCACCGGCGGACTGGAGTGGGGCCGCGCCCTGGTTCGCGCCGGGCGGCCCGTGCTCGTCACGGTCCGGCGGCGACCGGATGCGTCGGGTCGGTGATCCAGTCGCTCCAGCTGCCGGGGTAGAGCGCGGCATCGCCGAACCCGGCCAGGCGCAGCGCCAGCAGGGTCTGGGTGGCGGTGACCCCCGAACCGCAGTACGCCGCGACCGCCCCTTCGTCGGTCACTCCCAGCGCCGCGAAGCGCCGGCGGAGGTCGTCGTCGGACAGGAAGCGCCCGGTCTGGTCGGTGTTGCCGGTCAACGGCGCGTTGACCGCGCCCGGGACGTGGCCGGCGACGGGGTCGATGGGCTCGTGCTCGCCCCGGAAGCGCGGCTCGGCCCGCACGTCGATCAGCACACCGTCGCGAGCGGTGCGCAGGACGTCGTCCGCCCCGACCACCGGGAGGTGGCCGGGGGTGCCCGACCAGTCGCCGGGCTCCGGTGAGGCGGGTTCGGTCGAGACCGGGCGTCCGGCCGCGACCCAGGCAGCGAGTCCGCCGTCCAGCACCATCACGTCGTCGTGGCCGTGGTCGCGGAGCAGCCACCAGAGCCGGGCGGCCGCGGTGCCGGGCCCCTCGTCGTACACGACGACCCGCGAGTCCTGCGAGATGCCGGCCCGGCGTACGGCCGCGGTGAAGAGCTCGGGATCCGGGAGCGGATGGCGTCCGCCGTCTCCCGCAGGTGCGGCGAGATCGTCGTCGACGTCGAGGTACGCCGCACCGGGGACGTGGCCCGCGTCGTACTGCTCGCGTCCGCTCGGCCCCGTCAGGGCCAGCCGGACGTCGACCAGCACGGCGTCGGCGGGGACCGACTCGAGGTCGACCAGCAGCCCGGGACGGAGCACGTCAGGAGCCGAACGGCAGCGGTTCGGGGGAGAGGGCGACGGCGCGGGCCCGCGCGGCGGTCAGCCGACGACGGTGGTGCTGCCGGCAGAGCACCTCGTAGGCCACCTCAGCGGGCGGGCCGTCGGTCGTGTCGACGTCGCCGACCACGATCACCTCACCCTCGATGACCATGACGCCGTCCTCGGTGCGGGCGTTGTGGGTCGCCCGCTTGCCGCACCAGCACAGGGCCTCGACCTGGAGCACGTTCATCCGGTCGGCGAGCTCGACGAGCCGGGCACTGCCGGGGAAGAGCCGGGTCCGGAAGTCGCTGAGGATCCCGAAGGCGAACACGTCGATCTGCAGCTCGTCGACGACCTTGGCCAGCTGGTCGATCTGGGTCGGCGTGTAGAACTGCGCTTCGTCGCAGATCAGGTAGTCGATCCGTCCCCCGGCGGTGAGCGAGTCCACGACGTAGTGCCAGAAGTCGAAGTGGTCGTCGACCTCGATCGCGTCGTGGGTGAGCCCCAGCCGGCTGGAGAGGATGGCCTCTCCGGCACGGTCGTGGGTGGTGAAGATCCGGCCGACCCGCCCACGCTGGGCGTGGTTGTGGTTGGTCTGCAGGGCCAAGGTGCTCTTGCCCGAGTCCATCGTGCCGGTGAAGAAGTGGAGTTCAGCCATCGCGCGGCGATTGTGCCATGACCTCCCTGGTCGCCTCGCGGCGCTGGTGGGGATGCGTAGAGGCCCGGTGGCTCACCGGCCACCGGGCCTCGCCTACCGCTGGGGCGACAGCGATCGGCTTGAGTCCGAGGGGCTCGGCCTCCCCGTGACGGTCGAGCCCCTCGGCGTTCGCGCGTGTCTCTGGGCACCCCTCGGCTCAGAGCCAGGACTCGAAGGTATGGCGAGGTAGACCCTGTGCATGCGGGATCGGGGCAGAAGCGACCGTTCGGTCGTGACTCACTAGTCGATGGTGACCAGAAGACTCGGGTCGGGCGGCTACCAGTGCACGCCCTTGAAGACCTTCGCGAGCATGATCTGCTCGGACTCACGCGTGCCCTGAGAGCCCTCTCCCTTGGCTGCTGCGGAGTCCGGGAACACGTGGTAGGCCATGTTCAGCACGCGGAACGCGAGCTTCGGGGCGACCGTGTGCGCCACGGCGCCGGCGTTGCCGAGCAGGGTGTTGATCTCGTGGGGCCGCTCGACCATCGCCTTGATCACCAGATCGGCTGCCTGCGCCGGGCTGATGGTGGGGAACTTGTCGTAGATCTTGGTCGGCGCGATCATCGGCGTCCGTACCAACGGCATGTGGATGCTGGTGAACGTGATCCCGTCCCCGACCAGCTCCGAGGCGACGACGTTGCTCCAGGCGTCGAGCGCGGCCTTGGAGGCGACGTACGCCGAGAAGCGTGGCGGGTTGGTCTGGACGCCGATCGACGAGATGTTCACGATGTGGCCGCGCCGACCCTCGCGCATCTTCGGGATCAGCCGCATCACGAGCCGGATCGCACCGAAGTAGTTGAGCTGCATCGTGCGCTCGAAGTCGTGGAAGCGGTCCTGGCTCAGCTTCAGGGACCGGCGGATGGAGCGGCCGGCGTTGTTGACGACGTAGTCGATGCTCGGCAGATCTGTCGTCAGCTGCGTGCAGAGCGCGTCGATGGCCTCGAGGTCGGAGAGATCGCAGGGATAGACGTGGGCGGTGCCGCCGCGACCCTCGATGGTGGCGCGGGTGGCCTCGAGCTTGTCCTTGCCGCGGGCGACGAGGACCGGGATGCCGCCGGCCTGGGCGACCTTGAGCGCCGTGACCTGGCCGATGCCGGACGACGCGCCGGTGATGACGACGTACTTCCCGGTCAGGGCGTCGCGCGCCGCGGCGTCGTGCGCGGTCGACTGGTCGAGGTGGTCCTCCCAGTAGCCCCAGAGGGTGCGGGCGTACGACTCCAGGTCGGGGACGGCGATGCCGGAGCCGGCCAGCGCCTTCTCGGTGCGACGTGACTCGAAGACGGACCTGAACGACGAGTGGGCCAGCACCTCCGCCGGGATACCCAGCCGGCCGACGGTCAGGTCGAGGACGGCCTGCACGGGCGCGGTCCTGAGCAGGGTGCTCGCCAGACGAAGAGGCTTCAGCGGCCTCGGCACCAGCTCGAGGAGCCCGGGCGCAGTCGCTCGGTCGAGGGGCGTCGCGAACCGGGGAGCCCCGGCCGCGCTGCAGAAGGCGTTGACCACCTCGACGACCGGTTGCGGCTCGGGGTTGACCAGGTGGAACGTCGCGCCGTCGTGGCCGTCGAGATGCGCGAGGTGGTCCATCGCCTTCGCGACGTAGTCGACCGGGACGACGTTGGTGTCGCCGAGGTCGACGCCGACCAGTGGCAGCCAGGCGGGCAGCCGGTCGCGGAGCAGCTTGATCACCGGGAAGAAGTAGTAGGGGCCGTCGACCTTGTCCATGGCGCCGGTCTCGCTGTGGCCGACGACGATCGCAGGGCGGTACACACGCCAGGGCCGGGTGGACTCCTCGCGGACGAGCCGCTCGGACTCGAACTTCGTGCGGTGGTACGGCGAGGTCAGGGCCTGGCCCTCGTCGAACATCGACTCGTCGAACGGCCCGGCGTACTCCCCGGCGGCCGCGACCGAGCTGACCTGGTGGAAGCAGCCGGCCTCGAGGACGTCGGACAGCTCCAGGGCGTGGCGCGTGCCGCCGACGTTCATCACCTCGTTCGTCTCGTCGTCGGCGGTGAGGTCGTAGATCGCGGCGACGTGGAGGAAGTGGTCGATGTCTCCTCGGTGGTCGGCGGCCCACGTCTCGTCGACGCCGAGCCGGTCGGCGCCGAGGTCGCCGACGACCGGAACGACGCGGTCGGAGCCCCACGCCTCGATCAGCGACTCCAGCCGGGCCAGCGAACCCTCCCGCACCAGGGCGAACACCGTTCCGTCCCGGTGGTCGAGCAGCTCCTCGACCAGGTGTCGCCCGATGAACCCGGTCGCGCCCGTGACGAAGTACGACATGGCGGGAGACTACTCGGAGGTAACCGGGATGGCGGGGGTCGAACCGGGCATGCACCACCAACGAGCGGCCGGCGCCGGAGTCATGGCCGGAGCGAGTCCGGGGAGTGTTCGCACGGCGTTCACATGGACGTCGATCTGCCACCGATCGAGGTGGCCAGAGTCGTGCCGACACCCCCGACACGAGGAGCGCCATGCGATCCACGCTCATCCCGACCGTCGCGCTCGGTGCGGCCCTGATCGCCGTCCCGGCGATGGCGCACGCGACTCCGAAGAGCGACGCCGGCAACACCCACGGCTCGTTCACCTACGCCGTGTACGGCGATGCGCCGTACGGCGTGAACCCGACCGACACCTCCGAGACCGACGCGACCCCGGCCTTCATCGACGCCGTCAACGCGGACCCGACCGTGAGTGCAGTCGTGCACGTGGGCGACATCCACTCGGGCAGCCAGTACTGCACCGAGAGGTACGACCAGCAGATCGCCGGTCTGTGGAGCGACTTCGCCGACCCGATGGTCTACACGCCGGGCGACAACGAGTGGGCCGACTGCCACAAGGCGAAGGAAGGTGGGAACGTCACGGATCCGCAGACCGGCGAGCCGGTGGACTTCGCCAACGGCAACCCGGTGGCCAACCTGGGTCTCGTGCGCTCGATCTTCTTCCCCCAGCCCGGAGCCACGCTCGGCAGCGGCTCCCTGCACACCATCTCGCAGGCAACGGCGTACGACCGCGCCCACCCCGAGGACGCGCAGTACGTCGAGAACGTGATCTGGAAGCGCAAGGGCTTCGTCTTCGTGACGCTGAACATCCCGGGCGGTTCCAACAACGACACCGACCCCTGGTCCGGCGCGGCGTCGATGTCGGACGAGCAGTCCACCGAGATGCAGCAGCGCACGGCGGCGGACCTGCGCTGGCTCGACCGTGCCTTCCAGATCGCCCAGGCCGAGGACGCCCAGGGTCTGGTCGTCGTCCAGCAGGCCGACATGTGGGACCTCGACGGCAAGCCCGCGTCGCACCTCACGGAGTACGAGCCGATCATCCAGAGCCTCGCCGACCACACCCGAGCGTTCGGCCGGCCGGTGCTGACCCTCGAGGGCGACTCGCACGTCTACCGGTCCGACAACCCGCTCCAGCAGGGCGCCCCGTGCAGCGGAGATGCGGGGGTGTG
>Ga0070665_100003001_pt1 | contig 18213 bp, 16 predicted proteins | sample KBSS13metaG_FD_65862 | JGI IMG/M metagenome (GOLD analysis project Ga0070665, IMG submission 65862) | Switchgrass rhizosphere microbial communities from Kellogg Biological Station, Michigan, USA - KBS S1-3 metaG | ecosystem: Host-associated > Plants > Roots > Rhizosphere > Soil ...
ATAGAAGTCAGTTGCACGGTTTCCGGCGAACCCTTCCAATGGAATTCACATGTGCCGGATTGGTATGGATCATCCAACTCGCAGGGACTTTCTCTGGTCAGTGGCGGCGCCTTTCGCCACAGCGCTGCTTCCGTCCGGCGCAGCGTTCGCGCAAGCCTATCCGGCGCGGCCAATCAGGCTCGTGGTCGGCTATCCCGCCGGCGGAGGTGCCGACAGGCTGGCCCGCGTTCTCGCAATCCAGCTCGGCACCGAACTCGGCCAGAGCATCGTGATCGACAACCGGCCGGGTGCGACGGGCACCATCGCGGCAGCCGGTGTCGCCCGATCGCCGGGCGACGGCTACACCTTGCTGCTGAGCGAGACAGGAATGATTGCAGGCAGCATCCTTCACCCGTCGGGATACGACGCGGTGAAAAGCTTCTCCGTCGTGACTTCCATCGGCAGTCTGGCTTTCTCCATCATCTGTGCTCCGAGTTTTCCAGCCCAGACCGTGCCCCAGCTCATTGCGTACCTCAAGGCCAATCCGGGAAAGATCAACTACGGCTCTCCGGGTAACGGCAATGTGGCCCACCTTGCGGCGTTGCAGTTCCAGCGCAAGACCGGCACGTCGATGAACCATATTCCGTACAAGGGCGGGCCGCCGATGCTGACCGACCTGGTCGCAGGACAGTTGCCGATCGCGTTCATCAGTGCATCGGCAGCCGACGCACTCGCCAAGGCCGGCAGGATCCGCTACCTCGCGCTCACGAGCGCGGAGAAACTGTCCAACTTTCCAGACGTGCCGACAGTGGCGGCTACCGTGCCCGGTTTCGATGTGTCATCGAACCTGTTCCTGCTCGCGCCCGCCGGCACACCGCGCAGCATCGTCGAGGTCCTCAATGCCGCGGTCGCCAAAGCCGTCAGCAATCCGACGATAGCCACCGAGTTCCAGGGCCAGGGCGCCACCATCCGCATCTCGGCTCCGGAAGCAGCGCTGCGCACCATGTCGGCAGAGACTGTGGAGCTCGCCAAGCTGATCCGGGAAGAGAAGGTACAGGCGGACTGAATCGTATGAGAGTTGCTAGTTTCGTCCGCGCGGCGTGCGCCTGCATGCTGTTGCTGGGCACCGGCGTCCAGGCCCAGGGATTCCCCGACAGGGCCGTGCGCATGATCGTGCCGTTCCCCCCGGGCGGCGGCTCCGACATCATCGCCCGGATCGTCGCCCGGCGGCTCTCCGATAAATGGAAGGTGCCGGTGGTGGTGGACAACAAGCCGGGCGCGGACACCCAGATCGGTAACTCCCTCCTGGCCAGGGCAGCGCCCGACGGCTACACAGTCGGCCTCATCTCGCCAACATTCGCCACCAGCAAGGCGCTCTATGCAAACCTGCCTTACGACGTGGTCAAGGATTTCACGCCGGTCGCCATGATCGCCAGCACTCCGGTCATCGTCGCTGTCAGTTCTGCAGTGCCGGCCGTGTCGGTGAAGGAGCTCGTGGACCTGTCGCGGCGCACTGCGGGCAAGCTCAATTACTCAGCTTCCAGCACCACCTCGCTGATCTTCGGCGAGCTGTTTCGCTCCGCGGCGGGCGTCGATGCGCAGCCGGTGCCTTACAAGGGCAGCGGGCCCTCGGTGACGGCGGTGGCCGCAGGAGAGGTCGCTTTCACGCTGGATACTTTCGGGGCGATGAAGCCGATGCTGGATGCCAAACGGATACGTTTGATCGCCGTTGCGTCGCGCGAGCGCTTCTTCTCGGTGCCCCATGTCCCTACCCTCGGCGAACTGGGCATCGCCGACGCCGTCATGGATTCGTACTGGGCGATGATCGCGCCGGCGGGCGTGCGGGCCGACGTCCTCGCGCGCCTGAGCGGCGCGCTGAAGGAAGTGCTTGCGATGCCGGACGTGCAGCAGCAGCTCGAGAGCGGAGGCAACGTCAGCGCGTACTCGTCACCCGAAGAGCTCGGCCGGTTCCTGGACAGCGAATTCTCCCGCTACGAGCGCGTGGTGAAAACGCACGGCATCAAACCAGTCAACTGACCCCGAATGAAGAAAAAGATGGACCTGCCCACCTTCGACAATGCACAGGCTTGGACCGGGCGCGACATGGCGCGGCGCGAGGACTGGATCCGCGAGCTGAACGCAGAGGAGATCGCCGAGATCGACCGTGCCGTGCAGCACGCCGAAGGCACCGGCCGCGATATGCTTGAACTGCGTCGCGAAGACTTTCCTCTGGACACGCTGCTGCCGGTGTTGTCCGCGGTGCGCCAGGAAGCGTTGACAGGCCGCGGATTTTTCCTGATCCGCGGCATTCCGGTGGAGCGCTACACGCTTGCCCAGTGCGCCATCGCTTATTGGGGCGTCGGCCTGTACCTGGGCGAAGGCGTCTCGCAGAACGGCAAAGGCCATGTGCTGGGCCACGTCACCAACCTCGGCCTGGACTATGCGGACCCGCAGGTGCGCGGCTACCAGACCACCGTGCGGCTGCCCTATCACTGCGACCTGTCGGACCTGGTCTTGCTGCTGTGCGTGAAGGCCTCGCGCAGCGGCGGACTCTCGTCGGTGGTGAGTTCGACGACGCTCTGGAACGAGATGGTGCGTACCCGCCCGGACCACGCGCGCGCGCTCATGGAGCCGGTCTACTTCACGCGCTGGAACGAGATCCCCGAGGGGCGCAAACCCTACTCGCGCGTCGTTCCCTTCGTCCCGTGGCAGGGCCGCATGATCGGCACCTATGTTCGCGCCGCGGTCGTCAAGGGACAGCAGCTCTCCGGCGTGCCTCCCTTGACGCAGGCGCAGGTGGAAGCGATGGACTACCTCGATTCGCTCGCGGCCGACCCCGACCTGCATCTCGACATGGCCTTCCGCCCGGGCGACATCCAGGTGCTCTGCAACTACTTCACCTTTCACTCACGCACGTCGTACGAGGACTGGCCCGAACGCGAGCGGCGCCGCCACTTGATGCGGCTCTGGCTGGCTTGCGACGACGGGCCTGCGCTGCCGCCGTTCATCACGCAGGAACTCCAATGTGCCACCGCCGGCGGACGGCCCAATGGAATCCGTGTGCCAGGAACACGGCTGGTCGCACCGGTGGAGCCCTAGCGGCCCGGCGAGTCCAGCACCGTTCTCAGGAACCAACGAGTTGGGACGAGACCTTGTCGGCGGCAGCCATCACGTCCGCGCCCAGGCGCTTGAGCATCGTCGGCTTGATGCGGGCGGCAGGGCCCGAGATGCCTATGGCTGCGATGACACTGCCTTCAGCGCCCATGATCGGGGACGCCACGCCCCACACCGTCTCGCGCCATTCGCCGCGGTTGACTGCATAGCCAGCAGTGCGGACGCGCTCCATTTCGTGGAGGAACTCTGCCGGTTTGATGATGGTATTGCCGGTGTGGCGCGTGAGACGCCGCGACAAACCCTTCAGATGGCTTTCGCCCTGCCACGCCAGGATCGCCTTTCCCGTGGCTACGCAGTACGCGGGCGCCCGGCCGCCGATTTCAGAGTAGGCGCGCACCGGCTCCGGGCTGTCGAGCTTGTGGATGTAGACAACCTCGTCGCCATCGAGCAGGGATAAGTGGACCGTCTCACGCGTCTTGCTGAGCAGGCGTTCCATCGCATCGCGTGCGGCCGCCTTGATGGTCAGCTTGCCTTCCAGGGCCGTTCCAAGTTCCCAGAGTTTCAGCGTGGCCTGGTACGTTCCGCGCACTTCGTTCTTCTTCGCATAGCCAACCTCGACGAGCGCCTGCAACAGGCGGTGGACATTGCTCTTGCCCAGTTCCAGGCCGGCCGCCAGTTCCGTCACGCCGAGCGGTGTCTTGCTGCGGGCAAGAAATTCCAGCAACTGCAGTCCCTTGATCAACGTATTGTTCATATCCCTCCTTCCCGCGCGGCATACCCGGGCAAGTGGAATCATAGCCCGGTCCCGTCTTATAACCTTATCCATATATCGGAATACATATTCCGCGATTGCGAACAAGGAGAAGTTAGGCAATGACCATTGAGTTCCATGCCTGGGACACGCCCAACGCCCGCAAGATCAGCGTCGCCCTGGAAGAAATGTCGCTCCCCTACACCGTCCACCCGATCGACATCGGCCAGGATCAGCAGTTCGCGGACAGCTTCCTGAAGATCAGCCCCAACAACAAGATCCCCGCCATCGTCGACACCGACGGGCCTGGGGGCCGGCCGATCAGCGTGTTCGAGTCGGGCGCCATCCTCATCTACCTCGGCGAGAAGACCGGCAAGTTCTGGCCGGCGGCGCTGGCCCAGCGCGTGCCGGTGATGGAGTGGCTCATGTTCCAGATGGGCGGCTTCGGCCCCATGCCCGGTCAGGTCCATCACTTCGCGGCGCTCAAGGACGAGCGGCAGCGGGCCTATGGCCTCCAGCGATTTTCCAGCGAGACACGGCGGCTGTACGGCGTGATGGACCGCAGGCTCGCCGCCAGCGAGTACTTCGCGGGCGCCGTGTCGGTCGCCGACTTCGCCATCCTGGGCTGGGCATGGCGACATGCGCGCCACCAAGTCGACCTGGCGGACTTCCCGCATGTGGCGCGCTGGTATTCGGCGATGATGGCGCGGCCGGCCACGCGGCGCGGCATGGAGGTCAATCTGAAGTGAGCGCGCCCGCGCGCAGCCGCGCGATCCAGCGCGCATCCGGCTCCGAGCTCAGCCCGTCGATGGATTCGAGGATCGCGCCCGACTGGGTGGCTCCCAGCGCATTGCAATTGCCGAAGAATTTCTCGAGCAGGTGGGCTTGCGTAAGCGGGCGCTGCAAACTGCCGTACACATCGTCGAGCTTGCCTTGCCACAAAACAACGTCGCCGGACAGGATGCGCAACCCGCCAGCCACATGGTGGGGAAACACGCTGTCGAAGGAAGGATCGGCCTTGAACTCCACCCTGTCAGCAAGTGACCGCAAGTTCTCGTCGAATACATAGTCCTCGCGGAAATCGCGCAGCCACAAATGCCCAGTCCCCGGCTTGGTCAACGCCCGCGCGATGCAATATGGCGCGCTCATCAACGCCATGAACGGGTCCGCCGGGGAGATTTTCTTGTCTTTGGGCGTGAACAGCGTGACGAAGCGTGCCGTGGCGCTCGCCTCGATTGACGTGATTTCATGGTGCCGGCCCTCGATCGCCGGGCGGGCCGCATTGCACAATTCCACCAGCGGGTGGATCACGTACTCCAGTGGGTAGTACTTGAACGACATCTCCTCGCAGACCCAAGGCATGTCGGGCGTGCGAGCCAGGGCCTGTGCGCGGTAGTGACCACCAGTGAACGCGTCAAGGAATCCCTGCGAGGTTTCCAGCACCGCATCGGGGCCCGTGAAGCCTTCGCGTGCCAGCAGCGCAGCCGACAAACCCGCCTGCGCAGCCCAACCGGCCTGGGTGCGCTTCGTCGAATTGTCGCCCCGCGAGATGGCGGCCACGCCTGCAGCGTAGCTGCAAGCAATGGCGATGGCCTGTGCCGTCTGCGCGGCGTCGAGACGAGCCACTTTGGCGACGGCCGTTGCCGCCGCGATCGTTCCAAGCACGGCTGTGGGGAAAAAACCCCGGTTGCGGATCGACGTTCCGCCCCACTCACCGGAGCACGCAGCCCATCCGATGCGGCCACCCACCTCATCGCCCACGAGCACGGCTTCCAGAACGGTTTTGCCGTCGGCATTGAACAGTTCACAGGCCGCCAGCGCGGCGGGAATCACGATAGTGGAGAAATGAGCCACGGACGGCAGATGCACGTCGTCGAAGTCATAGCCGTGCCCCAGCGTGCCGTTGAGCATGGCGGCGCCGGCCGGGCTGAGCCTTTCCGGCCGTCCCATGACGCTGCACAGGCCAGCACCGTTTGCCGCCTGCGACGCCTTGATGGCGTTTTGGCAAAACGCCTCCGGCGCTGCGGCAATTGCACAGCCGATGGTGTCGATGAGGGTGGCGTCCAGCGCCGCGCGTGTCTGCGCACCGATATCCTGAAGCCGGGTTTCAACCGCGATCCGGGCGAGGACCTCGTGATGGGCCACGGCTTCAGCTCCCTGCATCCATGAAAGCATTGGCCGAAAAGTTGGGATAGACCTCGGCCACTTCCGCGCGTGCGAAGCCGCGCAGGAGGGACAGTTCCTCTGCCGTGGGCTCCGGCGTGGTCGGCACATCGACGGGGCGATCGAATTCGAAGCCGGTTGCAGCAACGACATCGGCCACCGTGTGGCCCGGGTGGACGCTCTGCAAAGTGAAACCCGGGCGTTCGCGGTCGAACCGCATGACGCACATTCCGGTCACCAGCGCGATCGGTCCACCCGGGTGATACACGCCCTCGGGGGAAACGCCCGGCGCACTGATGAAGTCCACCTTGGGCACGAAGACACGGCGCGAGTGCTCTTCGCGAAAGAGGATGGTGCGCCGTCCGGTGTAGTACTGGAGGCCGGACCCGAACGAGCCCGCGAAGCGAATGCGCGTCTTCGGATAGCCATCCACTCCCACCAGATTGATATTTCCGCGGCCATCGATTTGGCCCCCACCGAAGAACTGGACGTCCACACGGCCCTTCGCCGAGAAGTCGTATTGCTCGCGGATGCCTCCCGTGAATAGCTTGTTGTACTTGAAACTGCCCAGGATGAAGAGCGTCACCCGGCCCTTCCGTTTGGCAAATACCGCAAGTGCGGCTGCAGCCGGAACGGGCGACGTGTTGCCGACCGCGATGCTCTCGGCATCGGCGGCGAGCCGCATCATGACGCTGGCAAGAAGTTCCTGCCGTGTGTAGCAGGCCCCTTCAGTGACTTCGTCCATCAGGCTACCTTTCGCTGCTGCAGCACGTACTGGGAGAGATAGTCCGCAAAGCCGGTTTCGCTTCGCGCCATCTCGGCGTAGCGCGTCATGTGAGCGGCGTCGAAGGGGTACTCGCTGCCGAAGGCCACGGGCCACGCGCCCTTGCTCGCGTGGACGGTTGCGGTTGTGTAGAGCTGCGAGACGGTTGAGGGCGCCATGTGCTTGTCTTCCAGCAAGTCGCCGTCGTAGAAGTACTCGAAGGAGGCGAGGACTTTCCTGGCGCACTGGGCCATTGCCATCACCTCAAAGGCCTTACCCACCCAGACATTGCCGTGGCGATCGCCATAGACGCCATGGAACATCACCACGTCGGGCTCCAGCGCCGGAATCAGGACGATCGGATCTTCATTGGCAGCGTAGGGGTTGCTGACGACCTTCCACTCGGGCCGGAACCGAAGGATGTCCGACCCGATCAGCCCGCGCATGGGAATGAAGGGAAGGCCCTTTTGCGCCGCCTGGATCGCGGTGTGAAACGCAGGACATGTCGTGTCCCGCAGTTCAAGCCGTCCTTCGGAAGCCCAGGCGCGAAAGCGCGGAGCAAGCCCGAAATCGCCCAGAATCACGCCGGGCATTTCGAGGTAGCTGACGCATCCGGCGCCGATCAGCAGGTCCGCGACGTAACCGCTGGGCGGGCCGCCAATGAGCCGGAGGTTCCTCACGCGCTTGCGCACCAGCGCACGAGCGGCCTCGGCGGGCGAGCCGCCGTAATCGGCAGGAACGACCAGTGTGTCCCCGTCCTGGACAAACCCCACCAATTCGTCAATGTGATTCAGCACGACGGGTCCGGGTCTGCCGTTCATGTCAGTTTCCTTCGCTTGCCGGCAACACATGGACCAGCTTGGTCTTGAGGTTCGAGGTCTCGATCGATCCCGCGGGCACCATCTTGACCTTGGTCCGGATCTTCAGGAGCAAATGCACCTTGGCTTCAATCCGTTCGGCCAATCGCTCCCAGTGGGCCCCGCTCAGAGAAGATGCCGCCTCGACCGTGACGTTCACCGGTGGCACGACGCTCGGCAGCGGCCGGTCGAGAACGATCTGCATCCTCCCGCTGATCTCAGGGGAGAAGGTCTCGATCACCTCCTTGACTGCAGTGGGGTAAACCTTGACTCCGGAGATGTTCATCAGATCGTCCGCTCGGCCCAGAAAATAGAACCGGCTGCCGAAAAGGCCGCAGTGCGGACACTCGCCCACCCGCAGCTGGAGGATATCGCCGGTGGCATAGCGCAGCGCAGGCGCGGCTTCATATTCCAGCGCGGTGTGGATGGCTTCACCGATGGCGCCGTCCACCAGCGGAAGCGGCTTGCGTGTTTCAGGATCGACCAGGTCGTAGCGGAAGCAGTAGTCCTCTGCGAGGTAGTGCATTCCGTTGTGCTCGGGCCCTCCGCATTCGCAGGTAGCGTTGGTCCACGCCCCGGAACTCACGTCGAAAACCCGGGCGCCCGTACCCTCCTGAACGCGCTTGCGGACCGCGGGGATCGCCATGCCCGGCTCGCCGCCGGTCATGACGATCTCGATGCCACATGCATTCAACGGCCGGCCGATCTGCTCGGGCGCACGGTCGATCAGGTGCGACAACATCGAGGGCGTCGCAAAGAGCGCGCGCGGCCGGCACATCTGGATGTACTGGAGTGCCTTGGTCACGCCGGCCTCCGCGCCCAGGGGAATCGGCCTGGCACCGTACGCTTCGGCAGCTTGGATCATGGTGGTCCCGGCAATCCAGATGCTCAGTCCGAACAACTGGAGAATGGTGTCGCCGCGCCGAAGTCCGGCCATCTGGAATGTTCTGCCGATGGTCAGATACGTCAGATCCAGGTCCTTGCGCGTGAACAGGTAGAAGGTCGGCAAGCCGGTCGTCCCCGAGGTGCCGGCGACATGAATGACGTCTTCCAGCGGAGCGCACAGGTGCATTCCGAAGGGATGGCCGTACCGTTCCAGAGACTCCCGCTGCGACTCGCGATGCCAGGCCTTGGTGAGCAACGCCGGCAGCGCGCGGAAATCGTCGATGGTGCGGATGTCGCGAGGATCATTGACGCCTGCCTCCCGCATCTTGGCGCCGTAGTACTCATTCTTGAAGCAGTAGGGAAGCTGGAGGGCAAGCTTGCGCATGCGCAAAGCGTTGAGCGACTCCATGTATGCGATCGGATCACGGCTGTCGCAACTGCCTGCAAGTGCCGGGCTGACAGGACTGCTATTGACCATGGCGCTCTTCCGTCATGTTCCATTATGCAGAATTGCATTACTGAACTATGGAAATAGTACATCCTGGCCGGCGCGCGCGTCAAGGAACCCGGGCCCATCACCACGCGAAGGCATCCTTCGTCATTGACTGCGCCTTAGGCCAAGGATACGATGTTCCATATTGGAGTCAATGTGTTCCATATAGTAGAACAAAGGAGTTGACATGCAATCGCGCTTTTTCCGGCTCATCCTGCTGATTTCGGCATTGCTTTCCTCGAGCGCGGTACTCGCCGCGTATCCCGACCGCCCGATCCACATCTACGTTCCGTTTTCACCGGGCGGGGCGGGCGATGTGATTCTTCGGATGGTGACCGAGAAGCTTTCGCAGTCGATGGGCCAGCCCGTCATCGTGGAATACAAGCCGGGCGCCGACAGCCAGATCGGCGCGGATGCGGTCGCGAAGGCCAGACCCGATGGCTACACGCTGGGATTGTTCACGCCGTCAATAGTCATCAACAAATTTCTCTACAAGGGAGCTCCTTACGATCTGCAGAAGGACCTGCGTCCCGTCGCGACGATCGCCAGGGCTCCAGGTGTCATCCTGGTGAATCCGAATCTTGAGGCAAAGGACTTGAAGCAGTTTGCGGCTCTCGGCAAGCGCATGGGGGGCCGGCTGAACTACTCGTCGTCCAGCACCGTTGGCATGCTGATGGTCGAATCGTTCAATCTGGCGCTTGGGATCCAGGCCACGCACGTGCCCTACAAGGGCAGCTCCCCATCCGTCACCGCCGTGATGGCGGGCGACGTGCAGTACACCATCGACACCGTCCCCATGGCGAAGCAGCAGATCGCGGCGGGAAGGCTTCGCGCACTGGCGGTTACTTCAAAGACGCGCAGTCCCGAGGCACCGGCCATCCCCACGCTCGAGGAAGCAGGCCTTCCGGATTTCGAATTCTTCACCTGGTGGGGCGTGCTTGCACCCGCAGGCGTTCCGGATGCGATCGTGTCGCGGCTGAACCAAGAAATCGGCCGCATTCTTCTGATGACGGAGATTCACGCGAAGATCGATGGCATGGGCGCCAGCGCGTATCCGCAGTCAGTGGAAGCATTCAACGCGATGCTCAAGACAGACATGGCGCGATATGGCGGGGTCATACAAAGGGCGAATGTCTCACCGGTGAATTGAACATGGGCTGCGAGCCAATGATCATCGCGAGCCAGTTGCCTGCGGCCATCCATGACGAAGTCACTCGACAGGTTCCTGAGGTCCGCCTGATTGCGGTCCCAGCCGGAATCCCGGAACACCTGCCACGAGAGGCAACGGCGTTTTTCGCCGTGCCCTACCGCGGCGGCCCCTGCTGTGAGCAAGATAGCCTGAGTGCCACCTGGATAGGCCATATCAACTGGATACAACTGTGTTCGGCCGGAGTCGACGGGTACCCGCCATGGTATTTCAACGCCCCCTTGGTGACCTCGACGCGCGGACCTGCCGCGCAACCCGTCGCCGAATACGTGCTGGCGGCAACGTTCGCGCACGCCAAGCGGATTCCGGATATCTGGATACGCGATCGCGCTGACTGGGCATCCAAACCCCTTGCCAGCGTTCACGGTTCAACCATGGGAATCGTCGGCTACGGTGCAATCGGGCAGGCGGTGGCGGTCCTGGCACAGGCAGTGGGAATGACAGTCATCGTGGCACGAAACAGAGCCACCGGCCCGGAGATGCCGACAGTGCAATTCGCAACGCTCGAGGAGGTAGTTGCCGCGTCAGATCACTTTGTCATCGCGGCGGCAGCGACTCCCGCAACCCATCACCTCATTGGCCGCGACGTGTTGCGGCGGGCAAAGCGTGGGGCGCACTTGATCAACGTCGCGCGCGGGTCGCTTGTCGATCAGGACGCCTTGCGCGAGGCGCTCGACGACGGCAGCCTAGCTGTCGCGACGCTGGACGTGGCCGATCCGGAGCCGCTGCCGGCCGGTCACTGGATCTACGCCCATCCGCGAATCCGCCTGTCGCCACATCTGTCCTCGCATGTTCCCCAGCTGTATCCCGAACTGGCGAGAGCCTTCGCGGCCAACCTCCGGCGCTATCTTGAAGGCGCGCCCCTGAACAACGTAGTGGACAACATTCGCGGCTACTGAAATAGATGAACTCAATTGCCCAACGCCTTGATGCACTGCCCTCCCTTCAACCGCAAGTCTCGGACGATGAGTGGAAGGTTCGCGTCGAGCTGGCGGCGGCCTACCGTCTTGCTCACAGCCTGAGGTGGACTGATCACATCTCGACGCACTTCTCTGCCCGTGTTCCAGGTCCTCATGAGCATTTCCTAATCAACGCCTATGGGCTGACCTTCTCGGAAGTCACTGCCAGCAACCTCGTCAAGGTTGACATCTGTGGCGAGATCATTTTGGATCCGCTCGCCCTGGGCATCAACCGAGCCGGCTATGTCATTCACAGCGCGTTGCACGCGGCGCGCCGCGACGCCACGTGCGTGCTCCATACGCACACGGCTGCCGGGATCGGCGTTGCGGCTCAACGTGACGGGCTGCTGATGATTTCGCAACATGCGATGCACTTCTACGACCGGATTTCCTACCATGTGTATGAGGGCATTGCCACCGACATGGAAGAGCAGGAGCGCCTCGTCAGGGACCTGGGCGACAACGACGCATTCATCCTTCGAAATCACGGCTTGCTCACCTGTGGACCGTCCATCGCCCACGCCTTCACGGAGATGTTCATGCTGGAGCGCGCTTGCATGGCGCAGATTGCGGCGCAGGCGGGTACGGCGGAGTTGCTGATCGGACCCGACGACGTCGCTCGCAAGGTCGCCTCGATTGTCAAGAGCCCACGGTGGCCGGGCCTTGTCGAAACTTTCTGGGATGCGCTGATCCGGGAACTCCATCCCCGTCAGACCCGATACGACCAGTGAGCCACCGGGCCGCGCCGCCTCTTCCGTGATGTCAAACCCAGCATGTGATCTGTTTGTCATCGGGGGAGGCAGCGCCGGCGTTCGAGCGGCGCGCATGGCGGCGCAACGCGGCGCGTGCGTGATGCTCGCGGAAGCCGCGGCACTCGGCGGCACCTGCGTTAACCTCGGCTGCATTCCGAAGAAGCTCTATAGCTACGCAGCGCATTTCGCCGACGATTTCCGCGATGCGGCCGGCTTCGGCTGGCACGTGGGCGACCCACGTTTCGACTGGCCGGTCCTGAAGGCCAACCGCGCCGCCGAGATCGCGCGGCTCAACGGCATTTGCGGGAACCTGCTAGTGAACGCCGGCGTTCAGATCGTCACCGGCTGGGCGACGCTGCTGGACGCGAAAACGGTGCAGGTCCGGACGGCGGCCGGCGTGGAGAGGTTCAGCGCACGCCACATCCTGGTCTGCACCGGTGGGCGGGCGCACGTGCCGCAGTTTCCAGGGAGCGAAAACGTGCTCACCTCGGACAGCATGTTCGACCTCGAGCCCTTCCCGCGCCGGCTGCTTGTGGTGGGTGGCGGCTACATCGCCTGCGAATTCGCGTCGATCTTCAACGGCCTGGGATCCACAGTCACGCAGATCTATCGGGGAGAACAGGTCCTGCGCGGCTTCGACGACGATGTTCGCCGCTTCGTCGCGCAGGAGGTCCGCAAGCATGGAGTCGACCTGCGCACCCAGCGCGACATCGTTGCCATCGAGAAGTTGCCCGCAGGCCTGGCTGCCACGCTCAGCGACGGGACGACGGTGGTCGCCGACACGGTGTTGTATGCCACCGGGCGCGTGCCCAACGTCGCCAACGTAGGCCTAGACACTGCTGGCGTCAGGATGCGCAAAGACGGCGCGATCGTGGTCGACGAGCATTACCAGACGTCCGTGCCGTCGATCCACGCAGCCGGCGACGTCACCTCGCGCATGCAGCTCACGCCGGTGGCGCTGGGCGAGGCGATGGTGATCGTCGATCGCCTGTTCGGCGCTGCGACGCGCGCAATGAGCTACGACTTCATCCCCACGGCCGTGTTCACGCACCCAAACATCGGCACAGTGGGGTTCAGCGAGGCCGAGGCGCGAAGCTGCTTCGAAGAGGTGACGATCTTTCGCAGCGAGTTCAGAGCGCTCAAACACACCCTGAGCGGCAGCGGCGAGCGCACGCTGATGAAGCTCGTCGTCGATACGGCGACGGACCGCGTCGTCGGTCTGCACATGGTCGGCCGCGACGCGGGTGAAATCGTGCAGGGATTCGCCGTCGCGATGAAAGCCGGCGCAACCAAGGCGATTTTCGACAGCACGATCGGCATTCACCCGACCGCCGCCGAAGAGTTCGTTACCATGCGCGAGCCCGTCGCCCAGGTAGCCTAGGTCGGGCACGCATCCCCAGCGTTCAATCGACGCGTAAGTTCAGCTTCTGGATCAATGCGGCGTAATAGGGGATGTCCCGCGAGATCCGCAGGCCCAATTGCTCCGTGGAGATGAACTGCGGAAACTGGCCCACCCGGATCAGCTTCTCGGGCGCGTCGGGTGCGGCGGCGATCTTCTCGAGCGCTGCGGCCATGCGCATGATGATGGCCGGGTCGGTGCCGGCAGGCGCCATCAGGCCGATCCAGATTTCGTCCGACATCGTGGGATAGCCCTGCTCCGCGAACGAAGGCACGTTCGGCAACTCGTTGAAACGGGTGCCACCCTTGCCACGCGCGGCCAGCGCTTTGATCGCACCCGACTTCACATACGGCAGCGACGAGGGATCGAAGAAGATGTCGACCTGACCCGCCAGCTGGTCGGTCGTCGCGGCACTCAACCCTTTGTAGTGCACGATCAGGAACTTGGCGCCCAACAGTTCCGCAAGTGTCCCGCAAGCCATGTGCGAGCCTGATCCGACGCCCGCTGTGGCGCATGTCACGGCTTCGGGCCTGGAAAGTGCCAGCGCCTTGAGTTCCGCCATGTTCTTCGCCGGCAGGTCCTTGCGTGCAACGAGCAACGTGAAATTTCCGGCAACGCCGGCGACCGGCGCCAAGCTCTTGACCGGGTCGTAGTCCACTTTGCGCATCTGCGGGGTCGCCGACACGGAAGCAGCGTGCCCGAGCAGGAAGGTATAGCCGTCGGGTGCGGCCTTGGCCACTGCGGCCGCGCCGATCGAGGCCCCAGCGCCCGGCTTGTTTTCGACGATCACGGTTTGTTTGAGTTCGCGCGTGAGGCCGTCGGCGATGAACCGCCCAGTTGCGTCCGAAGGTCCGCCCGCGGCGAACGGCACGATCAGGCGAATAGGCCGCGAAGGCCAGTTGTCCTGCGCCATCGCGGGTAAAGCGGAAAGCAAGCCCGCGCCCATTAGCAACGCGCCGGCGCAGCAGGCGGTCAGCTTCTTGCGGTCGATCGTCGTGAAGGTCCTGGAAAACATGGGGCGTGACTCCTGGAGGGGTAGGTGACTGGGAGCGCGCCGCTTCAGCGCACGGTGAAGGAAGGCGGCGCAAAGGCTTTCATCGGTACGCGGGTTGCATCGAACTTTTCGATCTGCACCAGGCAGGTTTGCGCAGTGCAGCCCTGCGACAGGTTGGACGCACCCACGTCGCGTGTGAGCGTGTTGGAGTTGCCATGTCGATCGAGCACCCCCACCTCGCCGAGGCGGTCGGGATCCCACCACGCACCGGTGGACAGCTTGACAACGCCGGGGCGGATCTGGTCGGTGACGAGCGCACCCGCGAGGCAGGCGCCACGGTCGTTGAAAACTCGCACCACATCACCGCCACGGATGCCGCGCGCGGCCGCATCGGCAGCCGACATCATCACGGGCTCGCGCCCGCCGATCTTCTTGCTCAGGCTGTAGGACGAGAAGTCGAGCTGGCTGTGAAGCTTGGTGAGCGGCTGGTCCGACAGCATGTGCAAAGGGAAGCGCTGCGCCAGCGCACCACCCAGCCACTCCGCCGGTTCGAACCACGCCGGGTAACCCAGGCAGTCCGCGTAGCCGAACGAACCGATGTTCTCACTGGAAACTTCGATCTTGCCGCTGGGGGTCTTGAGCGGATGTACGGCTGGATCGCGTCGGAAGTCCTCGAACATCACGACGGGCTTGTCAGCGAGCGGGAGCTGGACCGCACCGCTCTTCCAGAACTCGTCGAATCCCGGAACGTGGTAGCCACGCTCGGCCATCTTGCCGACCCAGCCTTCGTACAGGTGGCGAAGCCATTGGCGCGCGTCGCGGCCTTCGGTGAATTCGGCTTCGCGGCCCATCAGCTTGGCGAGGTCGGCGAAGATCGCATAGTCGTCGCGCGCCTCTCCCGGCGGCATGTCGATCGCCTTCATCGCCACCAGCAACGGTTCCAGAGAGCCGAAGCCCAGGTCGTCGCGCTCCACGGTGGACGTGGCAGGCAACACGATGTCCGCCATCTTCGCGTGGAAGTTCCACACCTGCTCGTGAACGACGATCGTGTCGGGCTTGCCCCAAGCTCTGACCAGCCGGTTCAGATCCTGGTGATGGTGGAAAGGATTGCCGCCCGCCCAATAGATCAAGTGAATGTCGGGATAGATGCGCGGCTTGCCGTTGTAGTTGAACCTCTCGCCCGGAGACAACAGCATGTCCGCAATTCGCGCGCACGGAATGAACGCCGCCACCGCATTGCGCCCCTGCGGAAACGTGGGACCAGGGACTCGCTTGTTCTTGCTGCCCACCACATTGGTCGGACCGTAGCCGACACCGAAGCCGCCGCCGGGCAGCCCGATCTGGCCCAGCAGCGACGCGAGACCAACCGCCGCCCAGAACGGCTGTTCGCCATGGTCCGCGCGTTGCAATGACCAGGCAACGTTGATGAACGTGCGGGTTGCCGCCATTTCGTGCGCCAGGCGGCGCAGGCGCGCGGCGGGCACATGCGTGATCGGCTCGGCCCACTCGGGCGTCTTTGACACGCCGTCGATCCTGCCGAGGAGATAGTCGCACCAGCGCTCGAAGCCCACGCAATGGGATTGCAGAAAAGCCTCGTCATGCTTGCTCGCCACGACAAGTTCATGCGCCATCGCCAGCATCGCGGCGGCATCCGTGTTCGGACGAATCGGGATCCACTCCACGAACTCGTCCGGCACATCGAGGTCGGCGCGCACAGGGCTCACCTGCACGAAGCGGCAACCGGCAGCCGCCATGGCGGCAAGCCCGCCTCTCGTGAGATGCCTCATGGCGCCACCCGCCGTCACCTGCGCATTCTTAGCCGGCACACCACCGAATGCGACGAAGAGGCGCGTGTGCTCCGCCAGGATTTCCCAGCTGTGGTGCATGTCCTTGAGCTCATCGACTTCGGCGACGATGTGCGGCATGAGCACCCGCCCCGCCCCCAGGCTGTACGACTCGGTGTGGCGCACGTAGCCGCCGATCGAATTCAGGAACCGATGGACCTGGCTTTGCGCGTGGTGGAAGCGCCCCGCGCTCGACCAGCCGTAGGAGCCGCCGAAGATCGCTTCATTGCCGAACGTTCTCGTGACGCGCTTCAACTCTTCGGCCACCAGCTCGTGGGCGACGTCCCAGGAAACCTCGACGAACGCCTCGTGCCCGCGCCCCATGGTGCTGCGGTCCTTCAGCCATCCCGCGCGCACCGCCGGCCGTGTGACGCGCAAAGGCGACCGATACGCGTCCATCATCGCAAGGCCAATGGGCGATGGGTCGGCGTCTTCGCGCCACGGCTGGAGCGTCGATGCATCGCCTTTGCGCTGTACCTCGTAGGTACCCCAATGGGACACCGCGAGGTCGCATTCGAGCGTAGCGAGCGGCTTCAGGACCGCTGCCGGCGATTCGGGTTTGTCCATTTCAGGAGACGGTGGTCTCGCGGATCGCCTTGGCCGTGGCCTTCGCGTTGTCCGAGTCGGCGCGCAGGCGCGCGACTTCTTCGGCCGGGACGCGGTCGATGTTGGAAAAGTCCAGCTTCCACAGGTGCGACTCGCTCCAGCGCTGTGGCGACTGCACCGTGGTGCGTGGGCCCGGCGCACTCTCCAGTACCGCGAGCGCGAGCGCGAGCGTCGCGGCCTGCGACTGCGAATCCTTGGGCTTGCCCGCCGCGTTGCCGAGCGGAAAATCGGAGAACATGAAGCGCGGTACGCCGACGTGCTCGACAATGTCCTTGGCGCAACCCATGATCACCGTCGGGATGCCCGCGGCTTCCAGGGCCCGTGCCGTCAGGGACATCGACTGGTGGCAGATCGGGCAATTGGGAATGAGGATCGCGACGTCGACGCCGTCGGCCTTGCAGCGCTCGATGATCATCGGGATGTCGACCTCGATCGTGTGGCGCTGGCTTCGGTTGGTCGGCACGCCATGGAAGTGCTTCGCGAGCTTGCCGATCCGGCCCTGTGTCACCAGTTTGCGCATCAGCGGCAGCGGAAACCATGAATTGCTGTCTTCCATCGACGTGTGCTTGCGGTCGATGCCCACGTGCGAAACGCGCACGTCGTGGTCCTTGACCGTGTCCATCGTGTACGGGACGTAGAACTTGGCGGCGGCGTTGTACGGCGCGCCCGGGCCTTGCGGTCCCTTGTCCGGCTGGTATGGGGCGGCTGTCGTGAGCACGGTCACGACCGATTCCGACAGCGGCTTCTTCAGCGGCACGAACGGCACGTCGATGTAGTGCGCATAGCGATACGGATTGTTGTAGCCGAGGGCCAGGTACCAATCGCGCGTGCGCTTCATGTACGGCACCGGGATGTCGTCGTCGGATGCGAAGCCCAGCAGCGCGTCGAGGTCGGCCTGGTTCAGTTGGGGCGTTTCGGTGGTCATCCGTTTTGCTCCTTTTGGCCGCACGCGGCCTGCAATTGAGGAAAGAGGCCTTCGAGCCGGCGCGAATAACCCGAGACGAAGTCTTTGGGGGCGCCGGTTGCCGGGTCGAAGACACTTCGCGAGATGCGGCCGATGTTGCCGCCGTACAGGTGGATGCTGACGCTCACGCGGTCGTCGTGCGCGTTGCGGACACGATGGATATCGCCATGCGTCGGCGAAACGATTTCGACTGCGCCCGGCGAGACCAACTCGTCCGGACCCAGGGGCACCGGCGCGCCGCCGTCGATCGAAAAGCGCTGGCCGTACTCGCCGCCGCGCAGCATGCCGATCACGCCCCACACGGTGTGGTTGTGGATCGGCGTCGCCTGGCCAGGTCCCCACACGAAGCTCACGAGCGAGAACCTGTCCTGCGGATCGGCGTACAGCAGGTGCTGCTGGTAAAACTTCTTGTCGGGCACGGCCATCTCATCGGGCAGCCAGTCATCCTGCGCGACGAGGCCGCGCATCCGGTCGGCTGCCCGC
>Ga0070665_100003005_pt1 | contig 18197 bp, 17 predicted proteins | sample KBSS13metaG_FD_65862 | JGI IMG/M metagenome (GOLD analysis project Ga0070665, IMG submission 65862) | Switchgrass rhizosphere microbial communities from Kellogg Biological Station, Michigan, USA - KBS S1-3 metaG | ecosystem: Host-associated > Plants > Roots > Rhizosphere > Soil ...
TTCTCCAAATACTAAAATTTTCTCCAACAATTCTTTTCGTGAAAAAAAATAATTGCTACCAAACGCAATCTCTCTTTTTTGGTGGGTCGTTACCTTATAAATAACATTCACGGTGGCACAACGATGATCTATCTCTTGTTTAAGCTCAATAGAACTATGAAAATATCCTTTTTTTGCAAGATATTCTTTTAAGCTAACAACATGATTATCCAAACATTGCTTATTAAACATCTGAGATGATAAGGCGTGAGAAAACTTTTTTTTAATTGTTTTATCTAATTCTTCTTTTTCATTGCATGTCATATCACCCATAACTATTTCAACATCAATAGTCCCAAAATAATACCGTCTGCCTTTATGTACGAAAATATGCACCATAACTTCTTTTGTTTGATAATCATGAACAAAATTGCTCGTCACGGTACAATCAAAATAACCATTTTGAACTAAAAAATCTTTTATCTGAGCAATAGAATGAGAATGCTTTGATTCATCAAATACATCTCCTCTTTCCATAAGATAAAACTGCAATAACGCATGTTTACCCTGATAAATATTATGAATTTTTATTTTTTTAAACGTCCATGCCGCTTCAACAATAAAATGTAACTTAACACCTTGGGAGGTAAAAACAATTTTCATTCTCACCAAAGAAAATTTATTTTTTTTAGCAAAAAACTCGACTCCATTTATCAGCTTCTCAGCCGTAATAGAATCTCCGGTAACAAATCCTAATAGATCCAAAAACTCTTGATTGCTAAATTCAACCTCTGACTTAAAAGAAAGTTCTTGCACCGTTACCGAAGTACTCAATAAATTTTTAATTGCTTCTTTATCAACATTATTCTGAAATAAAACAACGATCTCTTGTTCCTTATTTTCTGCATTAGCATAAACCAATGCACCATAAAGCATTAAAGTATAAATGAATAGGTATTGCCTTAATGAAGATTGATTCATAAACAACAGTAACAATAGAAATTGGTTAATATTACATTATTTATTAACCAGTGTATCAAAATAAAAGACATTCGTATCAGGACAATAACTATTATTCACCTATAAAAAACACTTATAAGCCGCTTTTTTTTATTCCAAAATACGAAAAATTCCTCGATAGTCTTTTTCTTTTAAAAAAGGCTCCACGAGCACATCTTCAGGAATAAACCCGCTAAATCCCTCATGAATAACATCAAGAAATCCATCAATATTTTCTTTGTCACCACACGCAATAATAACCATTTCATGTGGCTCAATCAATTGCACTGTTCCTTCCACACCAAGCTGACGTGCCATCGTTTGAATAGCATCGCGCAATCGCCTATCTAATACTTTCGATGTAAAAGTAATTTTTAAACACTTCTTCATCACTCTATCCTTTTAGTAAAACTTTTCGAAAAAAATAACAAATCAAGACTCTGTATGTCAAAGAGTTTGCATTAAGGCCCACTAAACAATATGGACTTTACCACTATTACCGGTAAACTAAATAAATAAATAGATCTACATGATAAGGAATCAAACATGCAAAAACTCCGTGTACGCTTTGCTCCATCTCCTACAGGCATGATGCATTTAGGCAATGTTCGCGCAGCACTCATTAATTATTTATTTGCCCAGCAAAAAAAAGGTACTTTTATTCTTCGCATAGAAGATACTGACGCTCAACGCATGTTTGACCCTGAAGCACAAAAAATTATCGAAGACCTCCAATGGCTTGGGGTAACTTATGAGGAAGGCCCTCATGTTGGCGGAGCTTATGGACCTTATTATCAATCTGAACGTACCCATTTATATCAAGAACAACTTTTTCTTTTTGAACAAAAAAATTTAATTTACCGTTGTTTTTGCACAGAAGAAGAACTAGAAACAAAAAGATTACGTCAACAAACACTCAAGCTCCCTCCTCGTTATGATCGCACCTGTTTGAATATTTCACCAACAGAAATTGACCATTTATTAGCAGAAAAATCTTCTTTTATTTGGCGTTTTAAATGCGACCATAACTTATCACTTACCATAACCGATCTTGCGTACGGTAATATTACGTTTGATATGAGCAACTTCTCTGATTTTGCTATTACGCGAAAAGATGGAAGCTTTACTTTTATCTTCGCAAATTTTGTTGATGATCTTCTCATGGATATAACTCATATTTTTCGTGGCGCCGATCATCTTTCTAATACTGCAAATCAGGCCGCTCTTTTTCATGCATTGAATGTGTCTTTACCAACCTATTGGCATTTGCCTATTTTAGTAAATCTGGAAGGGAAAAAACTTTCCAAACGTGATTTTGGATTTTCATTACGAGATTTAAAAGAAGCAGGATTTTTGCCAGAAGCAGTAAGTAATTATGTTTCTATCATTGGTGCATCATTTAAAGAAGAAATCATGCCTCTTGAAACAGTTGCTGAACAATTTAACTTCAACAACATTCATGCATCCAGCCATATCACCTATGATGTTGAAAAATTAAAATGGGTTAATAAAAGCTGGATTAATCGCTATGAACCAGAAAAACTTACACTCCAATGCCTCCCTACCTTGCAAGCTACCTATGGAGAACAAGTAGACAACATTTCTTCAGCAACATTAACGTCTCTTATTCAAACAATTAAATCAGAATTAACGACAACCAATGATGTTGTACAAGCACTAGAGTTTTATTTTATAGAACCACAAATCACTCAAGCAGACATTCAAGCTTGCATACCTACAACAGCATATATACCACTTAAAACCATAATTAAAGAACATAGCACTATTCTTATCACCAAAAGTGAAGAGTTTGCTCCTACCATAAAAGATGCGGCCAAAAAAATTAATCTTCCGTTAAAAGAATTATTTTGGTTCTTACGTCTTGCTATGATGGGAAAAACAAATGGTCCGGGTATTCATGAGTTAGTATTTATGCTTGGAGCAGAAGAAGCTTTTAAAAGAATACAAAAAGCTTTAGACCTGTTGAGTTGAATCTTGTAACCGGTTAGGCATTTTTTGAAGATTATATACAAGACCTTCTGCTTGATAATAATCCATTAAAGTCAGAAACAGCGATTCTGTTGAAACCGGTACAAAAAACTCAAATAAACTTGTTGTCGGATCAAGAGTGCGATCAAAAGAAATATGTTCGTAACTGCGCAATGTAGCAGTAACATACCAACACAATTCACGCTGCACCTGTCCTTGATAATAAGAACAATATAATAAAGAATTCATAATGCTTACCAAAATGTCATATATACAAGATTAAAAATTTTTATATATTAAAAATAATATGAAATAATAAAAATCACAACGATCTCTTTTTTTATTCCCAGCCAATATGTAAAGTTATGCATATAAGTTACAACCACGCTTTAAAGTTGACTGAGTTACAAGAACAATGATATAAATAGATGATTGTTTGAAAAGCAAAAAAAAGGAATGTTATGCTTCGCGATAGACAAAAAAAACTATCACTATATTTAATTTCTTTATTCGCCTTTACCCTCATTATAACAAATATACGCATCTACGCGGAGTTAACCTCACTTGCAAAAAATGATCCTCTACCAATGTTCAGTACCCTCAACTTGGATGATGCATTTTTATTAACGCGAGAACAATTGTTTTATAGAGATGTGGATTGGGCTGCAAAAAAACATAATCGCGTGAGATTTTCTGTTTCTCCTTTTGCACAAAACGCCGATCGGGGAAAAACCATCCGTGGCCAGACCTGTACTTTACCAAATCCTTTGCTCGATCCTTGTGGTAATGTTATTACCGATACTCCCTTAGGGGATCTTACGGGCAGAACAGGAATGATAGCACTATTGTATAATAATGACGATATTTATCCTAATGGAGAAGAAGATCCCGAGAATGTTTTACCTCCCGCTTTATTAGAAGCATATAATGTATTATTTCCCGTCCAACCACCTGGCTGTCAAGATGATTGTGACATTAATCCCGGACTTAACAACCAAGCAAATATTGATCCTTTTCAAGAATATGGTTTTTTCTCTTTTCCTATAAAATACAGAAAACGTGGTGTACGTTTTGAAATGGCAGCTCTTGTTGCCAAGAATTTTGGCGTACGCATTCAAACAGGAGTAAGTACCATTCGTCAAGTGCGTGAAGAAACGCTTAATTTAACCAATCCATCGACCTTTGATCCTATCACGCCTACTGTTACCAAACCAAATGTTGAAGCATTGTTAATGGATCAATTGGATACAATTGCTGAAGAAATTGGCATCGATATGTGCGATTTTGTCCAAACATCACTAGAAGAAGTTCGTTTTAATGTTTTCTGGCGACAAGCTTTTGAAATTAATAAAGAAGCTGATAGTGAATGGGCAAAGTTTTTAATTATTCCCTATGTTGAAGCGGGAGGCAGTGCCTCTCCGGGAAAAAAAGACAGTGAACGAAGATTTTTTGCTGCGCCGTTTGGCAATAATACCCACCCAAGCGTTGGATTTTCAGCAGGTATTAATTTAGATTTTCTTGAAACCATAGAAATTGGTGGTGAAGTTGGCTATACTCACTTTTTCACCAAATGCTTTTTTAGGCCCGTTCCTAATAATAAATTCCAAACAAACCTTTATCCTTTTTCAACCAATGTTTCTGTAAGTCCTGGCGATAACTGGTTTTTTGGAGCACGTATAGCGGCATATCATTTTATAGATAAACTTTCTATGTTCTTTGAATGGTATGTTCTTGATCACCAAAAAGATAGAATCTGCCTTGCTCATCCAGATCCTGCCTTTGTCCCAGAGGTTCTGGAATGCAGCTCAAGCTTTAAGGTCAAATTAGGCAATGCAGGGTTTAATTATGATTTATCTCCTAATATTGGGCTTGGTTTTCTATGGCAAATACCGTTTTCCCAACGAAACGCTTACCGAAGCTCTACTCTTATGGCAGGCTTTAACGTAACTTTCTAGACAGTGGGCAGAAAGTACAGTATTATAATACATAAATCGATCTTATAAAAGGTCGTTAAAATATATTGATTTACAAAACATTAAAAGAAAGGCGATTGTTTAACTATGTCAAAACGATCAAACATTGAAATCTCTGTCAGTGGGCACATTGATAAAGCACTAAGACAATTAAAAAAGAAAATAGAACGTGAAGGTATTGTCCGAGACATGAAACGTACTGTTTACTTTGAATCTACTACTCAAAAAAGAAGAAAACGTCTTGTTCGTGCCATCAAACAAAATATGATGCGTATGATCACTGCTGGTACAGCTCCTAAAGATTAACACCCTATGAGTAAACAACAACGAGATATAAAAAAAGCTCAAAAAGAGTCCTATTTTTACCGAGAATTTTCTACTCTTTTTTCTCTGCTTACTATTGATGAGCCTCGTCTAAGCGGATTATTTATTAATAAAGTAAATCTTTCTTCTGATGGAGGCATTTGCACTGTTTTATTTCTTGCATCAAATGGTAAAGCTGAATTTGAGGAAAAATTACCTATTTTGATCCTCTATAAACCATCATTGCGCACTGCTTTGGCAAAAACGTCTCAAAGCCGTTATGTACCAAACCTTATTTTTCGATATGATGAAGGACAAGAAAAAGTAGATAAAATTAATCGATTAATTGATAAATTAAAAGATGAAGGGAAATTGTGATTCCCTATTATTTTTTTATTCCTTTTTTTTTGTGCTGGGGATCTTTTTTAAACGTTCTTGCGTATCGACTCATATTAAAAAAATCTATTGTTCGACCTCGTTCATCGTGTCCCTATTGTAATGTCTGCATTGCCTGGTATGATAATATACCCCTTTTTTCATGGATGTTTTTACGGGGAAAATGCCGTACATGCAGACACAAAATTTCTTTATACTATCCATTTATTGAAATATTAACTGCAGCTACTCTTTCTCTTTTATATACACTTATTCCTCTGCATTATTTTTTTGCCTATTTCATATTTTTTTCTGCGTTGATAGTTACCATCCGCTCTGACATGGAAACAATGCTAATCTCAAGCTTTGTAACAACGTTTCTTATTCCCTTAGGCTTAGTATTAAGCATATGCGGGCTATTGCCTATTTCATTAACCGCAAGTATCACCGGCACATTGTTTGGATATTTTTTTCTCTTTTTCGTCAACAAAGTTTTTAAACATATGCGAGGAATAGATGGTATAGGTGAAGGAGATTTTAATCTTCTTGCATTTATAGGATCTTTTACCGGAATTATAGGATGCTGGATGAGCATTACTATTGGGTCTTTACTTGGCTCTCTCTATGGAATTTTTATTCTCGTTTCATTGCCAAACTATAACAACATTAAAAATTCACTCCAACATACTCAAATACCTTTTGGTTCTTTTCTTGCATTTGGTGCAATTTTATTTGTTTTTCTACAAAAACAAATTTTTACATATCTTCTTGCAAACTAGCTATTGTTTTTAACTTTCTCTTGCATAAAAAAAAAATGATTACTAATTTTGAATGGTAATCATTTAAAAAGGGAGTCTTAAAATAATGTTAACAAAACAACGATTTCTAATTTTTTTATTTTATGTACAAATAATCTCAATAAACAACTATGCTCTTGCAAAGCATCAACTGCAACCGGTTGTACATGTTTCACAATTACCAGCAGAATTAAAAGCAATCATTACGCTTACCTATGATATAAGTGAAAACAAAGAGCACATAAAAGAAGTTAAAAACATATATACCTTAATCCAAAATAATGAAAATGTAATACCATCTCCCGACTTTGAAGTCGCACTATACGCCATACTCAATATATTAGAACAGCATAAAGATTATTTTGCTAACAAAAGAAACTATGTATCCATTGCTTCCTATGTAAAAAACTATGTAATGAATTTTCATGGTAATCTTCTTCTCAATAACTCTCTTGATCAAAACATTACTCGAAAAAAGAATATACCTTATTTAAAAGAAAAATGCTGTGAACAAGATCATATTCATTGTAAAACTGGTCCAAAAGGTGAAAAAGGACCTCGTGGAAAAAAAGGTGATGTCGGTATAACAGGTCCTACTGGTGCTACCGGGGTTACCGGTCCAACAGGATCAACTGGCGCTACAGGAAATACCGGAATAACAGGACCAACTGGCCCGATAGGTCAAACTGGTGCTACAGGAAACACGGGAATTCAAGGCCTTACCGGCCAAACAGGTCCAACTGGACCTGCTGGTGCAACGGGAGTAACAGGACCAACAGGAGCCACTGGAGCAATCGGTGATACAGGCGCTACTGGACCGATGGGTATTACCGGTGCAACTGGCGCTACTGGCCCTCAAGGGGCTATTGGCCCCGTAGGCCCTAATGGAGCAACTGGAGACACGGGTGACACGGGAGCAACAGGTCCAGCAGGTTCTACCGGCGCAACCGGTGCTACAGGAATTAATGGAGCAACTGGTCCAACCGGTCCTACAGGCCCTGCAGGAGCAGCAAATGCGCCTGGTGCAACCGGTGAAACTGGGCAAACTGGCCCTACAGGACCAACTGGTGCTACCGGCGCTACTGGTTTGAGTATTACAGGACCTACCGGTGCTACAGGTATTACTGGAGCAACTGGTGCTACCGGCCAAACAGGAGTAACCGGCGCAACAGGTACGGCCCTTCTTGCATACGGATATGTTTATAATATTTTAGGACAAATTGTACCTGTTGGAGGTAATGTAATTTTTGATAGTAATGGTCCTCTTTTTGGCGGCATTACGCATGTACCAGCAACAGATTCAATAATTATAACAACTACTGGCACTTATAGTATCACCTTTATGGTCTCAGGAACAACCGCAAATCAATTCACTTTATTTGTTGATGGAATCGCTATCCCTAGCACCGTTTATGGAAGTGGATCAATCACCATTGGCCAAGCAATTGTAAGTATACCAGGACCATCTACGCTTACCTTAAGAAATAATGTTTCAACAGGACCAATCACTCTCGCTGCAACAGGAGGATTAGCTCCTGGCATTAATGCTTCTATAAGAATTTTACGCATCATATAGAATATACTTTCCTCTAAAAATTAAAAACGTGAATCATTATTAAAAAATTTAATGATCCACGTTTTTAATTTCACACTTTCTCTTGCATTAAAAAAAAATGATTACTAATTTTGAATAGAAGTCATTTAAAAAAAGGAGCTTTAATGAGATTAACTATCAGAAAAATAATACATTTTTGTGTATATTTACAAATCTTTATAATACATAACCATATTTTTTCTACAACAGGTAAACATCAACCTGTTATTACCCGATCTTATCCAACACAACAATCAATAACTAATCAACACGTATATAAAACAACCATCACCAAAGAAATATCTAATCAAACATTTTTATGTCTTTTGCAAAAAATACGTGAAAAAGTTTGTAATGACAAATGCAAAGCTGAACATGAAGATACATGTGTTCCCGGGTCTAAGGGAAAAAAAGGACATCCCGGACCAAAAGGAAAAATCGGTAATATTGGACCTACCGGAGCAACTGGTTCAGTTGGGTCAGTTGGAATAACCGGTTCAACAGGACCAGATGGAATAATAGGTGCTACCGGCGCATCAGGCGCTCTTGGTCCTAATGGAGAAACAGGAGCTCAAGGCCCTCTTGGTCAAACAGGTAATATAGGAGCCATTGGCGTTACCGGAGCTACCGGAGCTCTTGGATCAACAGGAGTAACGGGAGTTACAGGACCCATAGGCCCCATGGGAATTTCCGGATCAACAGGCTCAACAGGGCCACAAGGACCTACCGGAATAACAGGAATTGGTGGATGTACCGGCGATAGTGGTATAACGGGATTAACTGGCGCTACCGGTATTGCAGGCATATTAGGTGCCACAGGACTTAATGGTTTGACAGGGCCTATTGGCGCAACCGGAGCTGCAGGAACCTTAAGCCCTATCGGACCTACCGGAGCAACTGGCTCGACCGGTGCTACAGGGGGCACCGGAGGAACAGGTGCAACAGGTCTTGGAGTAATTGGAGTAACTGGTGCAACCGGCGCGACAGGATCAACTGGCGTAACCGGTTCAACTGGTGCTACCGGACCTGACGGTAATCTTTATCTTGCATATGCTTATGTTTATAATACAGTCAATCAAATAGTTGCTGTTGGCAGCGCAGTAACTTTTAATTCAAACGGCCCTATTTTTGGAGGAATTATAGATCCTGCCAACGGCATTACTCATACACCCATTCCTCCATCTTCAACGATTTCTATAAATCAAACAGGAACATATAGTATTTCTTTTATCGTTTCTGGTACCACCCCCAATCAATTTACTTTGTTTCTTAATGGGGTTGCTGTCCCGAGCACCGTATATGGCAGTGGATCATTAACCTATGGTTATGCAATTATTGATGTTCTCGCTCCTTCTTCTTTAACTTTAGTCAATAATATTTCAGTAGGTGCGGTGGCACTATCTGCTATTGGGGGAGCAGGACCAGCTGTAGGTATTAATGCTTCTATAGAAATTCTACAAGTTGCATAAACTAATATGAAAAAAGAAGGTCAATGAGTATCCATTGACCTTCTTTTTTCATCAATTTTTTTATTTATTCATGATTTTACATCAAATCATCATGAACCATCTTAATGTCATTATTTTCATCAATGGTAATGATTTCAATATCTCCATCACCATCAATATCACCTGCGGCCACAGCAACAAAACTTGTTTTATCTGCACGTGATCCTTGTAAGGAAGAACCAGAAGCACCTAATTTTCCCACAAAATTATTTTTTCCCTCAGCGCCCATAAAGCCATACGTATAATAGGTTTTCCCTTCTGGCTTCCAACCAATCCCGCCCTCTCCAATCAATACATCGGAATAAGTACCATGATCTGCACAATGTGCTTTTTCCGCCACATAAATAGCATTTAAATTCATATATGCTTCTGCTCGCTTGGCTTTTGCCAAAAAACGATTAAAATTAGGAACCGCTATCATTGCCAAAAATGCAATAATTGCAATAACGACCATCAATTCTATTAAACTAAATCCATTATTACTCTTCATCTAAAACTCCTTTAAACATACTGTTTTCTTTTTCAAATTCTTCTACTGTTTCAGCAAAAGACACATATCCATACACTTTACGATTATCTATGTACTGATTAATATTTTGTTTGCGTGCGCTGTCACTAAAAATAACATACTCATATCGCGCAGATTCATCATCATAACACACGGTATTAAGAACCTCATAGCGAACTAAATAAGTGCAATGAATAACGGGAACTTCAATAATACCTTTTACTCGTTGTTCAAGTATATCGTAATAAAAAGAAGAAGAAGCATAGTAACCATTACTATCAATTGCCTCATGATAGTTGGAATAATAAGGATTTACATGACATTTTAATAAAGGACCCACAATAGAAAGATTAGTTTTTACCATTCTTTCTATCGTATCGCTGCAAATGAAATTATCGCAATCAACAACAAAATAATGTGATTTATTTTGTTGTGCCCACTGTATAGAATCTTGTCTAATTTTACCTAAAACTTTAAACCTCGTATAATTCCACTCATGCTGTTTAAATTGCTCAACTGGCTCTTTCACATCAGTATCATCAAAATAAATTTTTGCATATTTTGCACCAACTTGAACAATCCAATTACGCAAAACTTCTGCTGTTTCATCATTATTATTGTTGGTACGAATATAAAGATATGTTTTATCTGCAGGCCATGTTTGGTTTTCAATACATGAAAGGTATAAGGGCAATGTATGAGCTTTATCTTTTGCTAATATTGCAATAGTAACATACTCAATGAACTCATCATCCGACACTGCTTGCATAATAAATGATACACAAAGCAATACAAAAATAACCCGTCTACCTGATAACAAATTCATTTTTCTCCTTTATGTTTTTCTCTACAATTGCATAACACTACTCAACTTTATCATACTTATTAATTAATCAACATCAAACGCCATACACACAAATATCACTACTAGAATGTCACTTTATTGAAAAAATATCTAAAAAAAGGGGCTATGTTGTATGAAATATCCTATTCCATTCAACATAATTATTACTTTATTTAATGTGATCATAGGTTTATTTTGCACAATAACTGCTATGGAAAAAACTACAAAAAAAAATTATCTCTGGATAAAAACACAAGACAATAAAATCGTTACCATTGATAAGCCCATAGCACAGCAATCTAACCTAATAACTGTTTTACAACAACAATATAAAGGAACCAATAAGCATCCTATTCCTATCACAACCAATCAAGAAGAATTCAATTTTTTTTGTAGTTCAATTACACAAAACCCATTGATTCTTTTTAAAGAATTTTCTGATGAACAATATTCAAACCTAATGAAAATAACGGCACAGCTCAAAGCTCTTTTATTTTATACAGAATTAATGTTGCCATTAATTCCTCTACAAGAACTACAAAATCGATTCTCCTATGAACATTTTAATCCGGCTAAATTTAAAAAAATAATCTATAAAAAATATCTGAAAAAAACCTGTATTCAAAATAACCATCAGCCCGGCACCAAAATTTTATCTATAAATTTCGACAACACAGGTAATTATTTTACTGAAACTGCTAAGCTCTCTCAAAATCGCTATATAACCTATTTATGGAATACAAAAGCCCTCTCTATCATAAAAAATTTTGCTGGTTGCCAAAGCCCAACCTTTATACCTCATAAAAACTGTATAATCACCAATGACGGAATATATTTTATTAAAAAGGACCTTTATTATATTAAATCTTTTAATAACAACGACAAACCAATCATTAGCCCTCAAGGAGATTTTTTTATCCACTGCCTTAATCCAAATCACTTATATACGTTGTTCAATACAGATACTCTTAATGAAACAAAATTATCACAAACTTCTGATTATCCAATAACAATACTCTTTCATCCCGATAAAAATACAGTTTTTTATAGTAAGGATATTAAAAATAAAAATTACCTCATGATATATAATCTCATAACATCTACACATCATAACACTAATATTATCACCAAAAACTCACTCTTGCTTCCTTCTACTAATACATGCGCCATCAACACCCACGGATCCTTGCTCTTATTAAACCACTGCCGCTTATATAATATTAAAAATCCCTATAAACCAAAAATAATAAAAGAAAATATATGTAACAGAGCAAGTGATTATGAACCATGGTTCATCCCGCATAAAGATATAATTTTTTATCAATTAACTCCGTCATTTTTTTGTCTTTTGGATTGCTGTGGTAATATAATAACCCTATATCAACCCTCTACCTCCCTCCCACGTTCTATAATAAATATAACAACCGATTCTACTGGCAACTATCTTGCTTTTATTAATAATAAAGCACACAAACCTTCTACCATAGAATTATGGAACCTTTCAACACTACCCTCAAAAATTGGTATCCTTAGAATACACCCCGGCTTATGCATTCACAAAATTGAGTTTACCAAAGATCAACTCCTTTTAACCCAATCTACTACCACACAATTATGGGATATGAATGGAGATAATATCCTTAATCTAGGACCAAGCAACACAAATGCTATCAACCCCCACACAGGATCTATTATTACTTCTCAAAATTTAAGTCTCCCTATTCCATCAACAACATTCTTAAATGACACCATAATCCCGGGCAGAATAAAAACATATTATTGTGACATAAATGCACAAGAAGCCCAAGAAACAATGACTACCATAATTAAAGCATTAACTTTACCTGAAGTACTTTTACTCAACAAATATTATGCACATAAAAAAACTAAAAAATCTTATAAATTATATCCTAACTTACCAGATGGCAGAATGCTCCAAACATTAATAAAAAAATATGGGAACCTACTTGAAAAATTTTCACTACATGCAAGAAACTATACATCAGAAAAAAAACAGTTTTAAAAAAACTCCTTTAAAAGAGCTATTTCAAATGCCCCTTGCCGTACTACCATTAACTTATCTCCGGTACAATCAATAATAGTAGAAGGTAAATACGCGCCTTCTTTTTCAGTAACATCATTAAGAACAACGCACGCAACTGCATTAAGAACATGATGATCAACCTGCGCTACATTATAAGGAACCGGCTGCCCACTAATATTAGCGCTTGTAGAAAACAATGCATCAAATTTAGTTAACAATTTCAATAACCCACTATGACAAGGAACTCTTAAAGCAATATTACCATTTGATGATTTTATTTGAACCGCACTATCTCGTTTTGCTTTAAAAATTAAAGTAACAGGACCAGGCCAACAAGTTTTCATTAAATTTTCAAACTGAAAAAGTTTACCTGGCTCTATTTCAATAAAATTTAAAGCTTTTTTGTAGTCTCCCACTATCAGCAAATACGGCTTTTTTTCCCGATTTTTAATATAATCAAGTTGCTCATACCCTTTTTCTGATATATCGGCCAAAAGGCCTAAAACCGTATCTCCTTCAGCTAAAACAACCTCTCCTTTATGTAGCTGATTTTCTAAATAATCTACTGTTATAGGACTACTCCATAATAATTCTTTCATCTCATGCCTTTTTCTTTTGTAAATAATGATACAATGACTATATTATAATTTCTTGTTTGACATTTTTGTATTATGCTGTACCCTAAATTGTAAGCTAGTTTTTTGTCTAATTGACTAGTTTTTATTAGAAAATAGTAAAAAGCACTTAACTCAATAACATAAATACCTTAGAAAATAATATCAAAGTAATAATAAATAACCATTAGAGGACGGAGATTCGAATGAAAAATGTCACAAATCAAAAAGGAACTGCTACACCAAAGAGTTCAGGAAAACAACGTAGCTATAATGAAATTATCGATTATCTCGAAACCCATTGGACTGCCAATCGTGCAGATACAACTCTTTCTTCTCTCAAACAACTAGATAAAGCTCTTGGTTTTCCCTCTCAAGTTCCTACCATCGTTGTTGCCGGAACAAACGGTAAAAGCTTAACCGCTCACTTTACCACGCGCTTATTACGTGAAGAAGGATTGACAGTGGGGACTTTTTATAATCCACATCTTCTTACCTATAATGAACGCTTTTCTCTTAATAATGAAACTATTTCCAATAAAATTCTTACTGATATTGGTAATGATGTTATTAACGTAGCTGAAGAGCTTAACTTAACATTGAATTCATTCGAATTATTAACCATGATGTCTTTGACTTATTTCAAACAAAGCAATGTTGATGTTGCTATTGTAGAAGTAAATGAAAATGGTCCATCTGATGCTACTAATATTTGTGCATCAAAAATTGTAGCTATTACTCGAATTATTGACCCTCAAGCATCTCCAAACGCTAAAAGTACCGATGAAGCTTTAATTCAAGAAATTTTAAGTATTGTAAAACCAGGAGCAATCGTTGTTTCTGCGGATCAAAGCAAGCTTAATCTTCAAACAATGCAAGACATTGTTGTAGAAAAAAATGCTGAATGGGCAATGCCTATTCGTAAACTTGCTCCTCTTGCATACCCTTTTGAACAATTACATGGCAGATGCGCAGCTTTAGCAGAACGTATTACTTCTATTTATATTAATTCATTTGCAAACAAAGATGCGGTACTTGTTACCAACAGCCTTCTTACTAAGAAAAAAGGCCAACGAGGCAGACCTACGCTTGAAGTTAAACGTCAAACTGAACTTAACCCAAAACGTACTATCGAGCAATTCTGGAAAGAAACATTAAGCTCACTACCTGGTCACTTTCAATTATTAGATAAAGAAAAACCAACAATTCTTTTAGATCCAGCAGCAAATCTTGATGCATTCAAAAATTTATTACTTGGAACAAGACTTCTCCATTACAAACGCCCTCTTAAAGGACTTACTATTATTCTTGGCTGTAATAATGAAGAATTAGACATCCACGAACTTATTAAATTGTTACGTTACTTCTTCAAAAAAACATCTGGTCAAGTTATTGTATGCCCGGTAGAACCATTGCCTGGACATAAAGGTCATAAAGCTTGGGATGTTGAAAAAGTAACCAATGATATAAAAAGCTTAAAAATTAAAGCTAAAGCTACCGCAAGCTTTACTGAAGCTTTAGAAGCTGCACAAAAAACTGTTGATGAACGTCATGGTGTTATTGTAATTACCGGATCAACATCAATCGTATCAGAATATTGGAAAAACAAAGGCCTTAAAAAGCTTGCTAATTAAATTCATACTCCAATAGTATTATGATATCAATTGCTCTTGGGTTAACAATTGGATTTTTATATGGGCTCTTCTTTGTGTTACAACAAAGAAGAGTTTTACCTTTTCACACAAATTTTACCCGTCATCTTATTATTTCTGTTCTATTATCCTTCATTCGTTTTTCTTTTGTTGCAATATGTGTACTATATATATTGCACTCATCGCCAATCAATCTTATACTAGTATTGATATCTTTTGTCCTAGCATTTTACGGTGTATTACATAACAAGAGGTTCTTACCCTTATGAATGGTGCCGAAATAATTGAAACACCCCAATGGTCTTTTGGGTCACTCATTGGCCATCCTGATAATCCGTTGTTTAATATTAATAGTGAAATAGTCATTCACACATGGATTATCATGCTATTGTTAGCTATAATGCTGGCCAGTGTAAAATTTTTGTTACACCATACTGCGATGGGACGGTTTATTTTAATTAGATTTGTTTCTTTTTTTATTGATTTGACCAAACAATCATTAGGCTTTTTTGTTTTTTCTCATTGTGTTTTTGCGTCTTCTCTCTTTATTTTTATTGCATTATGCAATACCGCCTCTCTCATTCCTTGGCTGGATGAACCAACCAGAGACCTTAATACTACGCTTGCGCTTGGCATTATATCTTTTTTTTATATTCAATCAGTTAGCATACAAGTTCGTGGAATTGGATCATATATAAAAGATTTTTTTCAACCGTTTTTTATTATGTTACCCCTTAATATTATTGGAAAATTATCTTCTATCGTATCAATATCGTTTCGATTATTTGGTAATATATTTGGCGGAGCAATTATCACCAAACTTTATTTTGGCGTCATACATGGATCGCTTATCCTAGAATTATTCGGTCTTTTTTCTGGTATTAATTTTTTAATTATTGCATTTTTTACTCTCTTTGAAGGTCTTTTGCAAGCTTTTGTGTTTGCTATGCTCACTCTTACGTATCTCTCTATAGGAACACAAGAAGGCGGCGGCCATTAATTTAAGGACAACTCACATGTATATTTCATCTGAATTTTTACATTACGGCGCCATAGCAACATCAATAGGAATCAGTTCAGTATCTGTTGGCCTTGGTCAAGGCATGATCAGTTGGAGTGCTTTAAACGCTATAAACAGACAACCTGCTGCGCAAGATGATGTGATGCGTGTTGCCATTATCGGAATGACCCTTGTAGAAACCGTTGCTATATTAGGACTTCTGATTTCTATATTTCTGCTTGTTTATACAACGTTAGACCCACATGCTTGCTTCTCCCATTATGCTAAAATAGGTATTATAGCTGCTATGGGTATTACAAGTTTTGTCACCGGCCTTGCTTCGGCCTTTCCTGCACAAGCAGCATGTAATGCTGTCGCACGGCAACCTTTTTTTACTCATCGTATTTCCGGGTTTATGCTTATGACACAAGTGCTTATTCAAACCCCTCTTATATCGTCATTTTTAGTTTCTCTTTTTATTCAAGGACAAGCTGATTCAGCAACAACATTAACTGATAGTTTACGCCTGATTGCAAGTGGAATGTGCGTAGGTATTGGTAGCATAGGACCGGCAATTGGATTAAGTATTTTTTCAAAAGCAGCCCTTAATAGTCTTGGTAAAAATAGTAAAGCATATAACAAATTACTTTCATTCACTTTTATCAGTGAAGCACTTATAGAAACTCCCATTATATTTTGTTTAATTATTGCAATCATCTTGTTATTTATGATCCCTCATACATCAACTGATAATCCCATTAGTGGAATTATATTTTTAGCTGCAGGATTATGTAGCGGGCTCGGAACCCTTGGCACCGGTATTAGTTCTGGAGCAACCGCTGCTGCAGCATGTACACAAATTGGTCTAGCTCCTGAATCATATAATATTTTATCCCGTACAAGTCTACTTGCTCAAAGCTTAATTGAAACGGTTGTTCTTTACACTGTTATATTATCCCTCTTAATGATTTTATTTAGATAAAAACAATTAAAAAAAAGGCTTACACCTATGCATAAACATCTACTTTCTGCTATTGGCAACACCCCTTTAGTACGCTTACCATTCGATACCCCTGCAACACTCTATGCAAAACTTGAATATCTCAATCCAGGCGGCAGTATAAAAGACCGATCAGCTCTTTACATGATTGAACAAGCTGAAAAAACAGGCCTTCTTAAACCAGGAGGAACAATCATTGAACCTTCATCTGGTAATCAAGGAATTGCTCTTGCTATGATTGGAGCTGCAAAAGGCTATAAGGTTATTATTACTACTAATGCAAAATTCAGTCCAGAAAAAATAGCTACCATCAAAGCCTATGGGGCAGAAATTGTTATGTGCCCAGCAACCGAATTTATTGAAGACCCTCACAGCTATCATTCAACAGCATGCAAGTTACACCAAGAAACACCAAATTCTTTTATGCCAAATCAATACTTTAATCCACTCAATGCACAAGCCCATTATACTTCAACTGGTCCAGAAATTTGGAAACAAACAAATGGATTAATCACACATTTTTTTGCCGCTGCAGGAACCGGTGGAACCACCTGTGGAACAGGAAAATATCTAAAAGAACAAAACCCTGAGATTAAACTTATCGCTATTGATTCTGTTAATTCATTTTACTCAACCAACGGTAACCCTAAACCCTATAAACTTGAAGGCGTAGGAATTGATTTTGAACCAACTGCCGTTGACTATAGCTTAATGGATGACATTATTCCAGTAGCTGATGAAGATGCATTCACCATGCTTAAAAATTTAGCTCGTAATTATGGATTTTTAGTTGGACTCAGTAGTGGGGCTGTTGCATGGGGAGCACATCATTACTTACCAAAATTAAAAAAAGATGATATTGCCGTAATGCTTTTTGGCGATTCTGGCAGAGCTTACTTAAGTAAAAACGTATACTAAGCGATTTTCAGTTCTTTCTATGGTCCCCCCATAATAAAAACCGGGGCAAAAGAACTTATTTGAGTAAAAATGTGGATTAATAAAAAATAATCTTCCTCTT
>Ga0070665_100003007_pt1 | contig 18187 bp, 14 predicted proteins | sample KBSS13metaG_FD_65862 | JGI IMG/M metagenome (GOLD analysis project Ga0070665, IMG submission 65862) | Switchgrass rhizosphere microbial communities from Kellogg Biological Station, Michigan, USA - KBS S1-3 metaG | ecosystem: Host-associated > Plants > Roots > Rhizosphere > Soil ...
ATAATAAAGATTGCGTACAATTCTTATTAAAAAAAGATATTAATGTGCATACGAAAAATAAGACTGGTGCAGTAGCAATAAATATTATCGATCTAAAAAAGCGATTGTCAAATTGTGATCCTGATAGTAAATATATTTATATAGACGGAAAATCTCTTGTAGGTGTTTCTCATTACAATCAAAATAAAGAGTTTATAAAAATTATAAATGATCATCAAAAAGGAAAATGGCTTGATGAGCAAATGTGGAATTATTTAAAATGTGTTGGATTAGGAATATTTATTGGATTCTTTGCACTATTAGCGTTAATAATTGATGAGTTACTACTTATTTTAGAATTTCATAGATAAATGCATGACAGGATGACCATAGTCATCAGTAGCAAGACCTAATGCAAGGTCTCTTTTTTTTGCTAACTTAGATTCTATAAGTTTATTAGCAGATAGTGCATACATTGCACCAAATCCTGCACCGGCAATCATTTGTGATAAATAATGGCGATTGCTTGATAAAAATATTGCGCCTACAAATACCGCAATACTTCCTAAAGGAACTGCAAAATTAGGACCATAACGCATACCATACAGTACTGCTGTATACGTAGCTTCAGCGAGATGTCCGGAAGGAAAACCTCCAAATTTGCGTTGGTCTTTAGCAAATTTTTCATGAAATGGTCGTTTACATAAATCAAAGTCTAATTTTTTAATAAAATCTTTTGCTATTAACACAAATGGCATACCGGTAAGAAAAATTTGTCCTGTCATTTGCATATCATCATTACGGCTCAAAAATGCTTGTGTTCCTAAAAGTGCAATCGGAACGCCTATGCTTAATCGTGCAATTTCTTTACTCCATTGAGCCGGTTCATTACGATTTTTTTTGTTTTTGTGGTCAAAAAAACAGTTATGAAGTTTTTCATCAACCATTCGTGCCCCTACATAGAATGGTGCTGTCGTGATAAATATTTTAAAGGAATCCCATGAAAAGATACCCAAATTGATTTTTATAGCATCCTCAATAAATCCTCCCAGCATATAAGTTATACGATGTTTAGCGGGAGGCCTATTGCGAAACCATGGACGATGGTTACGAGCAGCACGCTTAGCGGCTAAACGTTCTTTTTTTTCACGAGCATGCTTGTTGCGTTTTTGTGTATAACGCAAAGGTTTTGTGTTGTCAGAATAAAGTATTGTTGTGCTGCTTATTATTGCAAAAAAGTAAACTAATTTTTTTGCATAATTCATTGCTACCTCAATTATTTATCGCGATGCAGTGAGTCTTTGTTATATCAAGATATAATGTTTGATATTAGAAATACAAGGAGTGATTTTTTATATGATATGAAATATCAATGAGAACCATTTCAATGATCTGTAAATATGATTATGGTATATTAGATGGAATAAATAATATCATATATAGTGAGAGTTAATAAAAATGCATAAAAATAATTTTTTTTTATTATGGATGATATTTGTTGTCATTAATAGCAATAGCATGGAATTGTTTGTTAAGTTACCAGCAGATTTAAAAACTATGTTAGCGTTATATGCAACGGTACAAGATGTAGGACGATTGGCACAAACATCTACGCATATGAAAGATTTTGATCCTGCTAAAATTATTACAAATCTTGGGGTAGATTTTAATAAAATAGGATCAAATTATCATAGGTGTACCTATGCGTTAAGTAGGCTTGCGGTATATGATAATCGATTATTTCATGATTTATATAGCTTTGATTTTAAGATTAGAGATCAATACGTGATGCAATTATACTCTGTAAAGAATATTACAAATAATATAGGTCCTTTATGTGCTTCTTGTAGAATGCTTATTTATAAAGATTATTTTAAAGATTTTGCAGAAGTTGAGCAGAGAATCAGGGAGCAATTGAAAGATGCGATTTTAAATAAAAATAATGATGATATGTCTATAATATTGAGTAGTAAGAAATATAATATTTTTGAACTTTTTGATAAAAATATTGTTGAAAAAGCATTTCAAGCTATGTGTGAGTTAAATACTGGTAGCTGTGATAAGTTACTACAGCTTTTACCTGAAGAAAATGGTAAGCATAAAAACAAAGCGGTGCAGTACATCTGTAAATATGATAATATGGACATTTTGCTTATGTTATTTAACAAGGGATATTTGCAAAAGAATGAAGAATATGGCAATAAGTGTAGTTTGTTACATTATGCTGTTTTATCTCAATCAACACAATTAATACAAAAATTACGTGATCAAGATGCCGCTTTGCATGTATTTAATATGTGGGGAAAAGAACCATTGGATTATGCGCATGCTTTTAGGTCCAAGTTTAAAATTAAAGCAAATAATACTTTGCCATGGATAAACGAGAGTGAATTGCTTTTAAACAATTGGTGTCAAGCAACATGCAAAAAAAAGCATTCAGATGAATATGTGTGGCTGTCATTCAATCAGAAGGAAATGAACTGGTTAAAAAGATCTTTTGATTGTTTATTAGATGAAAAAAAGATGCTTGGCAGATCGAATAGGGTACGAGAGCTATTGCAAAAAACAATTTGATCAGTTTTATAGTTTTGTATGTTTCTTAGTAAGTATTGGTTCAAAAAGTGGGTTTTTTAAAGCGATATCAATATTAGCTTGGATCCATCCGAGAGGATTTCCTACATCATAACGGGTTGTTTTTATAACACAGGCAATTACACGTTCTCCACCCTGCATCATATGAGCAATACCATCGGTTAATTGGATTTCATTACCAGCTCCCGCGCTGGTTTGTTCTAAAGAAGCAAAAATGTTAGGAGAAAGCACATAACGGCCTATGATTGCATAATGGGAAGGTGCTTTTTCAATAGTCGGTTTTTCAATTAATTCTTTGATGGTAAAAATGCCTTCTTCTAGCTGTTCTTTTATACTAATAATACCGTAAGATGAAACTGTTTCACGCGGTACTTCAAGAACTCCAATAACGGAAGCATTATATTTTTGAGCAACTTTAATCAGTTGTGCCATGGCAGGATCTGGTCCTACCATAATTTCATCGGGTAAAAAAATACTAAAGTATTGGTTGCCAATGGCTTCTTTTGCCATAAGAACAGCGTGTCCTAGTCCTAATGGTGTTGGTTGTGGAATAAAGGTAAAGGTTGCTGAATCAATAATAGTATTGATAGAATCAAGTAAATTTATTTTTCCTTTATGAGCCAATTCTTTTTCTAATGTTGGTACATGGCCGAAGTGATTTTTGATTGATTGTTTATCATCATTTGCAATAATAAAAAAATCATTAATTTCAGTAGCCAAACCCTCTTCAACAATCAACTGAATGGATGGTTTTTCAAGGATGGGGAGCATTTCTTTGGGGATTGCTTTTGTGTAGGGTAAAAAGCGAGTCCCAAGCCCAGCTGCAGGAATAACAGCTTTATGTATTTTCATTATTAACTCAGGAAAATTGGTTAAGAAATTTTATTTTACTTGAATGAAACAGGCGAATGTCATTAATGCCATATTTAATCATTGCAATACGTTCAATTCCCATGCCAAACGCAAAGCCAGAATAAATAGCTGGATCAATACCACTTGAACGTAACACATTAGGATGAACCATACCAGTACCAAGAAGTTCAATCCATCGAGTATGCTTACATACAGAACATCCTGTTTTGCAGAACGGACAAGAAGCATCAATCTCTAATCCTGGTTCTACAAAAGGAAAAAATCCTGGCCGTACACGAATTTCAAGAGATTCATTATTGAATATTTTACGTAAAAAAGTGTGTGCCGTTGCCAATAAATTGCTCACCGATATGTTTTTATCAACCAACAGTATTTCTGCCTGCGTGAATAAAAAATCATGTGTTTGATCTGTTGCTTCTTGGCGGTATACTCTGCCGGGTGAAAATATTGCGATAGGCGGTTGGGTATTTTCCATTGCACGTGCTTGAATGTTTGAGCATTGAGTTCGGAGCAATAGTCCTTTTTTATGTAAAAAAAATGAATCTTGTGCATCGCGGGCTGGGTGATCTGTGGGAATATTAAGAGACTCAAAATTATAATATTCATTTTCTACTTCAGGACCATCAGCGATAGAATATCCCATAGAAATAAAAATATCTTCTAAATCAGTGATGATTTGCGTATAAATGTGAGATGTTCCTTTAAGTTCTGTGTATTTATATGCAGAAACATCAAAATTTTTTTGAGGCAAATTTTTTTGTGTGATTTCTGCTTGTTTAAGAAATAGGGTTCGTGCCTCAATTTGTTCTTGAACTTCTGTTTTAAATTGATTAAGCAGAGGTCCTACAATTTTTTTTTCTTCAAGAGATAAATTTTTTAATTGCTCCATTAAATGAGCAATTTTGCCTTTTCGCCCTAAAAATGCAATACGGATAGCTTCAAGAGAAGGTTCATTAGAAGCGCTGGTAATGGTATAAATTAGTTCTGCTTTAATAGTATCAAGTTCTTGAGAGATGTTTTTCATACATTATTCCGTAATGAGCATTAAGGGTGCTTTTTTTACTTCATTTTAAGATATCAAAGAAAGAGATTCTTGGCAATTTAGACTAAATTATAGAATAGTAAAATGGTTATAACATTTATTGGTTATTAAGTAGTAAGGAGTAAAAAGTATATAAATTTTTTAGATTTATTTATTTGTACAAATGTTTTTTGCTTTTCACTCACCCTGAGTGATCTGCACAGCATCAGTCAAGTAGAGTGTATCGAAGGGTACAGGAAAGAATGATAAGGTTTATTTGCGGTGGTTATTTAAAAGGAAGAAAAGATGAAAAAAAATGTGCGTATGTTGCTTGTTGTATTCATAGTAGGCTGTGTAAATCACCTGCTCATTTCATTAACACCATGCAACAGAGATGAAGTTGTTCTTAATACAGATAATAGCTCTTTATATGAAAAAGTTGTGGTAGGAAACGATGAGTTTGAAGTAGGATATGCTGCACGCCCTGATATGTTTGCAGGCCAAAAAGCTATTGTTCTGACGTGTATGGATCCGCGGTTAAATGATATTACCGCTATTATGGGACTTGCATTAGAAGACGTATATGTTATACGCAATGCGGGTGGTTTAGCAACAGAAGATATGATGAGGTCTTTGATTATATCGTACAAACTCCTTGGAGCGGAGCAAATTTTTGTGGTTCAGCATACTGATTGTGGCATGCAAAAGTTTACTAATGCGGTAATGAATGATCTTTTAGCAGAAAGTCTGGTCACTGCAACATTAGTTAAAAATTGTAACGTCACTCTTAATCCTTTACAGAGTAACAATGTTTGCCAGTGGGCAAATACGAGCAGTTGCTGTGGAGCAAATTTTTGCAATGGCTGTGGATGTGTTATGAATTGGCTTGCTATCACTAATGGACTACCACGATCGGTGCTAGAGACAGTCAGAACCATTCGTAATAATTCATTGATTCCATCAGATATTCCGATATATGGATTTATTTTTGATGTTACTACCGGAGACTTGATTCCCGTGCCTCGCGCGGATGAGGCTGGAAGGGCAAAACCATTATATTGTAGATAATGATCTATTTTTATTGACAAAAACCCATAAACAGGTACTATACATACAGTAATTGATTGTTTTTGTCATAGCCGGGGTAGCTCAGTGGTAGAGCGGAAGCCTGAAGAGCTTCGCGTCGTTGGTTCAATTCCGACCCCCGGCACCATACTTTCAATCCGATCGTCCTGAGCTTGTCGAAGGACGGGAAGCGAGCCATTTTTTTTTAATGTTTGCCGCAGTTTTAAATTCTCATCATTTCTAAATAAAAAAATATCTACTGATCTGAATCATCTTTAATCGTAAAAATTATTTACCTATTTTTTTTCATGTTTTTTATTTTAAACTTAAATCTGTTTGTGATTAAGTTTAAAAAGTATATTCTTGTTCTGATAGTTTTAAAAAGTATTAAAGAGATTAAGGAAAGTTTTATGAATAGAATGTTATATGGTGTATTGGTAGCATCTTCTTTATTGTATTCCTCAGAAGAACCCAAGAACAGAAGTAGTAACAAAATTGTTTTAACATTGCCTCCTAAGCAGAATAATAAAAATAATGTAAAAGCGATTAGCTCAAAAATTGTAGTAACTCGTAAATCTCTCCAGTTAACTCTTGCAGCTGAACAACAGCTGCATGATGCTGCTGTAGTAAATCGTTCTTCTGCAGTAAAAGCGCAGTGTAAATCTCAACATTCTCCAGAATTCGAAAAGGAAGAAAATATTAAAAAGTAAAAATACAGTAGTTAATAAATAGAAACAATACTTAAACAAGTGAATCAATAGCAAAAATAATCAAAATAGATTGTTTGTTTGTTAAACTATTTCTATTTTTTTGATAATTATATTAGAGTGATTAAAAAATAAAATCATTCGTGTAAGAATGCTACAGAGGGTGTATGAAGCAAACACAATTTGATAAGCACACTATTGCATGGTTTAAAATTGCAGACTATGTATCTCGTGGAGAAAAAGAACGAGCGTTAGGTGTTTATCGTTTACTTTCGCATTCATTCAATGATAATGCAATTGCACGGCAATTAGAAGCAGATATTTATTGTTCTTTTGGAGAGACTGAGCAAGCAATTGTTTTATATCAGCAAGCAATGGACAATTATTATAAATCAGAACGTTTTTTTGAAGCCGCTGCAGTAGGTGAGCATCTTATTGTGCTTTGTTCAGATGATATAAATTTGCGTCGAACTTTGGTTCAGTTATATATATCGCTTTGTATGGTTGGAAAAATTAAATCACATATTGTGGCATTAGTTAATTTTATTGCAAAAAAACAACAGTGGTATGATGTCAAAACGGTTATCGCAGAATGTTCGCGCATGTCTCAGGTAAATGAACGGATTATTATATATGCGCAGGTGATTATTTCTATGTATCAAATTAATTATCCGCGAGATGTTTTGGCTGATAGCATACGTCAACTATTAAATGATTCCTGTTTTATTGATGATAAGATAAGCCAGCAAGAATTTTTAGAATTATTGCTGGCTTGTTCTAATGAACTCTATGAGTATGTTGTTGTTTATATTGAAAAATAATTAGTAATCAAACGCTCTATTGTATTGCGCAAAAGTAAAATAAATGGTGGATGGTATCTGATTATTTCGGTGCGGGTAGGCATCGGTTTCATTTCATCTGTAGTTTTGGCATTTTTGTTTTTAAGATAATCTATAATCAAATTATAATTATCGGGTCCTGCTGACTGAAGTTTTTCTTTATGTGATAGTATTGCACTTAAGAAGGTTTGATTAGATGGTTGCAAGGGGAAGCAGTTAGGATATGTTGTAGCATTAATATTATAAAAACTAGAATTTATTAAATAATCTGCAAATGATTTATTTTGTAAAATAGTATCACACAAATACTCATAACTGAAGTATGAATTGGCATAAAGCTCTTTGCCATGCTTTGTGTTTTTTAAATAATTAAAGCACTCTGTTGAGCAATATTTTATGCATGTTCTTAATAAACAAGAGATTGCATTTTCTGGTAGAGGCGTTTCTTGTGATAAGAAATTTTTAAGCTCTGATGCTTTATTTAAGTATGTATATAGTATCGGGGCAATACATTGATGAGCTTCTAAAGTTTTTTGTGATGCTGATGCCAAATCGCGTATGCTGGAGCAAGGTTGGGTATCAGTACTGAAGAATTTTTCTATGATTTTTACTAATAATTCCATTGAGGTTGTTGAATTCTTTTCGGTTAGTAGGAAAGAACTGATTTGCTCCTTGTTGGCAAGAACGCGATCATGATTGTTTGCGGCGATAGTTAATCCGTATATTTTTAACGCTTTGAGATGATTCATTATCCAATTGATACTTTTAGTATCATGTTGAAATAAAGAATAGCAAAAAATTACTTCTTTGATATCGGGTTGATATCCGTTAGCATATTGATCAGATTGATCAGAGAGGTGATAGAGGTTTGCTATGCCATCAGGCATGAATACTAATGGTTCATTTGTTGGCGATGTTGTGGAGAGAGTAAAAAAATGCTTACAAGTCTTTTGAAGATTGTTATTCGTAGAGAGGTAAGGTATTATTTCCTTTTGTAGTATTTCATTAGGGATGGCTAAGTTGTTGTTAAAGAAATTTTGTTCTGAATTATTTTGGGGTAATCCTAGTGCTTGCACCAATTTTTTTTGATGATAAGTTTTTACTTTTTTGATTGTCGGTTCGTCTCTCTTGTTTTCATTAGAATCTCTTTTTCTTTTCTTGAAAACAGTAGGTTTTTCCATGGCAAAAAAAATGACATGAGAAATTAAGGGGATAAAAAATAGAATTATTTTAAGAAGAGAGCCGTTCATAAAAAGATCCTTATTAAAAAAATATATTTTAATTTATATGATTTTATATGTGGTAGATTATGAGAAAGTTTTTAATAGAAGGAGGTCATTTTTATGTTCTTCCGGGGTAGCTATAGCATTATTTTTTTCAAGATAATTTATAACAAAATTATATGGACCGTGAATATCAGCATAGTTCTTTGCTTCGAGCACTGCATCTAAGAAGGTGCCGTATATGAGTTGGAACTTCGGTATACGGTCTTCTATAGCATTAATATCATACGATTTAAGGGTTATTAAGTAATCTGCGAATGATGAGTTGGTCCTGATAGCATCGAATAAATACCAAAACCTGAAGCGTTGATTAGTCCAGAGGACTTCGCTTTCTTCTCTGGTTTTTAAGTAATTAAAGCATTCTATTGATCCATAATTTATGCATAAATATAATAAGTAATTAATTCCCTCTTTAGTTAGCGTCATTTGTTGTGAGGAGATCAGCTTCTCAAGGTTTGGTGCTTTGTTTAAGCATGTATTTATTATGCAAGGAATAAATGTATAATCATTCTCGAATCTTAAGCTTTTTGTTGTAAAAATTTTTTCTATTGCTTTTAAAGAGTCATTTGTAGCTTTGGATAATGATTTTATTGTATTATTTTGTGTTAGTATTAAGGCGGGGCTTAAGTTTACAGTTGTACGTGCGTTAAGGTAATTATTTAATGTGATATTGAATGATTTTTCTTTCGAAATTTTTAAATGTTTAACCATCCAATTTATGTTCTTGGTATTCTCTTGTAATAAATAATAACAAAAGATTAGTTCTTTGGCACATGGCTTGTTTGTTGCAGCATATTGATTATATAATGCTGCTATGTCATCAGGCATGAATGCTAATGACTGTGTGCAACGAATATAAAAATACTTACAAGTACCTTTGACGGGTTCACTTATCAATAGGTAAGGAGTGATGTGGTTTTCTAGCAGTTCATTAGGTATGGTTAGGAAATTATGCATTGAAGCTAAATTTATTCTTTGAACTTCTATTTTGTTGTTGCTAATTAAATTTGATATTTCCTCATTAAAAGGTGTTATGAGTACTTCGTTACGGGTGATTAGGGGATTCTGTGGAGCTAAAATTATTGTTTTAACTGGTGTTTTGTTGTTAATCAAATTTGATTTTTTCTTATTAACATTTATTTTGTACTTAATCAAATTTGATGTTTGCGTATAAATTTTTTTGATTGCGGGAATTTTTTGATCATTGTTTTCCATTCCAAAAGAAGTAGCATAAGAAATTAAGGGGATAAAAAATAAAATTATTTTAAGGTGCGATCTGTTCATAAAAAATTCCATATTTAAAAAAATAAACTCTAATGACTGCTGAATAAAGTTTATATTTTTTATAAAACTGTGTCAATCTGAAACAATCGCTCTATGAAGCATCTTATGGTGATATTGCTTTTTTCCCGTAATTGGGCTCTTATATTAATGAGTATTTTTTCTTGTGCAGTTAAGCGTAGCTTTTTTTGGATTTTATTGAATATAAAATGAAGAGCGGTTGTTTTTTTATTGATAATAAAAAGACAAACCCGCAAGTATGTATGATTATCATTGATTTGTTCTAAATTCTGACAAATTATATGAGAGGGCTATTTTTTGTTCTGAGTGTTTCTAGTCTGAGTTGTTTTATTTTTGTTAAGATATTGAATAATGGTCTATTGTCCCAAATAGCTCTGAAAAAGTAGTTAAAATTGACGTCTGTTTTGCTAGATATTTCCATGCCATACTCTGTCTTAGTTAAATATTGAAAACATTCAGGTGAGGTTTTGTGTATGGATATATATAATAAATGCTCAGTTCCTTTTTTTGTTAGACTGATTTTGTTATCAGGGCAGTTTAATTGTTGAAGATCTAACACACGGTCAAGAGATGTATATATTATGTAAGGAATAAAACTTGTATAATTTTCTGGGTTTATTCCTGATAAAGATTCTTGTGTAGTTGTTTTTAGCTTGGAAATTTCTTGTTCTGATAACGGAGATTTTTTTGACCATTCATTGCTCAAGATCCCAGCTAACAGATCATTTTTTGTTAATTCTGGGTTATTTACTAGTGCTAAAGCGGGGGTTATAGAATATTCTTGGCAAAAATGTTCTTCGCGAGCATATTGTGTATGTAATCGGAGCTTGAAGGATTTATGTTTATTCAGTTGTAGTACCCAATTGATACTTGTATTATTATTGCTTAATAAAGTTGAATAGAAAATTAACTGGATGTTTTCTTTTTGTTTGATAGGATCTGTGTTTTGAGGGCATAATCGATTATATTGCTTTTCTATATCATCAGGCATGAGTGGTAAGTCGCTAGATGAATTATTGCGGTAACCAGCATAGAAGGCAAAAGCTTTACAAACTAGTCTTAATGCCTTTGTTTCTGTTTGAGAAAGATCTACAGCCAGCGTATTCTTTGCCTCGATTAAACAGTTTAGTAAAAGAAGTTTTGTAGCATTTTTTTTGTTAATCAAATTTGATTTTTGCGTATAAATTTTTTTGATTGCGGTAATTTTTTTACCATTGTTTTTCATTCCAAAAGAAGTGGCATAAGAAATTAAGGGGATAAAAAATAAAATTATTTTAAGGAGAGAGTTGTTCATAAAAAATTCCATATTGAAAAAAAATAAACTCTAATGACTATTAAATAAAGTTTATATTTTGTACAAAACTGTGTCAATTTGAAACAATCGCTCTATGAAGCATCTTGTGATGATATTGCTTTTTTCCAGCAATTGGGCTCTTTCATTATCAATAAGTATTTTTTCTTGTGCCGTTAAGCATAGTTTTTTTGGTTTAAGCTAATATCAACAATGAAGAGATATATTATGCCTGTTGTTATTGATAATAAAAGGAAAGGCAGCAAGAATTTTTAGAATTGCAGCCTTTCTTTTATGGGTCAGCTAAAATATGAAACGAAGCTTTTTGAATAAGAAGTAGTTGAGAGATTTGTTTGTCGTACTTCGGCTGTAGTTTTAGCCTTTTTTTCATTAAGATATGCTACTATGGGATTGTTTGTGACAGCTATACACAAAGGTTGTTTTTTTTCCTTAGGATCATGTTGTTTAGGGATGTAATAATATAAGGTTGAGTTCTTTGCTAATAATTGGTGTGTTGCACTTAAAAAGGTTTCTTCCACTTGAAAATTATGGATCGTAATTTTTTGTATAGCATTAATATCATAAAAATTAGAGTCTATTAAATGATTTGCAAACGATATGTTTTTTTGAATAGCATTGAATAAATATGAAAAACGGAAGCTTTGATCAGAGCAGAGATTTATCCCATTTTTTGTGTTTTTTAAATAATCAAAGCATTTTATTGAGCAATAGTTTATACATGCATATAACAAATAACGTATATTAATTGAATTTAGACCTACAGTAATTGTGTTTTGATTTATTGTGTTTGTTTCGAAATCTAATTGTCTAAGGTTTGATGCTTGGTCTAAGCATGTATTTATCAAGCAGGGAAGAAATAAATTATAATTTTGCTCATTTGATAAAAAGGGAGGATTATCAGTTATAGTGTACGTTTTATTAGTAGGTATTATTACATCCTTGAGATTGGAACCAATTGTCTTTTGTGCGTTTTCCAATACCTTAGCCGGTGATATCTTTATTTCTTCTTTGGTGTTGTGTATATAGATGAGAAATTGGTTTTTTAATTTAAACTTACTCATCCAGTTGGTATTGTCATGATCGTTTGTTAATACGTAGTAGCAAAAGATTAATTCTTTAGTAAAGTGATGTTTTTTCTTGGCAACTTGATCATATAATTTTTCTATATTTTCAGGCATGAACCTTGGTTGGGTAGAATAATTAGGATTGAGGCATAGTTTTTTTTGAGAGCTTTGATAGTTTTGGGCAAGAATATAGAAATATCGACACATTATTTTAAAGTTTTTATCTTCAGCGGTGTAACGTATTATTTCCTTTTTTAGTAGATCATCAGGGAGAATTGAGAGGGTTTGTATCTCAATGCCAGATACTTTTTCTTGATCGTTTTCCATGGCAAAAAAAATCATGTTTGATAATAAAGGAAATAAGAATGCAATTGTTTTGAAATATGATCTAATCATAAAAAATTCCATATAAAAAAAATAAACTCTAGTGACTATCAAATAGAGTTTATTTTTTTTACAAATTCATGTCAATATGAAATCGTTGCTATATAAAACATTTTATGGTGATACTGCTTTTTTCCAGCAATTGGGCTCTTTCGTTATCAATAAGTATTTTTTCTTGAGTTGTTAAGCTCAATTTTTTTTGATTTTCATTGAATATAAAATGAAGAGGTGTTGTTTTTTTATTGATAATAAAAACAAACCAGCAAGAATGTATGATTATCACTGGTTTGTTCTGAATTATGACAAATTATATGAGAGGGCTATTTTTTGTTCTGAGTGTTTTTAATTTGAGTTGTTTTGCTTTGAAGATAATTGTTAATTTTTATAAATAACCCTGAATTTCTATTTTCTTCAGAGGTTTTATTTAGAGCATTTTCTAGTTCTTTTATAGTATAAAAATTAGCTTGTAGCAGACAGTCGGCAAAATGTTGATTTTTATAAATAGCTTGTGCAAAGTATGAAAAATTGAAGTTGTCTTGTGTGGATATTTCCATGCCATACTTTGTCTTAATTAAATATTGAAAACATTTTGGTGAGTTTTCGTGTATGCATAGATATAATAAATATTCAGTTCCTTTTTTTGTCAAATTAATTTGGTTATCTGGAGAGATTAATTTTTTAAGATCTGACTCATTGTCAAGAGATGTATATATTATGTAAGGAATAAAACTTGCATAATTTTTTGCGTTTATTCCTGATAAAGATTTTTGTGTAATTGTTTTTAACTTGAATATTTCTTGTTCTGATAACGGAGATTTTTTTGACCATTCATTGCTCAAGATCCCAGCTAACTGATCATTTTTTGTTAATTCTTGGTTATTCACTAGTACTAAAGCGGGGGTTATAGATAATTCTTGGCAAGAAAATTCTTCATTTAATGTGATCTTGAAGGATTTATTTTTATTCAGTTCCAGTATCCAATTGATACTTATATTATTATTGCCTAATAAAGTTGAATAGATGATAGGCTTGATTTTTTCTTTTCTTTTAATAGGATCTGTTTCCTGAGAGCATAATAGATCATATTGTTTTTCTATATCATCAGGCATGAGTAGTAAGTCGCTAGATGAATCATTGCGGTAACCAGGATAGCGAGCAAAAGCTTTACAAATTAATCTTAATGTGTTTGTTTCTTTTTTAGAAAGATATACAGCCAGCGGATCTTTTGCCTTGATTAAGCAGTTTAGTAAAAGAGGTTTTGTCTCGATTAAACAGGGTTTTGCCTCGATTAAACAGGGTTTTGCCTCGATTAAAGAGTTTTGTAAAAGAGGTTTTGTAGCATTTTTTTTGTTAATCAAATTTGATTTTTGCGCATAAATTCTTTTGATTGTGATAATTTTTTGACCATTGTTTTTCATTCCAAAAGAAATGGCATAAGAAATTAAGGGGATAAAAAATAAAATTATTTTAAAGTGCGATCTGTTCATAAAAAATTCCATATTTAAAAAAATAAATTCTAATGACTGTTAAATAAAGTTTATATTTTTTATAAATACATGTCAATATGAAATTGTTCCTATATAAAACATTTTATGGTGATACTGCTTTTTTCCAGCAATTGAGCTCTTTCATTATCAATAAGTATTTTTTCTTGTGCCGTTAAGCGCAATTTTTTTTGATTTTCATTGAATATCAGATGAAGAGGTGTTGTTCCTTTGGGGAGATTGTTTTTCAGATGTGCGATAGTTTCTTCTGTGATGCTATCAGGTAAGGCTAACTCAATATGCTCAATAGTTGACCATTCATTTAATGCAAGTTCAATAGGAACAATCTCTTGTGCTTTTATTTTACGACTATTTTCATCAATAACATCAAGAGTTCCTTTAATAATAAAAACCTGATGAGAGTTGAGCCATTTTTCTGTCCGAGCGAATGTTTTAGGGAACGCTATAATTTCGGCGGTTCCTGACATGTCTTCAAATTGCAAAAATGCCATACGGTCGCCTTTTTTGGTCACGATATCTTTGCGTGTTTTAAGTAGTCCACAGGTAACAGTGATATATTCACTTTTTTGTGCCATTGCTTTTTTTGCAGCGGTTTCAAAAGATTCAATGGAAAACCATTCTAACTGTTTTTTGTATGTTTCAAGAGGGTGAGAGCTAATATAAAAACCAAGAACTTCACGTTCTTTTTCTAGTTTTTCTTTATCTGACCATTCTGTTAAGGAGGCAAAGGAATAATGATCTTCGTTGTTTGATTGCTTTTTTTGAGCAGAGAAAAGATCCATTTGTCCTGTTAACATATCTTTTTTATGGGCAGTGGCAAGATCAATAATTTGTTCGATCTCACTAAATTTTTGAGCACGGCTACCAGAAAGACTATCAAAAGCTCCTGCGCAAATCAGGCTTTCAATAACTCGTTTATTGGCAGTACGTAAATCTACTCGTTTACAAAAATCAAATAAGTTTTTAAAAGGACCTTTTTGTGTGCGTTCTTCGATGATGTTTTCTAAAGCTGCAAGACCAACATTTTTTATGCCTTGCAATCCAAATAAAATATTTCCATTAACAACAGAAAAATCAATACTTGATGTATTAATATTAGGAGCCAGTAACGGAATGCCGAGATCCTTGGTCTCTTGTAAATAAAAGGTCATTTTTTCTGGATGAGTAGCTTCTAAAGAAATTAGACAGGCTAAAAATTCAGATAAATAGTTTGCTTTAAGAAAGGCTGTTTGATAGGCAATAAGAGCGTACGCTGCTGAATGTGATTTATTAAATCCATAACCGGCAAAATATGCAAGAAGATCAAATAACTCTTGTGCTTTTTTTCCGTCAAAGCCCCTTGTTATGGCTTTTTCCACGAATATAGCACTTTGTTCGGCCATTACTTCTGCTTTTTTCTTACCCATTGCACGACGTAAAATATCAGCTTCACCAAGGGAGTACCCTCCAATGGCAGAGGCAATTTTCATCACCTGTTCTTGATATACAATAACCCCAAATGTTTCTTTTAATATTGGTTCTAACTCAGGGAAAAGATAGGTAATTTTTTGCCGTCCATGCCGACGCTCTATAAAATCATCTACCATTCCTGATCCTAATGGTCCGGGACGGTATAAGGCGTTTACCGCAATAATATCTTCAAATTTTTCAGGTTTAAGTTTGCGTAATACTTCTTTTAATCCATTAGATTCTAACTGAAAAACGCCTGATGTTTTTCCTTCACAAATGAGTGCGAAGGTTGGGCCATCATCAAGCGGTAACTTATTCATATTAAGCAAGACGCTATGATTTTTTTTAATCAGTTGCAGGACTCGATCAATAAGTGTAAGGTTTTTTAATCCTAAAAAATCTATTTTAAGAAAACCAATACTTTCAAGTTCTGTCATGGCATACTGTGTTACCAGTTCATTGCTTTTGGGTGGTATATAAACGGGTAATACTTCATCTATTGGCTCAGGAGAAATTACAATACCGGCAGCATGTTTTGATGCGTGACGAGTTAACCCTTCAAGTTTAAAGGCAATATCAAAAATATGTTTGGTGCGAGGGTTATTGTTAATTAATTCTTGCAGTCTTGGTTCTTGTTCAAGAGCTTCGGTTAAACTGATTTTAAGTTGCTCGGGAATAAGGTTAGTAATTGCATTGGAATCTTCAAAAGAAAAACCAAGAACGCGGGCTACGTCTTTAATTACACCTTTGGCCATCATGGTACCAAAGGTGATAATATTACATACTTTGTCGTGGCCATATTTATCACGAACGTAATTAATTACTTTGTCGCGTCCTTCTATACAAAAATCGATATCAATATCAGGCATGCTGACACGTTCAGGATTAAGAAATCTTTCAAAAAGTAGGTTGTATTCAAGAGGGTCAATATTGGTTATTTGCAATGCCCATGCAACAAGAGATCCTGCGGCAGAACCACGTCCAGGCCCTACAGGAATATTGTTACGATACGCCCATTGGATAAAATCACTTACGACTAAAAAATATCCTACAAAACCCATTTTTGTTATAAGATCAATTTCAAGTTCTAGCCGTTCATCATACATGCTGAATTGATCAAAAGGGATCAGTTGTTCATTTTTTAATCGCTCTAGACCTATTCGGCACATATGTGCAAAGTAGGATTCCTGAGTATAGTTTTCTGGAATAATAAATTGAGGGAAAAATAATTTATCTGTTTCAAAGTCAAAATTACACATATCTGCGATGAGTCCTGTATTCCAGATAGCGTCAGGATGCTCTTTAAATTCTTCAAGCATTTGTTCTGTAGTCCGCATATATGCACGGCATTCTCCAAAGCTAAAACGATTGGGACTGTCTATTTTTGCTTGAGTTTGGATAGAGAGCATTATTTCATGTGCCTCGTGATCATCCAAAGAAACATAATGACAATCACTTGTTGCGACAAGTTTGATATTTTTTTCGGTGGCAAGTGCGAATAATTTTTGATTTAAAATTTTTTGTTCTTCTTGATCTTCCGGTTGAACTTCAAGAAAGAAACGTTCACGTCCAAAGACTCGCAGAAACCAATCAAGACGCAATTCAAGTTCTTTTAATTGATTTGACATGAGTAATTTAGGAATGTGACCGCCAAGACATGCGCTTGTTACAATAAGACCTTCAGAATGTTTTTCCAGGATATTATAATCGATTCTCGGTTTAAAATAAAAACCTTCTTGGTAAGAGTAAGAAATAAGTTTACACAGGTTTTTGTATCCTACTGCGTTTTGAACAAGGATAATAAGATGATAATATTTATTATCGGCATTTTTAACTTTGACATCTTCTGTAAAATAAGCTTCCATACCCAAGATTGGTTTAATACCAGCTTTTTTACATTTTTGAAAAAATTTGACGGCGGCAAAAATATTGCCATGATCACTAATAGCAAGAGCTTTATAATTATTATTTTTACCAAATTCTACAAGTTTATCAAGGGATATTGCGCCATCAAGCAATGAGTATTCAGTATGAAGATGTAAGTGCGTAAAATGTTTCGACATCGTTTTAAGTGCCTATCATGATTATGTATATTATCTTTATTTAAGAGTAAGGTATATTTATAAAAATGTTGAGCCTGAAGCAAGATTACTATTAAAAGTGTACTCATTCACTTCTTTTAATCAAGATGATCCTATTGATATAAATGCTTTTTTGCTTTAATATCAAGTTATTATTTATTTTTTGCTTTTTATGAGTGGTTAACTAAGGATTAATTATGCATTTGATGATCAAAATAAAGAGTAGTTTGGCTGTTTTTGTGATTTTATTTTTCTCTTCTCATCTTTTTTCTATGGATTTTATTGATAGTACGCACACAGTGAGAAAGTATGTTATAAATCAGTCTGATGCTGAGCATAAGAAAAAAATACTTAAAGAGCAAGAGTATATTAATTTTTTGATGTCTGTAGGTAGCAAAGAGGTTGATGTGGCACAAAAGCAATTAGATTGGTTCTGTATAGATAAAGCAATCAAGTGGAACAAACAAGAGATTAAAAAAATTAAATTAGAGAATAAGAAATTGTTTGCACAGCTGTCTTGCGATACGCAACGGAAATATCTTTTTAATGAGCATGATATAGCCGCTATTTATGAGTTAACGGGTAAAACGTTTCAGCGAGCAATGCTTAATAAAAATAATACTTAATAAAAACAATGATAAAGAGTTTATACTTTAACTATGAAAAAGAATTACGTGAAAGTTAGATATTTATTATTAGCAGTTTGTTTGTTTATGCATCAATCAGTAAAT
>Ga0070665_100003008_pt1 | contig 18183 bp, 8 predicted proteins | sample KBSS13metaG_FD_65862 | JGI IMG/M metagenome (GOLD analysis project Ga0070665, IMG submission 65862) | Switchgrass rhizosphere microbial communities from Kellogg Biological Station, Michigan, USA - KBS S1-3 metaG | ecosystem: Host-associated > Plants > Roots > Rhizosphere > Soil ...
ACCACGTCGGCGGTGCCGTCGGTGGAACCGTCGTCGACGACGACGACCTCGATGTTGTGCAGGGTCTGCGCGAGCGCACTCTCGATCGCCTCGGCGATGAAGCGCTCGCCGTTGTAGACCGGCATCAGCACGCTCACGACCGGCAGCGTCACGCGGGCATCGCGCGCGAGCAGGGCGTCGTCGCCGATCGCCGTGTGCGCGGCCGTGGTCGGGTGCCCGCGCCCGTCGATGACTTCGCACCCATCGATCGAGGAATAGGTATGGCAGCCCCACAGGCCGGGCAGCCAGTCCGGATCGATGCGCGACAATGGCTGCTCGCGATACGCGGTCGGACTCAGTTCGAGCACTTCGTTGAAGACGATCGCGGCGCCGTAGTCCGGCGCGCAGTCCTGCGCCGGCCGGATCAGGCGCCCGTCGCGCTCGAACAGGCGCCCGGCCGGGCGCGCGCGGCGTACGTCGCACACGATCGGATTGGCCGGGTGCGGCCGGTACGGCCCGTGCAGCGTGTCGGCGACGAACAGGAACAGTTCGTCGCATGTGCTGCCGCCGCTCTCGGACACGTTCGCGAACAGGTACCAGTGGTCGCCGTGCCGATGCAGGGTCGGATCGACGCAGACGCAGCCATCGAGCAGGTCGCCGACGTGCTCCCAGCGCAGCGGGAACGATGCCGCGCGGTACAGGCCGGCCTTGCGCACCGAACCCGATTCGACCGTCAGGTACCACGCGCCGTCGGCTTCGAACGCCTGCGGATACGACAGGTGCCACGATTCTTCCAGCGCGATGCCAAGCCGATGCGCGCTGCCGTCGGCGTCGAGGCGCACGCACACGATCACGCCACGGCTGTCGCGATAGCCGTACTCCTCGATGAACAGCAGGCGTTCGCCGGCATGCTCGACGATGCACGGATCGGCCCAGTAGCGGCCCGCCGGTGCGACCAGCGCGCTAATCGCGCCGACCGCGGGCGCGGCGGGATCGATCGGCGTGCGCGCCGTGCGCAACGCGAGGAACCACGGATCCTCGCCACCCCACATGCGCCGTCGCCAGAGCAGGGTGCGGCGCATCGACACGTTGAACGCGCGCAGGCCGTCGCCGAAACGCAGGTGATGCGCGGCGCCGTCCATGCGCAGGCAGGCGCGGCCGTGCGCGGGCAGCCCGATGCGGCCGGCGCGCACCTCGCGCAGGCTGCGCAGCAGCAGGGACGGCAGTTTGCGCAGCACCTGTTCGCGTTGCAGCGCGAACGACCCGGCGTGGGTCGCCTCGTTGCCCGCGGCCAGCGCGATCGGTTCGAGCGGCGCTTCGAAATCGAGACGCCAGCCGATCGCCGTCGCGAGATCGCCGCGCAGCAACGGCGCCAGCAGCAGCGCGAGTTGCGCCGTGCGATCGCCGAGGTCGGCGTCGATCTGCCAGCAACCCCAGCGCGCGCAGGCCGCCGCGACTGCCGCCGACTCGGGTGTGCCGATCAGGATCACGAGATCGGGTGCGAGGCGCGCGAGTTCGTGGCGCAAGACCTCGTCGTCGCCGCCTGCAACGACATGCGGCACGAGCGAACCGACGTCGACGCGCGCCAGCATGCCGCGCCCGCTGCGCCACCGGCGCAAGCGTTCGAATGCGAGATAGGCACGCAGGTCGGTCGGCACGCGCGGCGCGCGCGCGCGCGGAGCGTCGCCAGCCTGCACGACCGTGACCACAAGCCAGCTGCGCCGTCGCGCACTGCGCACGAAGCGTGCAAGCCAGGTTGGCACGCGCGCAGGCAGCACCACGGCGAGACGCAGCACCGGGTGGGCCGTATCCACGTGCAGGGGCGTGCCCGTCGCCTGCAGTGACGCACCCGCTTCGACGGGTTCAGCCTGCATCGGAACCTCCCGTGCGGAGCGGGAATGCGCGTTCGTACCAGGCCTGCAGCGCATCCAGCAGGCGCTCGCGCGCGAAGCGCGCATAGAACGTGTGGTCGACGTCGCGCCAGTAGTGGCAGGTCACGCGCGGATCGCGCGCACCGGCGCCGAAGCTCCAGCCGAACTGGCGAAGGTCGCGGAAATAGTCGCCGACGCCGCGCGTGTAGACGAACAGCAGGCGCGCATCGCGCGCGAGCAGCGCCGCAAGCTGGGCCTGCGCCTGCGCGCGCGTGGGCCAGTCGCGGTATGCCGCCGTCGCCGGTGCGTCGGCGGCGGCGCTGCCCTCGCCAAGGCGTCGGCGCATGACGCCGAGCCACGTACGCGGCGGACGCGCAAGCACGCCCGCGATGCGCGCGAACTCGAACCATGGCCCCTTGAACGCGACGCCGTCGAGCAGCACCGCGCCGGCGACGCGCGGGTCCTCGACTGCGGCGATCCAGCCGCGATCGGCCGCGCTGCACACGCCGCCGACGACGAAGCGCTGCGCGATCCCGCGCGCCTGCAGGTGGTCGAGCGCGAGGCGCGTCGCCGCGCGCGCATCGATACCGGACAGATGCGGCGATTCGCCCGCGCCCGGCAGGTCGAAACGGAACGTGCGCACGCCGCTCGCGCCGAGCCGGCGCGCGATCTCGACATGCAGGCGGAACGGGCCGGCGCGCGGTACCAGGCCGGCATTCGGCAGCACCAGCACTGGCCGGCGCGAAGCGGCGTCGCCATCGAGGATGCCGATCAGGCGACCGTCGGGACCGAAGCGTTCGATCGTCTGCATGTTCAGGCGGCCCGCGCCGCGTGCGCGAAGTCGTCGACGACACCGAACAGCTTGCGCGAGAGGAACATCGCATTCTCGATGCCGACGCCGTCGTCGAAGCGCGGCGCGTCGGCCGGCAGTGCGAAATGGCGTTGCGCGTCGGCACCGCCCTCCGCGCGCGTGAGCACCCACAGCGGCGCACGCTTCGGCGCCTGCAGGCGTGCAGCGGAAAAATCCGTGCGCCAGCGCGGCGAGGTCGGAAATCCCATCAGGTACGCGTCGACCTGTTGCGCCTCGCCGGCGGCATAGCGCTCGCGCCGTTCGTCGCGATCGGCAGCCTCGAGTCCCGCGACCCAGGCGGCGCCGTCGACGACCGGTTCCCATCCGGCCAACGCGGCAACTTCAGGGTGCGCATCGGCCCATGTGCAGGCCGGCAGGATCGATGCGCGCCAGGCGAGCACGACCACGCGCGCGACAGCGGCCTGCGCCTGCAACGCCGCCAGCGCGACATCGAGATCGGCGTGGATCGAAGCGAAGTCGTGCTCGTCGCCGGCGCCGCCGGAATCGCCGGTGCCGTAGTAGTCGAAGCGCAGGCACGGCAGGCCCGCCTCGGCGAGGCGACTCGCAACTTCGACCAGTACGCGCCGGCTGCGCGGCTGCTCGTGCAGCAATGGCGGCAGCATCAGCACGCCGACCTCGGCGCCCGGCGCCGCGTGCAGGGCCGCATACAGCGGCCGCGCGGCGGCGCCGATCCACCCGGGTTGCCAGTCACCGACGCTCATCGTTCGCGCGCGCCGCCGAACGCGCCGCGCAGGCGCGCGAACCAGCCACCGCGCGCGGGCGTGCCGCGTGCGATCTGCTGCGCGAGCGTCTCGAGCGTGCCGGTCGCGATCGCGAGCACGCTCAGGCGCACGCCGGTGTCGCGCTCGACGCGCGCCATCATGTCGACCGCGAGCAGCGAATCGCCGCCGAGTTCGAAGAAGTTGTCGGTCGCGCGCACGTCGTCGACGCCGATCGTCTCGCGCCACAACGCGGCGAGGTAGTCGTCGTTCGACGCCACGGCGCCCGCCTGCGCGGAAGGCGCCGGCGCGTCCTGCCCGATCGGCAGCGGCAGTGCGTTGCGGTCGATCTTGCCATTCGGTGTCTTCGGCATGGCGGCAACCACCTCGATGTGTTGCGGACGCATGTAGGGAGGAAGCGATTCGCGCAGTGTCGCGCGCACGCGCGCCGCGAGCGTCGCATCACCCGCCTGACGCGCACTGACATAGAGCACCAGGCGCGCATCATGCTCGGCGAAGCGGCGTACCGCCGCAACCGCCTCGCGCACGCCGGCGTCGTTCGCGGCCGCTGCCTCGACGTCGCCGAGTTCGATGCGGTAACCGCGCAGCTTGACCTGGTCGTCCGCGCGGCCATGGAAATGCAGCACGCCGCCCCGCAGGCTGCCGAGGTCGCCGGTGCGGTACATGCGACTGCCATCGCCGGCGAACGGATCGGGCAGGAAGCGCTGCGCGGTGAGGTCCGCGCGCCCGAGATAGCCGTCGGCGACGCCACGGCCGCCGATCCAGATCTCCCCCATCGGGAAATCCGCGGCCGCAGGCCGCGCCATCGGCCCCTCTACCGCTGCGCGGGAGAGGGGGTCGAAGTCGCCACGAGCGGCTGAAGGATCGGCGGATGCCGATGGCGGGGTGAGGGCGAACCCGCCGCGCCCGTCATCCTGCCCCTCCATCGCGCCATCGGAGACGTCGGCGGAAGCCGGCGACGGGGCGCGGCCGAGCCCGGCCGAAGCAAGCAAGCGTTGCTCGTCGTCGAGCACGTAGATGCGCGTATGCGCGATCGGCACGCCGAGCGGCACCGCACCCGCCCCCGCTTCGACGCGCGCGAGCGTCGACCAGATCGTCGTCTCGGTCGGCCCGTACAGGTTCCACAAGCTCGCGCAGTGCGGCATCACCGCATTGGCGAGATCGCGCGGCAGCGCTTCGCCGCCGACCAGCAGCTTGAGGCCGCGCACGCAGCCGACGCCGGCGCCGTCGACGAGCAGGCGCAGCAGGGTCGGTGTCGTCTGCAGAACGCTCGCGCGGCCGTCGCGGATGACGCGTGCGAGTTCGTGCGGATCGTGCACCTCGGTGTCGTCGGCGAGCAGCACGCGCGCGCCGACGATCAACGGCAGGTACAACTCGAGTCCGGCGATATCGAACGACAGCGTGGTCACCGCGCACAGCACGTCGTCGACGGCGATGCCGGGCTGATCGCGCATCGACGCGAGGAAGTTCGCAAGGTTGCGATGCAGGACGCGCACGCCCTTCGGCGTGCCGGTCGAACCGGAGGTGAACAGCACGTAGGCAAGGTCGTCGCCACTCACGGCGCGCAAGGCCTGCGTCGCCGGCGGCAACGGCTGCGCGACCGCATGCAGGCGCGCGCCGCACGTGCGCACGACCTGCGGCAGGTCCTCGCCGTCGAACACGACGACATGGCGCAGGCTCGCCTGTTCGATCATCGTCGCGAGGCGCGCGTCCGGGAAGCTCGCGTCGAGCGGCACGTAGGCCGCGCCGGCACGCAACACGCCGAGCACGCCGACGAGCAGTTCCGGGCGGCGCGGCAGGCACACGCCGACGAGTTCGCCGCGCGCGACGCCTTGCGCGAGCAGGAGTGCCGCGAGTTCGCCGCTGCGCTGCCACAGCTGCGCATAGCTCAGGCTGCCGGCACGGCTTTCGAGCGCGATCCGTTGCGGTGTCGCGCGCACGCTCGCCGCGACGAGGTCGAGCACGCTCGCGTACGAATCCGCCGCGACGCCTCGCGCATCTTCCGACGCCTGGGTCGACCGGGCCCCGCCCGCGATGCGTTCGAGCAAAGCCTGGTAGTCGCCGATCCAGCGTCGCACCGTCGTCGCATCGAACAGCGCGCTGCGGTAGTGCAGGTCAAGGCTGAGGCGCGCGCCGGAGTCGTTGAGGTTGAAGAACAGTTCCCACAGCAGTGCCGCGTGGCGGCAGTCGTGCCATTCGGCGACGAGCCCGTCGAACTGCGGATCGCGCACGCGCGGGTTGAGGTTGAACACGACGTCGCCGAGCGCATTGGCGCCGCCGCGCCGCCGCGGCGGCAACGCGCGCACGATGTCGAACAGGGTCAGGTCCTGGTTCTCCGCCGCGTCGAGCAGGGCCTTGTGGGTCGCCGCGGCGAGCGTGTCGAACGCGGCCTGCGGGTCGACGCGCAATCGCAACGGCAAGGTATTGACGCCATCGCCGAGCAGGGCGCCGCTGCCGGCCAGCGCCTGGCCTGCGAACGGAATCCCGACGACGACGTCGCCGGCGCCGGCGCGCTCGGCGAACCATTGGCCGAACGCGGCGAGCAACAGGCCGTACAGCGTGATGCCGCGTCGGCGCGCATCGGCGCGCAACGCGGCGACCAGCGCCGGCGGAAACTCGTGGCGCGCGGTGTCCGCGCCGAAATCCGCCTGCTCCGCACGCGAACGATCGGTCGGCAGCTGCAGCGGCGATGGCGCATCCGCATGCTGCGTGCGCCAGTAGTCGAGCTGTGCGCGGTTGCCGGCGCGACGCGCGCGTTCGGTCGCTGCATACGCGAGGAAGCTTTCAGCCGATGCCAATGCCGCGACACGACCCGCGATCGCCGCGTTGTAGGCCTGTTCGAGTTCGCCGACGAACACCGCCATCGACCAGCCGTCCATCACGAGATGGTTCGCGACGACCTGCAGCGCGTGTTCGGACTCGCCGAGGCGCGCGACGGTGCAGCGCACCAGTGGCGCCCGCGCGAGGTCGAACGACATGCGCATCTGCTCGTCGCAGAACGTCGCGAAGCGCGCCGCCGCATCGGCGCCACGGAAATCCATGCGGGGCAACGGCACCGCAGTCGCGGCCTGCAGCGACTGCGTGCGTGTCGTGGCGTCGAAGGCGAGGCGGAATGCTTCGTGGCGCTGCCATACCTGCGCGAGCGCCCGCTCGAACGCGGCCTCGTCGAACGCTCCGCGCAGGTGCAAGGCGAAGCCTTCGTTCAATGCGAGCGGCGCGACGCCGCCGTAATGGGTGCCGAGCCACTTCTCCAGCTGGCCTGCGGTCATCGGCACGGGCGCATCCGCGACCGCCGGCACATGCCCGCCGAACAGGCCGGCGCCGAGCAGGGCATCGACCGCCGCCTGCACGGCCGCGACGATGCGCTCGACTTCGGCCGCGCCGTGCGCTTCGGTCAGGAAACAGTTGAACTGTTCGTAGACATGCAGTCCGTTCGCGCGCAATGCATACCAGAACAGGCTCGCGAACGCCTGCCCCTCGTCCGCGACGATGCGCCACAGCGAACTGAAGCCGACCGCCTTCAGCGGCGCAGCGCGCTCGCCGAACAGGCGATTGAGGCGATCGACCAGGGCGCGCGTGCGCGCGTTGAGCTCGTCCTGCAGGGCCGGGCCGCGCTGCTTCAGGTGCACCAGCGCGGCCTTCGCCGCGGCGAGCGCGAGCGGATGGCGCACGAAGGTGCCGGCAAAATAGGTGACGCCTGCTTCCGGATGCGAGTCGTCGCCGAAGCGCCAGTCGCCGCCGTCGAGCGCGTCCAGCCACTTCGCGTCGCCGGCGATCGCCGCGAACGGCAGGCCGCCGCCGATGATCTTGCCGTAGGTCGCGATGTCGGCGCGCACGCCGTACAACGTCTGCGCGCCGCCCTGGGCGACGCGGAAGCCGGTGATCACCTCGTCGAAGATCAGGGCACATCCGCCGGCATCGCAGATCGGACGCAATGCGCGCACGAACTCGTGCGGCTGCAGCGACGGATTCTTGCCCTGCACCGGCTCGATCATGATCGCGGCGAGCTCGTGCGCGCGCTCGCGCAGGATGCGCAACGCACTGTCGCTGCCGTAGTCGAGCACGAGCACGTTCTCGACCGCGCTGGCAAGGATGCCCGGAGCGGCGGCGATCGAGCGCAGGCTGCGGGTGCCGCGCACGATCACTTCGTCGAAGATGCCGTGGTAGGAATTGGTGAAGATCGCGATCGTGCTGCGCCCGGTCACCGTGCGCGCGATGCGCATCGCGCCCATCACCGCCTCCGAGCCGGTATTGCAGAACGCGACGCGCGCCATGCCGGTCATGCCAGCGATCAGTTCGGCGACTTCGCCGGCGAGCGGATGCTGCGGGCCGACCTCGTAACCGGCATCGACCTGTGCCTTCAGGGCCTCGGCGATCGCGTCCGGCTGGTAGCCGAGGAAGTTCGCGCCGAACGCGTTGAGGCAGTCGACGTAGTCGTTGCCATCGATGTCGGTCAGCCACGCACCCTTCGAGCGCGCGACGACGATCGGATAGACCAGCTCCTTCCACAGCGGGTTGAAGCCGGTGACCACGCGCGGGTCGGCCATGCGCGCGCGATGGCGTTGCGAATACGCCTTCGACTGCGCAGTGCGCGCGTTGTAGTCGCGCGTGAACACGTCGATCCAGGCACGTTGCGCCGGGGTCAGCGCGATATCGCGCTTGAGCGTGATGCGTGCCGAGGCACCGAACGGCCGCTCGACGAGGTTCGCCGGCTGCGCCTCGTCGGTCGCAACCACGGGCGGCGCGCCCGCGGGCGTTGCCGCGGGCCGGTCGGCAGGCACATGCTGTTCGAGCAGCGTGGCGAGTTTCGCGATGCTGTCGAGGTCTTCCATCAGGCGGCGGAACTTGAGGCGCACGCCGTAGCGGCGCTCGATCTCGAGCGCGGCCTGGGTCAGCGACAGCGAGTCGAGTCCGAGCTCGAGCAGGCTCGCCTCGTCCTGCGCGGCATCGACGTGTTCGCCACCGAGCTGCTCGACCAGCTCGCGCAGACTTGCACGCAACGAGATCGCGCGGGTCGGCTTGCCTGCCTGCATCGATGACGGCGCTGGCTCGCTTTCCGCGATCGACGTGGCGGGGCCGCGTTCGGCGAACGCGCCGGGCGCGTCGATCCAGTGGCGCTCGCCACGAAATGGATAGGTCGGCAGCGCGACGCGCCGACGCGACTCTCCGTCGAAGTACGCCGCCCAATCCGGCTCACGTCCCGCGCACCAGCAGGCCGCAAGCGCTGCAGCGACATGCTCGGCGTCGCTGCCCGGTTTGCCGGCGCTGCCGAGCGAGGCGATCGCCCGCGCACCGTCGCCGAGCTGGCTGCGCACGAACGTGGTCGTCGCCTGCGACGGGCCGACTTCGAGGAACAGGTTCGCGCCCTCGCCGATCGCGTGTGCGACCGCATCGGCGAAGCGCACCGGCTCGCGCAGCTGGCGACACCAGTACGCCGGTTGCACCGCCACGCCTGTTTCGATCGGTCGTCCGCTGACGCAGGAAAAGAAGGGCCGCGTCGGCGGCGCCAGCGCAACGCCCGCGAACGCCCGCTCGAACGGCGCCAGTGCACCGTCCATCAGCGGCGAATGGAACGCATGGCTGACCTTCAGGCGACTGCTCGCGATGCCGTCCACCTGCAGCGCTTGCGCGAACGCGTCGATCACGCCGTCGCCGCCGGCGACCACGCACAGCTCCGGCGCGTTGACCGCGGCGAGCGTGACGCCGTCGCGCAGGCGTGTTGCGAGCGTCGAAGCCGGCGCACGCACGGCGAGCATCGCGCCCGCGGGTTGCGCCTGCATCGCCGCGCCGCGCGCGCAAACGAGCGCGATCGCATCCTCGAAGCGGAACACGCCGGCCAGCGTCGCCGCGACATATTCGCCGATGCTGTGCCCGATCATCGCGTCGGCGACGATACCCCAGCTCTCCCACAGGCGCGCGAGCGCATATTCGACCACGAACAGCGCGGGCTGGGTGCAGCGCGTCTCGGCGAGTCGGGCATCGGCCGCGCCGGTCTCCGGCTCGGCCGGCAGGATCGTTGCACGCAGGTCGAAACCGAGGCGTGCGCTTGCCAGAGCGCAACCGTGCTCGAAGTGCTCGCGGAACACCGGCTCGCCGGCGACGAGTTCGCGCGCCATGTTCGCGTGCTGCGAACCCTGGCCGGGAAACACGAACACGAGTTTCGGCTTGCCGGCGCGACATGGCGCCAGTTGCGCGAGGCGCGCGTGTGCCTGCGCCGGCGTACGCGCGATCACGGCCGCGCGCCACGCCATCGGCTTGCGACCGAGCGCGAGCGTCGCCGCGATGTCCGACAGGTCGCTTTCGGCAGTATCGAGATACTGCGCAAGCCCGTCGGCGCGAAGGCGCAACGCGTCCTCGTCGTGCGCCGACAGCGGCAGCATGCAGACTGCGCGTCCGGGCGCAGTCGACGGCGCGCGCGGTGCCTCCTCGAGCACGACGTGCGCATTGGTGCCGCCGACGCCGAACGAACTGACGCCCGCGCGGCGCGGCGCCGCGCCGCGCGGCCACTCGACCAAGCGGTCGGCGACCCTGAACGGCGAGTGCGCGAAGTCGATCGCGGGATTCGCCGCGCGGTAGTTGATGCTCGGCGGAATCCGACCGTGATGCAGGGCGAGCGTGGCCTTGATCAGGCCGGCGACGCCGGACGCGGCGACGAGGTGGCCGAGGTTGCCCTTGAGCGAACCGATCCAGCACGCGGGCGGCACGGGTGCATCGACGGTTCCGTCGCCGCCGAACGCGCGCGCGAGCGCCTCGACTTCAATCGGATCGCCGAGCGGCGTGCCGGTGCCGTGCGCCTCGACGTAGCCGATCGACGCCGCGTCGACGTTCGCGCCGGCGAGCGCGAGGCGGATCGCAGCCGCCTGGCCGCGCACGCTCGGTGCGCCGAAGCTCGCCTTGTCGGCGCCGTCATTGTTGATGCCGACACCGCGGATCACCGCGTAGATCGTGTCTCCCTGCTCGAGCGCATCAGCAAGGCGCTTCAGCACGACCACGCCGCCGCCAGACGAGAACACGGTGCCGCTCGCATCTGCATCGAACGGTCGGCAATGGCCATCGGCGGATTCGATCGCGCCCTCGACCGGCAAGTAACCCGATTCCTGCGGCACCACGATATTGATGCCGCCGGCGAGTGCGAGATCGCACTGCCAGGTCATCAGCGCGTACCAGGCCTGCGCGATCGCGACCAGCGAGGTCGAGCAGGCGGTGTACAGGCTGATCGCCGGGCCGGTCAGGCCGAGCTTGTGCGCGACGCGCGTCGCGACGTAGTCCTTCTCGTTCGCGAGCATCGCGGCGAATTCGCCGCTCGCGGCGACGAGGTCGGGACGCGCCTCGACCAGTCTGCGGTAGCCGTTGTTGGAGGTGCCGGCGTAGACGCCGATGCTGCCCGCAGATCGCGACGGATCGACGCCCGCGTGTTCGAGCGCGTTCCAGCACAACTCGAGGAACACGCGCTGCTGCGGGTCGATCAACTGCGCTTCGCGCGCGCCGATGCCGAAGAACGTCGCGTCGAAGTTCTCGGCGCCATCGATCACGCCGCGCGCGGCGACGTAGCGCGGATGCGCGCGCAGCTCGGCCGGGACCAGCGGCGACAGCTGGTCCGGCGCGAAGCGCGTGATCGATTCGCGCCCGGCGAGCAGGTTTTCCCACAGAGCATCGATCGATTCGGCGCCGGGGAAGCGCCCGGCCATGCCGATGATCGCGATACCGTCGCGGCTGGCCTCGCTCATCGGGCGCCTCGCGCGCCCGGACCGAAGCGAGCGAACGCGGCGCGCTGCGAGGTCGCCCGCTCGCGCTCGGCACCTGCATCACGGACCGCGACCGGCGCGGCCGCGAGCAGTGCCGCCTGTGCCGCGACACTCGGGTGCTCGTAGACCTGCACCGCGCTGAGTACGTGGCCGCGCCGGCGCAATTCGGTCAGGGCGCGCACGACCAGCAGCGAGCGGGCGCCATGGTCGAACAGGTTCGCGTCCGCATCGAAGGCGTCGGTCCCGAGCAGTTGTTGCCACATGTGCAGAAGTTGACGTTGCAGCGGTGCGCCGTCAAGCCAGTGCAGCGGCGCCTGTGCATCCGCGGCGGCGAGCGCGCGACGATCGACCTTGCCGCTCGCGGTCTGCGGCAGCATCGCGTGCATGCGGTACGCCTGCGGCACGAGATGCGCCGCGAGCACCGCGGCACAATGCACGCGCAGTGCCTCCGCCAGCGCCGAAGCGTCGGCGCGCGGATCGCGCGGCACGACGTGCGCGACCAGGTGACGCCCACCGGCACCATCGGCGCCGACCACGATCGCTTCCGCGACGGCGGCATGGCGGCTCAGCACCGCCTCGATCTCGGCCGGTTCGATGCGGAAGCCGTCGATCTTCAACTGCTCGTCGAGGCGACCGTGGTATTCGAGCACGCCGGCGGCCGCACGCACACGGTCGCCGCTGCGATACCAGCGCTCACCATCCCGTTCGATGAAGCGTTCGGCGGTCAGTTCGGGGCGATGGACGTACCCCGCCGCGAGGCAGTCGCCGCCGAGCAGGAGCTCGCCTTCCGATCCCGCACCATCGACGATGCGCACGCGAACATGCGGCAACGGCACGCCGATCGGCGGCAGCTCAGGCCACGCGGCCGGATCGCCGGACAACTCGTGCGCGGTCACGACGTGGGTCTCGGTCGGACCGTAGTGGTTGTGCAGCACCGCGCCGGGCAGTGCGGCGAACAGCGTGCGGATCGCCGGCGTGACGCGCAGTTGTTCACCCGCGGTGACCACGTCGCGCAGCGCCTGCGGTCGCTGGCCGCCGGCGGCGAACGCTTCGGCCAGCGCCTGCAGGCCGACATAGGGCAGGAACAGGCGCTCGATGCGCTCGCTTGCGAGCAGGGCGAGCAGCGCATACGGATCGCGCCGCTCCGCTTCGCTCGGCAGCACGAGCGTGCCGCCGCTGCCGAGGGTCGAGAAGATTTCCTGGAACGAGACGTCGAAGCCGAGCGGCGCGAACTGCAGCGTGCGCGCGGCGCATCCAAGACGCGCATGGCGCAGGTGCCAGTCGAGCAACGCGGCGACGGCGACGCGGCGCATCGCGACGCCTTTCGGCCGGCCGGTCGAGCCGGACGTGAAAAGCACGTAGGCGAGCTCGCCCGCGGTCGCCTCGAACGCGTGCGCAGCGGACGCCTGCGCCTGCGCGTCGACGCGCACGATCGCCGGCGGCAGGCGCGCATCCAGTGCGGGATCCGCGAGCGCGGCGCGCGGGCGCGCATCCTCGAGCATCGCGTCGATGCGCGCTTGCGGCTGGTCCGGATCGAGCGGCAGATACGCGGCACCGCAGGCGACGATCGCGAGCACGCCGACGATCGTCGCCGGCGAACGTTCGCTCGACAGCGCGACGATGTCACCCGCACCGACGCCGGCATCGCGCAGCGCGGCGGCGACGCCCGCAACCTGCGCCAGCAGGGCGGCATGGTCGAGGCTTTGCGCACCGACGCACAGCGCCGCGCGTGCCGGATCGCGCGCGGCCTGCGCGGCGAACGCGTCGAGCAGGGTCGGCACGCGCGCACTCATCGAGCGCCCCAGGCGGCATTCCGGTTCGCGCCGGCACGCTCCTGCAGTGCGAGCAGCGGCGTGATCGCGCGCAGCCACAGCCCGAGCGCGAGCGCCTTCAGTGGCGCACCGGCGCGCCGGCGTTCGTCGACGACGTCGCCGATGAAGGCGCGCCAGTTGTCCGGGCCGAGCGAGTCGAATGCGACCGAGATCGTCATGTTCAGGCTGCGCGCGGTATGCCACCAGCCGCACGGCAGGAACAGGGTCTCGCCGGCATGCACGACGACCTTCTGGCAGCGCGCATCGCGGAACAGCGGATAGCGTTCGTAGTCCGGATGATGGTGATCGCGGATGCTCGACTGCCATGGCATGTCCGGATTCACGTACAGCAGGTGCTCCTGCCCCGGTGCGTACACGGTGAACTCCTTGTCGCCGTGCAACTGGGTGATCCACGCATGCAGGCGCAGCACGTCGTAGTGCAGGTACGGGAACTCGCCGCCCGGCCCGCCGAAGAAGATCTCGAGGTTGTTGACTCCGGCGAACAGGCGCTGCGGCACCAGCGCATTCGACTGGCGGTCCGGCAGGCTGCAGGCGAAGCGCGGCGTCACCTCGGGCAGCAGCGCGCGGAAGCTCCTGGCGATCTCGAACTTGCACGGATACGGGCCCGGCTTCTCGACCGTCGAGGCTTCGAGCAGGTCGATCAGCTCGGCAAGGCGGAAATCGTGGCCGCGCACGCGCACGACGTGATCGCCGTAGTTCGTGCGGAAATAGTCCGGGTCGGCGCGCCCGTACAGCGGCCACGCGCGTGCGGCGTCGGTCAGCACGACCGGCCTGCGCGGTCCGCGGTACTCGGCGATGAAGGTGTCGACGTCGAGATTGTCGCGACGATCGATCGTCGCGCCGTCCGCGCTGACGTTCATGCGTGCGCTCCGGGCGAATGGCCCCAGTCCGCGCGCCGGTTCGCGCCGAAGCGCTCGCCGAGATCGAGCAGCGGCCCGAGCGCGGCGAGGTAGGCGGACAACCAGCGCGCGCGCCACGGCCGACCCTTGCGGTATTCCTCGCCGACCACGTCGCGCACGAATTCGCGCCAGTTGCTCGATTCGAGCTGGTCGAACGCGACCGTGATGTTCATCGTCAGGCAGCGCGCGGTGTGCCAGGTGCCGCACGGGATGAACAGCGCCTCGCCCGCACGCACGACCACCGTGTGGCGGCGCGCCTGGTGCAGCAACGGCCAGCGCTCGGCGTCGTGCAGGTCGTCGACGCGCGACATCCACGGCATCTCCGGATGCACGTACAGCAGGTGTTCCTGGCCGCGTTCGTACAGCGTGAATTCCTTGTCGCCGTGCACCTGGGCGATCCATGCATGCATGCGCAGCATGTCGTAGTGCAGGTACGGGAATTCCCCGCCCGGACCGCCGAAGAAGATCTCGAGATGGTTGACGAGATCGAACACGCTGGTCGGCAGCAGCGGACCGGTGTGCCGGTTGGGCAGGCTGCAGGCGAAGCGCGGCACGAGGTCGGCGATGAGGTCGTCGCATTCGGTGAACGTGCACGGATACGGCGCCGGCGCCTGCGCGTTCGAGGCCAGTTGCAGCGCGATCACCTCGCCGAGGCGATAGTGGCGGCCGCGGATGCGCACCGGTCGCTCCGCATAGGCATCGCGGAAGAAGGCTGGGGTGAAGCGCTGCAGCGCATTCCAGCGCGCGAGCGCATCGGTCAGCACGACCGGGCGGCGCGGCAGCAGATAGCGCTCGCGGAACTCCTCAGGCTCGAGCGACGCGACCCGTTCCACCCACGGCGATCCGTCCAGCGTGGGCGCAGGGGCATTCATTGCCGCCGATCCGGACATCCCCATGCTCGTCATGTTCCGCCCCGCGGGCTGCCCGACCTCGTAATCCGCCCGCAGCGACCGTGCTCGCGGACCCCGAAAGGCGACGCAGTTCACATTTCGACACCGGCAGAGCAATCTAGCGGAAGGGCGCGCGGTTCGCCAGCAATGCAGGTCGGCACGGGATGAAATCCGTCGCCGGGCGGTTCAACATGGTGCGAAGCGCCGGCGAGTCCGCGGTGTCGCAGCGGAGCGGTTTGTGGTCGACAAGATCGATTTCCTCGCGTTCTACCAGCAACTGGGCCTCAAACCCGGTTGCACGCTGGACGAGTTGAAGGGCGCGTATCGCCGTCGCGTGGCCGCGCTGCATCCGGACCGGCGCGGCGATGCGCCAGCGGATCCTGCGGAAGCCGAAAGCCTGCAGGCGCTGATCGCGACCTACAACGCCGCGAACGCGTTCCAGCGCCGCTATGGTCGCCTCCCCGGCGGCCAGCATGTCGCCGTGTCGCGTCCGATGCCGAGCGCGAGCCGGCCGCCACCCGGCAGTCAGGCGCCCGCGGCTCCGCGCCGCGGATTGCGTCGGCCGCTGCTGTGGCTGGCGGCGCTCGGCGGCATCGCGTGGCTGGTGTGGAGCCAGGGCTTCGCCGATTTCGACAGCGTGCCGGCGCGCGTCGCGACGACGTCGGCCGCACCGCGCCCGACCGCGGGCGCGACCGCCGCGAATGCGATGCCGACCCATCTCGACATCGGCATGGATGCGGATGCGGTACGCTCGCTCGAAGGGCGGCCGACGCTGGAGAACCCGATGCACTGGGACTACGGTCCCTCCTGGGTCGAATTCAGCGACAGCAAGGTGACCGCCTGGTACAGCTCACGGCTGCGCCCGCTGAAGGTCGCCACCACGCGCCAGCCGGCCCCCGATGCGGCGAAGCCGCGTTGACGCCGCTTCGGCGTTTGCAGGAAATCTCAGCGCACGCCGCGACCGAACAGCACGACCTCGACCGTCTGCACGAGGATCATCAGGTCGAACAGCAGGTTGTGGTTCTTCACGTAGAACAGGTCGTACTTGAGCTTCTCGACCGCGTCCTCGGCCGATGCGCCATACGGGTAGCGCAACTGCGCCCAACCGGCGAGGCCGGGTTTGACGCCGTGGCGCAGCTGGTAGTAGCGGATCTTCTGCGCGAGTTCGGCGACGAACTGCGGCCGCTCCGGGCGCGGACCGACCACGCTCATGTCGCCGCGCAGGATGTTCCACAACTGCGGCAGCTCGTCGAGGCGCGTGCGCCGGATCACCCGTCCCACGCGCGTCACGCGGTCATCGTCGCGCGCGGCCCAGCGTGCGACGCCGTCGCGCTCGGCATCGGTGCGCATGCTGCGGAACTTGACCAGGTCGAACACGTCGCCGTGTTCGCCGACGCGCTCCTGCCGGTACAGGATCGGCTGGCCGGCACCGGATTCGAGGCGGATCGCGAGCGCGACCGCCGCCATGAACGGCCACGCGAACAGCAACACGACGAGCGCGACGCTGACGTCGAACACGCGCTTGACCGCCTGGCGCAATGGCGAGACGTCGAAGCCGTGCGAGAACACCAGCCACGACGGTTCCACCAGCGACAGCTTGACCATGCCGAGCTCGCGTTCGAAGAACGAAGCGAGATTGCTGACCATGATGCCGGCCTGCTTGCAATCGAGCAATTCTTCCATCGGCAAGCCGCCGCGGCGGTCGTCCGGGCCGACCACGATCTCGTTGACCTGCCATTGTTCGGCATAGGCGCGCAGGCTGCCCTCGATCGCGACGAGGCGCTCGCCGGGCACGCACACTTCCTCTTCGCCCATGCGCACGAAACCGAGGATGTGGAAGCCGCGGCGGTCGGTGCGCCGGCGCATGCGTTGCGGGATCAACGCCGCCTGGTGGCCGGCGCCGACGACGAGCACGCGCCGCTTCAGCGATTCGATGTCGACCAGGCGCGCGAACAGCAGGCGCAGGCCCTGTACCGCGGCGAATCCGATGCCGATCGCGAGGCCGAACACGCCGCGACCGATCGCGATGTCGGGGAATGCGAAGTACAGGATCAGCAGGCCGACGATGCCGAGCAGGAAGCCGACCAGCTGGCGCGCGAACAGGCCGAACCAGGATTCGCGCAGGTGCGGCTGGTACAGCCCGAGCGCGCCCATGCCGGCGAGCAGGGTCAGCGCGAACAGCAACGCGCGCGGCCACAGCGTCGGCGCATTGTCGGCAAGCGAGGCGGCGTCGCCGAGATAGCGCAGGTGCAGGGCGCACTTGACCGACAGCACGAGCGCGACGACCTCGAGCGAGGCGAGCAGGGTCAGCCAGCGTATCGGTTGTTGGCGCAGCCGCTGCAGCATCCGGGCTTCCGTTCGACCATGGGTTCGTGCTGTTGCACCGCGCGGGCCGCCGCCCGCATGCCTGCCTGCGCGGCTCGTGAAGCCGACGCGCGACGCCTCGCAGCGGGCGTTCCTGCCCGTCGAAAGAATCGCGAAAGCTTCCCGCCACTCCTTCGCCAGCGTTGCGGTTTATCATCTTGGCAGCGCGGGGCGGCGCCGGCAAGGCGAGCCCACCCCGATACGTGCGAGTCCTACCTGCAAGGAACTGAGTCCATGTGTGGAATCGTCGCCGCAACCGCGGCCCGCGACGTGGTCCCGGTGCTGATCGCCGGCCTGAAGGCGCTCGAATACCGCGGCTACGACTCGGCCGGCATCTCGGTGCTGGAGAACGGCCGCCTCGCGCGCGTGCGCGCCGCGGGCAAGGTGCGCGAACTGGAATCCCTCTACGAAGCCGCGCCGGTCGCCGGGGTCAGCGGTATCGCGCATACGCGCTGGGCCACCCATGGCGTGCCGAACACGGTCAATGCGCATCCGCACGTATCGAGCGAGCGCGTCGCGGTCGTGCACAACGGCATCATCGAGAACCACGCCGAACTGCGCGAGGAGCTCAGGGCGAAGGGTTACCGCTTCGATTCGGATACCGACACCGAAGTCATCGCCCACCTGGTCGAGGCCGCGATCGCTGCCGGCGCTGACCTGCGCGCCGCGGTCGTCGCGGCGACGAAGCGCCTGCACGGCGCCTATGCGATCGCGGTCATGAACCGCGACCAGCCCGGCCACATCGTCGGTGCGCGCCGCGGCAGCCCGCTCGTCGCCGGCCTTGGCGAGGGCGAGAACTTCCTCGGCTCCGACGTGCAGGCGCTGATCCGCCAGACCAGCCGCTTCAAGTACCTCGAGGAAGGCGACATCGCCGAGATCAGCGTCGGCGGATGCGCGATCTTCGATGCCGACGGCAACCCGGTCGAACGCGTCGAGCGCAGGAGCGAGCTGTCGGCCGATGCGGTCGAACGCGGCGAATACCGCCACTACATGCTGAAGGAGATCTTCGAGCA
>Ga0070665_100003009_pt1 | contig 18178 bp, 16 predicted proteins | sample KBSS13metaG_FD_65862 | JGI IMG/M metagenome (GOLD analysis project Ga0070665, IMG submission 65862) | Switchgrass rhizosphere microbial communities from Kellogg Biological Station, Michigan, USA - KBS S1-3 metaG | ecosystem: Host-associated > Plants > Roots > Rhizosphere > Soil ...
TCGCGCTCGAGCACCCGGGCCGCTGCAAGCGCGGGATCGACCATGGCCAGGGTTGCCACGAGCGTGACGTCGCTGCCGTCCCGGCGGATGGCGGCCTTGCCGATCGGAATGGCATACGGCGCCTCGGGCACGGCGCTTTTCGCGCCGAGATAGAGCATCTTGTGCTCGAGAAACACCACCGGGTTATCGTCGCGAATCGCGGCCGTCAGCAAGCCCTTCGCGTCGTAGGCATTGGAGGGGGCTAGCACCACCAGCCCGGGCACGTGCGCGAACCAGGCCTCCAGGCTTTGGGAGTGCTGCGCGGCCAGGCGAATGCCGCCTCCCTGGGGTCCGCGCACGACCAGCGGTACCGTGGGCTTGCCTCCCAGCATGTAGCGGAATTTGGCAGCCTGATTGACGATCGCATCCATCATGAGCGTCACGAAGTCGAAGATCTGGACTTCGACCACCGGGCGCAATCCCGAGATCGCGGCGCCTACCGCGGAGAGCGCAATCGCGCTTTCGGAGATCGGCGAGTCGCGCACGCGTTCGGGACCGAAGCGATCGAGAAGGCCGCGGGTGGCGCCGAAGATGCCGCCGATCTTGCCGATGTCCTCGCCTATCACGAGCACGCGCTCGTCGCGCTCCATCTCCTGGGCGATCGCTTCGTTGATCGCCTCGACCATGGTCAGCTCACGCGGACCGCCGACGCTAGGTTCCGCGACGGTTGCGTGCGGTGCGCAGACTGCGGCCGCGAGGTCCTCGAAGCGAGGTTCAGGGCTTGCTTGCGCAAACTGGATGGCACCTTCGATCTCGACATCCGCAGCTTGCGTCACTGCGGCGAATTCCTCGGCAGAGCCGCCATGGTCCGCCATCAGCAATGTTTCGAGACGGCGAATGGGATCCTTGTCGCGCCAGCGAAGCTCCTCTTCTTCCTGGCGATAACGGGGAAGGTTCGCCCGCATGCTGTGATCGCCCCACCGATAGGTCATCGCCTCGATCAGGGTCGGTCCCTCGCCCGCGCGGGCGCGCGCGACCGCCTCGCTCACCGCGTTGTACACGGCCACGACGTCGTTGCCGTCGATCGTGATGCCGGGCATGGAATACGACGCCGCGCGCATCGAGATGCTCGGGATCGCCGTCGACTCGTGCATCCCGGTGGAGAGACCATAGCGATTGTTCTCGCACAGGTAGACGATCGGCAGCTTCCAGAGCGACGCCAGGTTCAGCGCTTCGTGAAAAATGCCCTCGTTGGCGGCCCCGTCGCCAAAGAACGCGACCCCAACCTCGTGCTTGCCACGGAGCTTCGCCGCAAGCGCTGCACCCGTGCCGATACCGATTCCCGCGCCAACCACACCGTTGGCCCCGAGAATATTGAGATCCAGGGCAGCGATATGCATGGAGCCGCCGAGACCTCCGCAGTAACCGGTACTTCGCGCCATCAGCTCGGCCATCATCCTTTGCACGTCGGCGCCCTTGGCGATGCAGTGGCCGTGTCCACGGTGGTGGCTGACCACGAAATCCGCCAGCGCGAGATGCGCGCACGCGCCCGCAGCGACCGCTTCCTGTCCGACGCAACTGTGCGCGGTGCCCTTGACCGCACCGGCCAGGAAAAGCTCGATCGTGCGCTCGTCGAACCGGCGGATGCGCACCATGGTTCGGTGCAGCGCGCGGAGCTCCGTCGCCGACAGCGACGCGACGGCCGGGGACGCCGCCGCGCTGCCGCGTGGTTCAGGGGAGCCGGAGGATCGCAACCGTTTCCTCCGGTGTCGCCGGGCGCCGTCCCAGGGATCGCCCGAGCTCGACGATTCCGGCGACGAGATCCTCATTGCTCGGCTGGCCCGGACCGCCGTAGTCCTCGATGCCGACGCGGACATGACCGCCTCGTTCCAATACGACGCGGCCGAAGCCATCGCTGAAATCACCGTCGCGATAATTCACCACCCACGGCAGGAGCGTTCCATCCAGCATCGACAGGTACGCATCGAGGCCCGCCGCATTGGCGGCCAGCCCGAACACGAGGTGCCCGCCGGAAAACTCGAGCTTGACCACCGAGCCGGGCGGCAGTGTGCCGTGTCGCGCATGCGCGAGCACGATCTGCAGGAATCCGGGCTCGAAGATCGACATCGTGCAGCCGAGCCGGCGCCGGGTGCAGAAGTCGAAGGCATAACGAATGTCGGCAAACGTGTTCTGGTAGATCACGTCCTCGTCGCCGCTGCCATCCGGCGAAAAGGAGCCCCAGTTCATGGTGCCGGGATCGATGGCGGCCATGCGAAGAATTCCGGCGTCGGCCAACTCGGCCATATGCGCGAAGCGTTCGGCGATCGGCAGGTAGGGACCGGCCGGCAGTGTCGGGTAGAGAATCGCGCGGGGATGGCGCCGAAGAACCGGCCCGAACGCATCGATATAGGGCTGGCTCGCATGTCGCTCGACCTTGCCGACGAAGGGAACGCCCGCATGCGCATGCACGATCGTGGCGCCGGCGGCAAGGCACGCCTCGGCCGAGGCTGCCATCTCGTCGGACGAAAGCGGCACGTGCGGATTTCTGTCCTTCAGGACTGGTCCGTTGATGGCAACTTCGACGATCAGGGGGCGATCCATCGTGAAGCGCAGTCCTTTTGCAAAGACTAGTGATACATCAGGCGTGGCAGCCACAGCGAAATCGCTGGGAACGCCACGATGAAACCGAGCACGAGGATCTGCAGCCCGATAAAAGGCCACATCGCGCCGAAGATCTCCTCGATCGTTATTTCAGGGGGCGCAACACCCTTGAGATAGAACGCCGCGGGCGCGAAGGGCGGCGAGAGATAGGCGATCTGCATGCTGACGTTGAACACGATGCCGAACCAGATGGGATCGAGCCCCATGCTCTTGATGATGGGAAGAAAAATGGGAATGGTCAGGAACATGATCCCGATCCAGTCGATGAAGGCGCCCAGCACGATGAAGACGCCCACCATCACCGTGAGGGTGCCCGCCATACCGAGATTGAATCCCACGAACTCGCTTTGCAGGAACTGGATGCCGCCGATGGCGTTGTAGACACCGACGAGGCCATTCGTTCCGAACACCAGCCATATCACCACGCCGCAGCTCAGCATCGTCTGTCTCAACGCCGAAAGGACGAGCTTCCACGAAAGCTCGCCGCGCACGGCGGTGGCGATCAGGATGCCGACGACGCCGAGCGCTGCGGACTCGGTGATCGATGCAATGCCCATGTAGATGCTGCCCAGCATCACGGCAGCGACGCCGACAGGAAGGGCGACGCCCTTCAGCAGAGCAAGCTTTTGCAGCACGGTCATGTCGCGCTCCTCCGGCGGCGCGACGGACGCAAGACCGGGGTTGAGCCAGCAGCGCAACACGATGTAGGCCATGTACACGCCTGCGAGCAGCAGTCCCGGGATCACCGAGGCGAGGAACAGGTGCGCGATCGAGATGTTGGCCGTGAGGCCGAAAAAGATGAGGATGATGCTGGGGGGGATCATGGTGCCGAGCGATCCCCCGGCGCAAATCGTCCCGATCGCGATCTTCTTGTCGTAGCCGAGGCGCAGCATCTGCGGCAGCGCGATCAGTCCCAGCAGCACGATCTCCCCGCCGATGATGCCTGTGGTCGACGCCAGAATGACGCTGACCACCATCGTCATCACGCCGACTCCGCCGGGCAGCCGGCCGGCCCAGACGCGAAAGGCGGAGAAGAGATCGCGCGCGATGTTGGAGCCCTCGAGGAGCGCTGCCATCAGCACGAACATCGGCACGGCAACCAGCGTGTACCCGTTCAGGAGCTCGTAGGTCCGGGCGGCGAGCAGCGAGAGGCCGCCCGGGCCGAACTGCACCAGGGCCGTCACCGTCGCCACGGCGCCGGCCGCAAAGGCGAACGGCACGCCGACGATCAGCAAACCGAGCATGACGGCGACGATCAACAGCGAGATGGTTCCGATTTCCATCGAGAACTATCCTCGCCGTCGATTCATTTCTGCTTTCCTTCGGCGCCGAGTCGCGTGAAGAGCAGCACCACGAACGCGAGGCAGCAGATGGCGATCGCGGCATTCATGAACGGCGGAATCGGAACGTCCCACGCCCGGCCGGTGCGCTCGGGCGTCCACTGGCCGCCTTCGAACTTCCATCCCGTTTCGATCGCCCGAACGGTGAAGGCGTAAAGCAGCCCACCCAGGTAGATCACGCCGGAGACTACCGACAGGACCGTGCAGAGCATCCGCAGCTTCGGTCCCGCGCGATCGTAGACCGCCGAGATTCGCAGGTGCGCATCCCTGCCCGCGGCGTACGGTCCTCCAAAGGCGAACGCGACCGCGCAAAGGGCCACCGAGAGTTCATGGACCCATGACGTCGGCGCAGTGAAGACGTACCGCATGACCACTTCGTACGTGGTGATCACGACGACGACGGCGAAGAAATACGACAAGGCATTCCCGGTCCTGTCGATGAACGAGTGAAGGGCGGATCTCATGGTCGACCCTCGCTTCGTCTCACGGGCAGGACCGGGTTCGGGGACGCGGGGAGCCGCATCAGATGAGGTTGTTCTTCTTCATGAATGCGCGGTGCGACTCGACCAGCTTTGCGGTGATGGCGTTCTTCTTGCCCCAGTCTTCGAACACGACCACCGCCAGGGCGCGAAACCGGACCTGGTCCTCGAGCGGCAACTGGGTCATGACCACGCCCGCCTCCTTCGCCTTTTCCACCGCCACGGTTTCATCGCTGGTGAAGACCTTGCGCTGCTTTTCGCTGAAGTCCGAGACGGCGTCGATGAACTTCTTCTGGTTTTCCGGGGAGATCGTTTTCCAGCGCGCCTCCGAGACCGAAACCTCGGTCGTGGGCATCGAGTGACGCGCGAATACCGCGAACTTGGCGGTCGTGTGGATACCGGTGCCGAGGTTGATCGACATGCCTGCCATGTCCGCACCGTCGAGCACACCGGTCTGGAGCGCATTGGCCACTTCGGGAAACGGCAGCGTCACGATGCTTGCACCCACCCGCTTCATGAGATCGCCGGCCAGGCCTTCGGGCATCCGGAGCTTCACGCCCTTGAAGTCGTCCAGCCGGTTGATCTGCTTGCGCATCGGCATCCATTCCGGCGGCCAGTACACAGGTCCGACATAGAAGAGCCCGTAGTGCGCATAGAGCTCGCGCGCGAGCGCAAGTCCTCCGCCCTCCGTGAACCAGCGATCGCGGACGACGGGATCGGGATACAGGGAGAGCGTGTCGCCGAGAACCGCGAATCCGGGATCCTTGCCGGCAAAGTAGGGGGGCGAGGAATAGTGGCCGTCCAGCGTGCCCGTTCGAACCGCCTCAACGGTGTCGTTGGCCGGAACGACCGCGCCAAGGGGCAGGGTCACGATGTCGACCGCGCCGTTGGTCCGGACCTTGACGTCGGCTGCGAATTGCTCGAAACCCGTGGTCACCGGGGTGCCGGGGCCGAGAAACGTCTGCATCCGCAGCTTGGTGGTCTGCGCGAAAGCAGTACGTGCGAAAAAGGGCGCGGTGGCAGCGGTGGCGATCGCGCCGCCGGTTGCTTTCAAAAGAGTGCGACGTGTGGTCATCGATTTTCTCCCTGGTGGATCCAGCATGAGCGGTCGCGCGACCGGAAATGACGCTATCAGTGGATACCGAGAATCTGCTTCGCCTCCTGCGGTGTCGCGATCTCACGACCGCAGGCGTGCGCCACCTCGACGACCCTGGCGATCAGGTCGGCGTTGGTCGGGGTGCCCAGCTCGGGATACTGGTAATCGCCGAGCCCGATCGAAATGTGGCCGCCCTGGGTGATGGCCTGACCACAAAGCGGGAGCAGGTTGCCGCCGTAATTGCAGACCGTCCATTCGACCCGGACATCCTCGGGCAGGAAGTCGATCAGCGCCTGCAGGCCCTTGGGCGTTCCGGGATGGCCGCCGATGCAGTGATTGTCCGTGCAGACGAACTCCACGAAGACCGGCTGCTCGACCCATCCGAGCCGCGCAAACTGCGCAGTCTCACGCATGAACGATACGTTCCAGACCTGAAGGTACGGCTTCAGGCGCCATGCGCGGATATGGTCCGCGAAATAGTGCAGGGTGGCCGTGCTGTTCTGGTAGATCCGTTCCTCGAGCTCCGGAATGTATTGGCCATCGCGCAGCACGCTGACATTCGTGGAACCCATGTCCATCGGCGCGATGTCCGGCGGGCAGCCTTGCTCGACCATTCGTCGCACGTGGGCGAGACGCTCCTCGGCGGGCGCATTCAGCGTGACGTAACCGAGTGTCGGGTGGATGAGGATGTCGCTGACGCCGCGAATCGCGTTGACGGTGTCGCGGTAGGCCTCATAGGCATGCTCCGGGCTTCCGTCCGGCTTGCGGGCATGGAAGTGAACGATCGACGCGCCGGCTTCACGGCAGCGACGCGCGTTGTCGGCGATCTCGGCGGGCGCGTAGGGAACGTTCGGGTTGGGGCCGCGCATCATGTACTCGTTGACGCGCGCCTCGATGATGAGCTTGTTCACGGCCTTTCCTCCTCGCCTCGACCGCCCTTTGCGTGGGACGGGTCGCGCTAATATAGTCTCATTTGGGACTATCCTATTCCCGTTCGCAACCCGCCGTCAAACGCACATCGAAATGCGGATGCTGCAATGCAACCTGAGCCAAGCCATGAAAGAATGCCGCGCATGAATGAACTGCAAACGATATTGCGCAGCAAGGCGCTGGGCGCCGGCTACCGGATCGGCTACCTGTCGAATGTCTTCAGCGGTCCGGTGTACAAGGTCGCCGAAAAGGAATACGGCATACACCGCCCGATGTTCGCGACGCTGTTCTGCGTCTCGCATATGGACAACCTGTCGGCGACCGACGTCTGCGGCATGACCGGCATCGGCAAGAATACGATCAGTCGTGCGATTGCGCGCCTGGAGAAAAAGGCTTGCCTGAAGCGCCGCCCGGATCCTGACGACAGCCGTTCGGCCCTGCTCGAAGTGACCCCTGCCGGGCGCAGGATCTTCGAGACGATCCTGCCGCTCTTGCAGGCGCGGGAGAAGGCGATGCTCGGGACGCTCACGCGCGCCGAGCAAAAGCAACTGTTCGCGCTGTTCGATAAGCTGATCGCGCGGGATGACGGTTGGTCCAAGGCCTACTGAACCGCGTGCGCGGCGCCAGGTGGAGTGCCGCGCGCGTGCGGGGACCTGCCGCGAATGGTTCTGCAGGGTTCGTGAGAAGTCGGGCTCGGCGCCTGTTTCGATGCACAGCGTCGTTGCGGTGATTTACCCAAGTGCACGGAATGGCTAATATCGAGCCTTTCGACCGCCGATCCAGGGAGCCCGTTCATGTCCGAGCAACACAAGGCCTGCCAGCACCTCATTCATTCAGGTCGTCGCAGCTTTCTGCAGGCTTCAGGCGCATTCGCCGCCATGACCTTCGTGGGCAGCGCATCGCTCAGCGGGATTGCCTACGCTGACGCATTGACCAAGGCGCAGCGCGACAAGCTGACGCCGGACGACGTCCTGGCGCTGATGAAAAAAGGCAACAAGCGCTTCCATACCGGGCAACCGGAAGATCACGATTACCTGGCCCAGCAGCGCGCGAGTGCCAAGGGTCAATACCCGGCGGCCATGTTGCTGACCTGCATCGACTCGCGAGCGTCGGCCGAAACCATCATGGACTTGAGGATCGGCGACATCTTCAACAGCCGCGTGGCGGGCAATGTCGAGAATGAGGACATTCTCGGCAGCATGGAGTTCGCGTGCAAGCTGTCGGGGGCCAAGGTTGTCCTGGTCATGGGCCATACCGGATGCGGCGCGATCAAGGGGGCTATCGACAATGCCGAGCTCGGCAACCTTACGGGGCTGCTGGCCAAGATAAAGCCCGCGGTCACCGCAACGACGTATAGCGGCGACAGGACGTCAAAGAACTACGCGTTCGTCAATGCGGTCGCACGCAAGAATGTGGAAATCACGATCGGCGACATCCGCAAGGGTAGTCCCGTCCTCGCGGAAATGGAGTCGAAGGGCGCGATCAAGATCGCCGGTGCGATGTACGACCTCGAGACAGGCATCGTGGATTTCTTTCCCGGGTGATCCGAGGCGGCACGATTTGTCACCTGACCGCGCGTTCGCGGGCTCGTCTCGAACGCGCGGTATTCGACGCGAGGCCGAGCAATAGGGGGCCTCGCCATCCAATGTTGCGCCCGCGCTCTCATTCGGACCACCCGTTGTGGCGGGGCCGTCTTCCTGCCATTGCGTCCCGCATCGCGCGATAGCGGAAGACTCTCCCCGAAGCCGGCGCCACCGTGGATTGGCAATTCAGCATCTCGGCTACGCTGGCTATCGCAGCGCTGGTGCTGGTCGTCGGACGTTGGCTGATCGAGCACATCGCGTTCCTGCGCAAATACTCGATTCCCGAGCCCGTGACCGGAGGCCTGGTGGCCGCGCTTCTGGCCAGCCTGCTGCACGCCGGCGGCGTGCACATACGCTTCGATACCTCTCTACAGCCAGGACTCATGCTCGCGTTCTTCGCCACCATTGGCCTGGGCGCCGATGCGCGGATGCTGGCGCGCGGCGGCAAGAGTTTGGTGATCTTCACCGCCTGCGTAGTCGGAATGCTGGTGATGCAGAACGTCATCGGAATCGGCACGGCCTGGGCGTTAGGCACGGATCCGGTGATCGGCCTGATCGCGGGCTCGGTGTCGATGGCGGGCGGCCACGGCACAGGTGCGGCGTGGGGTCAGAAGTTCGCGGAAACCTTTGGCGTGGCGGCAGCACCCGGAATCGCGCTCGCCGCCGCGACGTTCGGCCTTGTGATGGGTGGCCTCGTCGGCGGACCCGTTGCGCACCGGCTGATCGAGAAGCTGAAGGCGCGGGGTGCGCCGCTCGGCACGACCGAGAACGAGGCGCTTGCGCACGACGCCGCCACATCCTCGGGCCCTTTCACGCCGCAGCGACTTACCGTGACGATCCTCCTGATCGCCGCGACCGTCTCGCTCGGCGCGGCACTTGCACGGGTCGTCGAGAATCCGACCTTTACGCTGCCCGCATTTGTCTGGGTGCTGTTCGTAGGCGCTCTGCTGCGCAATGGCCTCGCACTTGCAAACCTGCACGAGATCGATGGCGAGGCATTGTCGTTCGCCGGAACGGTTTCGCTGTCGCTGTTTCTTGCCATGGCGTTGATGAGCCTGAGACTGTGGGAACTGGCGGCGCTTGCGCTGCCAATGATTGTGATCCTCGTGTTGCAGGCGCTCGGGGTGGCGCTCTTCACGACCTTCATCACCTTCCGTGCGATGGGCTCGAATTACGAGGCGGCGGCACTGGTCGCCGGACAATGTGGTTTCGGGCTGGGCGCGACGCCGACAGCCATTGCCAACATGCAGGCGGTGTGCGAACGCTATGGCTATGCGCCGCAAGCCTTCATCATCGTGGCGGTCGTCGGGGCCTTTCTGATCGATATCGCCAACGCCGTCGTCATCAGCGCATTCGCGGGCGCTATTCCAGCACTGCGCTAGCATGGGCGGCGCGCTGCACAACCCGATGAACTGCGATCTGCTGGTCGTCGGTTCGGGTGCCTCCGGCTTGGCCGCCGCCGTCACTGCCGCGTGGCATGGCCTCAAGGTCGTCGTGGTGGAGAAAGATCCGGTGTTCGGCGGCGCGACCGCGTGGTCGGGCGGATGGATGTGGGTGCCGGGCAATCCGCTCGCGCAGCGCGCGGGCATCCACGAAGATCCGCAGCAGCCGCGAACGTATCTCAGAAATGAGTTGGGCGAACGCTACGACGCGTCGCGCATCGATGCATTCCTCGACAACGCGCCGCACATGGTTGCCTTTTTCGAAACGCATACCGCGCTGCAGTTCGTCGACGGGAACGCGATTCCCGATGTTCATGGCCGAGTGGCCGGCGCCGCCACTCAGGGACACCAGGTGATTGCCGCACCTTACGATGGCCGGGAAGTCGGCCCGCTGCTGCGGCGCCTGCGCAAAACCATGCGCGAAACTTCGTTCATGGGAATGCCGATCATGGCCGGCGCCGACCTCGCCGCATTTCTCACCATGACCCGGTCACTCAATTCGCTGCTCCATGTAAGCAGGCGCTTTGCTCGCCATCTGCTGGACCTGGCAATTCACCACCGCGCGATGCAACTGGTCAATGGCGTTGCGCTGATTGCGCGCCTCGCGAAGTCCGCGGAGCAACTGGGAGTCGTGCTGATCGAATTCGCGCCCGCCAGGCGATTGATCCTGGAGAACGGCGTGGTGCGTGGCGCCGTCGCGGCGACCGCGCAAGGCGAGATCGAAATTCGCGCCGCCAAGGGCGTGGTCCTCGCCGCCGGCGGCTTTCCGAACGACGTGCGTCGACGCCAGGCACTTTTTCCACGCACGCCCACCGGCATGGAGCATCTGGCGCTGCCGCCTGCAAGCTGTTCGGGCGATGGCATCAGCCTGGGCGAATCGGCAGGTGGCTATCTCGCGACCGACCTCGCGTCACCCGTCGCATGGGCGCCCGTGTCCAAGGTTGTCTATTCCGATGGCAGCCACGGCCATTTTCCGCACATCATCGACCGGGCCAAGCCCGGCGTGATCGGGGTGCTCGCCAACGGGCGCCGCTTCGTCAATGAAGCAGACGGCTACTACGACTACACGGCCGCGATGGTGGCCGCGGTGCCGGAGGGTCAGGAGGTTGCCTCCTGGCTCGTGTGCGATCACCGCTTTCAGCGTCGCTACGGCCTCGGTTTCGCGAAGCCTTTCCCGCTTCCGCTCGGTCCCCATCTCCGCAGCGGATATCTCAGGCGAGGAGATTCCATCAAGGCTCTGGCTCGCGCGTGCGGCATTGCCCCCGCGCTGGCCGAGACCATCGAGGGCTACAACGAACAAGCCCGAAAAGGCGAGGACCCGGCCTTCGGACGTGGGTCGACCCCCTATAACCGCAAGCAAGGCGATCCCTTGCACCAGCCGAACCCGTGCGTCGCGCCCATCGAGCACGGACCGTTCTACGCGGTGAAAGTGTTGCCGGGCAGTTTCGGCACCTTCGCCGGACTCAAGACCAACGGCTCGGCGCAGGTGATGGACCGTGACGGTCGACCGATCGCCGGTCTCTACGCCGTGGGTACCGACATGGCCAGCGTCATGGGCGGCTTCTATCCGTCGGGCGGCATCAACCTGGGACCGGCGATGACGTTCGGTTACATTGCCGGCCGTCACGCCGCCGGTGCCACGACGTACGAATCCGCCGTTCCGGTGCGTGACAACGGCGTCGCGGCGCTGGGCTAGAATCTGCGCATCATGGCGAACACCACCGACCCGACTGGGTCCTCTCCCGATCTCTCGACGAGGCTCGCCCTCGATCGGACGCGAGTCGCCTACGACCGCACGATGCTGGCATGGATTCGGACCGCAACCTCGCTCATCACGTTTGGCTTCGGCGTGTACAAGCTTTTTCAGATCCTCCCGGCGGGCACGGAACCGCGCTCGCATTTGATCGGTGCGCATGAGTTCGGCCTGCTGCTGGTGGCCATGGGCCTGGTGTCGCTCCTTGCCGCGACATTCGAGTATCGCCAGAACATGCGCGGCCTGGGTGCCGCCTACGCGAAGTCTTCGCGATCGTTGTCTGTCGTCGTGGCGGGGCTGGTGGCCCTGCTCGGAATTCTGGCGCTCATTACGATGCTGTTTCGCCTTTGAGGGACCGCGGGGCTGGCTGCACTCGCGCACGGCGATGGTGGTGGCGACGTGGATTTGCGGCAGAATAGCCGGTGCCACCGATGGCCACATCCAGGAGACCATGATGAGATGCTTGCTCAAGCTTGCCGGTGCTTTCCTTGGCCTTGCGCTTGCCACGTCGGCGTTGGCCCAGGACAACAAACTGCGCCTCATCACCTGGGCGGACTACGTGCCGGCCGATGTCGTGGCGCAATTCAAGAAGGAGACCGGGATCGATGTCGAGATCACGCTCTCCAACAACGAGGAAATGATCTCCAAGCTGCGCGCAACCGGCGGTGCCGGCTTCGATCTGGCGCAGCCGTCGCAGGACCGTATCGTCGGCCCCCAGCAGGAATTCGGTATCTACAAGCCGATGGACATGTCCAAGATCAAGACCGAGCTGTTCATCCCATCGATGCTCGAGGCGACCAAGAAGAACACGACCCTCAACGGCCAGGTCTACGGGCTGCCGCACATCTGGGGCACCGATGGCCTGGTCGTCAACACCAAGCTCGCCAAGATGAGCGACTACCCGGATCTCTGCAAGGCGGAATACAAGGGCAAGACCAGCATGCGGCTGAAGCGTCCGACGCTTCTCGCCTTCGCGTTTGCGCAGGGCAAGGATCCGTTCGCGCTGTATGGCGATCCCAAGGCGTACGCCGCGCTGATGGATGACGTCGGCAAGACGCTCGCAGCCTGCAAGGGCAACATCAAGTTCTTCTGGGACAACAAGGACCAGCTCCTGAACGGCGAGCGCACCGGCGAGATCGTCGGCGCGATGATGTGGGACACCGGCGGATGGAAGCTCAACGGCGAGAATGCCGATATCCAGTACATCGCGCCGAAATCCGGCGCGCTCGGCTGGATCGACACCTTTGCCTTGCCCGCCAAGGGCCGCAACGACGCGGCCGCCTACGCGTGGATCAACTTCAACATGCGTCCCGAGATCGCCGCCAAGGTTGCGGCATCGGCGGGCAATTTCACCGGCTCCAAGGGTGCCGATCAGCTCATGGATGCGAAGCTCAAGGCGCAGTTCGCCAAGAGTTTTCCCGAAGAGGCGCTGAAGAACATCAAGTGGTATCCCGCCGTGCCACCTGGCATCGAGGACATCGAAGGCAAGGTGCTGGACCGCGTGAAAGCGGCGAGCTGAGAAGGCGCTGATCACATCGGAATCGAACGGCGGCGTGCGCGAGCGCGCCGCCGTTCTTCATTGCCGGCGCAACGCGTATCCCTGATGCAGCAGGACCTCGAAGTCGACCGCGTCACCAAGCGCTACGGCTCCCACACGGCGGTCGACACGCTGTCGCTTGCGGTTCCCCACGGCAGTTTCTTCTCGATCCTCGGTCCGTCGGGCTGCGGCAAGACCACGCTGTTGCGGATGATCGCGGGCTTCCTTGCACCCGACGAAGGCGACATCCGCATTGGGGGACGCTCGATGCGGGGTGTCGCGCCCAACCGCCGACCCGTCAACATGGTGTTCCAGCACTTGGCGCTGTTCCCGATGATGTCGGTTGGCGAGAACATCGGCTACGGGCTCGCACGCCGTCGCGTCGCGCCGGACGCGACCAGGAGCCGAGTCGACGCGATGCTGGAGCGCGTCGGCCTTGCGGGCGCGCGGGACAAGCGCATCGACCAGCTGTCCGGGGGTCAGAAGCAGCGCGTCGCCATCGCGCGAAGCCTCGTCCTCGAGCCCACGCTGCTGCTGCTCGACGAGCCGCTCGGCGCGCTCGATCTCAAGCTGCGCGAGCACATGAAGATCGAGCTGAAGCAGCTGCAGGCGGATTTCGGCACGACCTTTGTCTACATCACGCACGATCAATCCGAGGCGCTGGTGCTCTCCGATCACGTCGCCGTCATGAGCGCAGGGCGGTTCGAGCAGGTCGGGACGCCGCAGGAGCTCTATTACCAGCCGCGGACCCCTTTTGTCGCAGGCTTCGTCGGCGCGAACAATCGTGTAGCGGGGAGTGCCGGGCGCGTCGACGGCGAAATCGTCGAAATCGTGACGGGCGCCGGACTTGCGGTGCGTGCGCGGGCAAGCGGCGCGATCGTGGCGGGGGACGCCGTCGAGGCCTTCGTACGACCCGAGACGGTGGCGCTGGCACGCGTAACGGCCGAGCTTCCGCCCGGCGCGCAGCCGTTTACCGGACGCGTGGAGAGCCTGCTGTTCGACGGTGCCAACTCCGCAGTGCTGGTGCGCGAAATCAAGACCCACACCGAGATCCGCATTGCGTTGCCCCAGACGGGGCGCTTCGCCGATCTTGATGCCGGCGAGACTGTCGTCTTCGGCTTCGACGCGCAGCGCGCCGTGTGCTTTCGCGCGGGCAGCCATGGCGACTGAGACCGCCGGGGATCTCGCGGCGCCGCGCACGCGGCTCGCGCTGCTGCTGCTCCTGGCGCCGGCTCTTGTGTGGCTGGTCGGGCTCATCGTGCTGCCGCATATCGAGCTTGCCGTGCTCTCGCTCCGCGCACGTGTGGCGCCACGCATCTACGAGATGAGTCTCAAGCAATACGCGACATTCGTCGACGAGCCGCTGTACTGGCATACCTTCGTTCGCACGGCCGCGATGTCGATCCTTGCTACCGCCTGCACGCTGCTGATTGCCTTTCCCGCGGCCTGGTACATCGCGAAGATCGCACGCGGGCGGAAGAAATCGGTGCTGTTCGTGCTGTGCCTGATCCCTTTCTGGGTGAGCGAGACGGTGCGCACCTTGGGCTGGATGATCCTGTTGCGCGAATCGGGCGTGATGCCGCGGCTCCTGGTCGACCTCGGGATAACGCCGGCTCCCGTCGAGATGCTCTATCACGATGCGACGATCCTTGTGGGGCTGGTCTACACCTCGATGCTGTTCATGGTCGTGCCACTCGTTAGCGCGCTGGAGAGCCTCGACGATTCGCTGATCGAGGCTGCCTACGACCTGGGCGGCAACGGCTGGTCGATCCTGCGGCAGATTGTCGTGCCGCACGCGGCGCCGGGCATCGTCGCCGGCTCGATCGTCGTGTTCATGCTCGCGGTGGGCAATTACCTGACACCGACCCTGCTCGGCGGCAAGAACTCCCTGTGGTTCACGGAGCAGATCTACACGCAGTTCATCACGCGCTTCAACTGGGAGCAGGGCGCCGCATTCGGCTTCCTGCTGCTCCTTCTTTCCACCGCAATCGTCTGGCTCGGCCTCACGCTGAGCGGCCAGCGCTTCGGTGACGTGATGAGGCGCGCGTGATTCCGACCTTGCCGCGTTCGGCCCTGGCGCGATACGCAACGGCCGGCTATGTCGTGGCGTTCTTCGTCTTCCTGTTCCTGCCGCTTGCCGTCGTGACCGTGTTCGCGTTCAACAACGCGAACTATCCCGCCCCGCCATGGCGCGGGTTCACGCTGGACTGGTTCGTCGGCGGCAAGGGGCGGGTGGGGCTCTTCGCCGATGCGCCGCTCCTGAAAAGCATCGCAACGAGCGTGCTGGTCGCCGCGTGGGTCACGGCCTTGTCGGTGACGGTCGGCACCGCCAATGCCTTCCTGCTCGAGCGCGCCCGCTTTCGCGGCAAGTCCGCGGTGTCGCTGCTGATGCTGGCGCCGCTCGTGATTCCCGGCGTCATCCTCGGCATTTCGATCCTGGCGTTCGCGAGCCGCCTTGCGCAGTTCGTCGACGATTCGTGGGGCATTGAGCTGGATTTCCTGCGTCCGGGGTTGCCGCTGGTCGTCGCGGGCCAGTTTTCGTACATCGTGTCGATCGCGACGCTCACGATCGCGGCACGGCTCAAGCATTTCGATGTGACGCTTGAGGATGCCGCGTTCAACCTGGGCGCGTCACGCGCCGACGTGCTGCGGACCGTGACGCTTCCTTATCTCAAGCCGGCGCTGATCGGCGCGGCCGCCATTTCGTTTCTCATGTCTTTCGAAAACTTCAACACCACGCTGATGCTGGTCGGCTCCGATCCGCCACTGACGGTGATGATGTACGGCCGGATGCGCGAGGGCGCGAGCCCCGTGCTGAACGCCGTCAGCCTGTTCCTAATGGTCGCCTCGGCGTTGATCGCGCTTGTGCTGGTCCGGCGCGCGGAGGCACGCACATAGCGGGCGTGCGACCCAGGCGCCTCGTGGTGTCCGCGGATGTACAATCGATGCACGCCTTTTCGGAGAGTGGCATGCCCAAGCATCCCGTGAAACTGCCGCGTCGTGCTGTTCGCGAAGCCGACAGCAACCCAGTCGAGGTCATCGAGGCGAGCGCCGGTCGCCGTGGCTTCGTGAGCTTTAGCTACACGCGGACCGAAATCACGACGCATGGCAGCGGCGCCTATCTGCGCGCCCAAAGCACGCGTCTCGAGAACGGCAAATTGACCTCCGAGTCGCTCGAGGGCGAACTCGAGGGCGGTGCCTACGAGGCACTCGTCAGGCAAACCCAGCGCCATGTTGCCCGCCAGGCTGCGCAATTCTTCCAGGCGCTCGCGTTGTTCCTGCCGTTTTCGACGAAGCGTCCGACCGACCGCGACTGAGCGGCGGCTCCGACCGGCGCCGCCGTCGGGTGAGCGGGGGAAAATTACACTCCCGTGCCCACCGATGCCTCGCTCGGATCTTCGTCCGTGGCTATCCCTCTGACGTTACGACGCAGGCGCTCTTCGTCGAGGTCGAGATCGCGCTCGATGCGACGCCGAATCTCATCGCTGACCTGACCCTCCGAAAGCAGGGCGTTGAGCCGCGCGCGCTCCGCCGCGATCAACGCAAGCTCCAGTGGATGGGTGCCAGCCGGGCTGCTGGACACCTTCTTGCCCGGCGTGCGCGCATTCTCGAGCTGCGCGATCCGCTGGAGTTGCCGTTCGCGCCACGTGTCGAGACTGTCGTCGGAACTGCGTTCCTTCGGCGCAGAGGCCTCCAGCCATGCGAGGCCCGCGCGGGCTATTTCGATTCGTGCGTTCGTTTCCCTGCGACGGCGCTCGCGCCGCTCGTGCGAACCCAGGGCATCGAGGCCCAGCTTGCGCACGACGAAGGGCAACGTGAGTCCCTGCGCGACGAGCGTGATCACGATGACGACGAAGGTCAGCACGAGCACCCGGTCCCGGCCGGGAAACGGGACATTCGGCGTGAGCGCCAGCGGCACGCTGAGGGCCGCGGCGAGGCTGACCACGCCGCGCACCCCGGTGAACGCGATGATGAAGGGCACCCGCCACGATGGTTTGGGGTCGCGTGCCGCGATCGATGGAAGGAGCCAGCGCGGCAGGTAGATCGCCGGAAACACCCAGAGAAACCGCACTGCGATCACGACCACGCTGATCAGCACACCGTCGAGCGCGAGTCGCGTCAACGTGTCGGCATCGAGTCCGGCTGCCACCGTACGCGCCTGGAGACCAGTCAGGAGAAAGATCACGCCCGTGATTACGGTGCTCGCGATGTCCCAGAAGAACAGCGCCTGCAGGCGCGTATTGGAACGGATGAGCGTCACGCCGGCCTTGCCGACATAAAGGCCCGCAACGACGGTGGCGAGCACCCCGGAACCTCCCAGCGCGTGCGGGGGCCAAAAGGCGAGGAACGGGGTCATCAGCGACAGCATCACTTCGATGCGCGGCTCCTGCGCGTAATGCCGAAGGCGCAGAAGCGCAAAGCCGACCAGCAGGCCCCATAGCGTCTCGCCCACCAGCACGAGCGCGAAGTCCTGCGCTCCGTGCGCAATGGAAAATTGCCGCGTCAGGACCGCGGTCAGCGCCAGATTGAAGAGGATCAGCGCCGTCGCGTCGTTGACAAGCCCTTCGCCTTCGAGCACTGCCGTGATCCGGCGGGGCATTCCGAGCCGCTCCGCGACGGCAAGCGGTGCGACCACGTCGGGCGGAGAGACGATGGCGCCCAGCATGAACGCGACACCGAGCGGAAGCCCCAACAGCCAGTACCCCGCCCCGGCGACAGCGACGGTCGTGGCGAGGACGCATCCGATGGCGAGGAGGAGAATCGGACGAAGGTTCTCGCAGAACGCCTGCCAGCTCATCGTGAAGGCGGAGAAATAGATCAACGGCGGCAACAGGACCAGCATGACGACGTCGGGCTCCAGAACGATCGCCGGCACCCACGGAATGAGCGCCAGGGCCATCCCGCCGAGCACCAGGAGGATCGGCTGCGGCAGCCGCAGGCGCTCGGCGATCCATGCGATGGCTGCAACGACGGCCAGCAATGCCGTGATGGTGTAGAGCTGTTCGGTCATGTGGCTGGCGGGCGCTCGATGGATGTGCGCGATGGTAACCTCACCCTTGACTCGCCGTCGTGCGAAGCCGACACGAAGCGATCGCGGCGAGCGCGATGTCCGTCGATTTCGTAGCAGCGGAGGGCGCACCTCGTGACGATTCTCGTGGGTCCGCCGTGCGATCAGGGCGTCGCACATTCGTGTGCACCGCGACGAGACCTCGCCGGCCGGCGCCGCGAAGTGCTCGCGGCCACGATTCTCGGCTCCAGCCTTGCATTTACGGACGGCGCCGTTGTCAACGTCGCGCTGCCCGGGCTGCAATCGGCTTTGGGCGCGTCCGCCGCCGTCGTGCAATGGGTCATGAACGCCTACCTGCTCATGCTCGGCG
>Ga0070665_100003013_pt1 | contig 18167 bp, 14 predicted proteins | sample KBSS13metaG_FD_65862 | JGI IMG/M metagenome (GOLD analysis project Ga0070665, IMG submission 65862) | Switchgrass rhizosphere microbial communities from Kellogg Biological Station, Michigan, USA - KBS S1-3 metaG | ecosystem: Host-associated > Plants > Roots > Rhizosphere > Soil ...
TGCATTGGGATCGAATCCTGTTCTGCGCCAAGGAGGCGACGTACAAGGCGTGGTTTCCGATGACGCATCGCTGGCTTGGCTTCGAAGACGCCCACATCACCTTCGGCGTCGACGACAGCGGCACCGCCGGTACATTCGAATCGCGCATCCTGATCGATCCGGCCGCCGAGTCAGGCCCGCCGCTGCAGACCTTGCCCGGACTTTGGTCGGTTCGCGACGGCCTGGCGCTCACGGCGATCGTGTTATGACCGACGCCGGGATTGTCGTGGTCGACAAGCCCGCAGGCATCACCAGCCATGACGTGGTGGGCCGCTGCAGACGCATCTTCGGCACACGCAAGGTCGGCCACGCGGGCACGCTGGATCCGATGGCCACCGGTGTTCTCGTCGTCGGCATCGAACGGGCCACCAAGATTCTCGGCCTGCTGACCACCACCGACAAGTCCTATGCCGCCACCATCCGACTCGGCCAGACGACTTCGACCGAAGACGCTGAAGGTGAAGTCCTGCAATCTGTTTCGGCCAGGGCCGTCACCGACGGTCAGATCGGCGACGCGGTCGGCGCGCTGCGCGGCGAGATCGCGCAGGTGCCGTCGGCGGTCAGCGCCATCAAAGTCGATGGCAAGCGCGCCTACAAGCTGGTCCGTGAAGGCCAGACGGTCGAACTCGCGCCGCGCAATGTCCGCATCGAGCGGTTCGACGTGCTGGCCATCCGCCGACACGGCGAAATCATCGACGTGGACACCGAAGTCGACTGTTCGAGTGGCACGTACATCCGTGCGCTGGCGCGCGATGTCGGCGCGGCGCTCGGTGTCGGCGGTCACCTGACCGCGTTGCGGCGCACCCGCGTCGGACGGTTCGGGCTGGACCAGGCTGCCACGCTCGACGACCTCGCCGAGCGGCCCCGCCTGAGCTATTCACTGGATGAGGCCTGCCTGCAATCGTTTCCTCGCCGCGATCTGACTGACGCGGAGGCCGAGGACACCCGGCACGGGCGGCCGCTGACGACCGCTGGAATCGAAGGTGTTTACGCCGCCACCGCACCGGAAGGAAGAGTCATCGCGCTGCTGAAAGATCAAGTGTCACGGACGAAGTCGGTTGTTGTACTACGGCCGGCGACGCTGTAGCCGCATACTGGCGACATGGGAACACCCTACAAACTCCTTCAACTCGCGCTGGCCGTGTTCGGAGTGATCATGCTGCTGCTCTATCCATTGGCCTGGGTGTGGCCGTCGGGCTGGGCATGGCACCACGGCTCGCCGCACGATTCGGTGTATTTCATGATGATCGTCGGCCTCTACGCAACGCTTGGAGTGTTTCTGCTCATCGCGGCGCGCAACCCCGCGAACAACCTGAGCTTGATCTGGTTCGCGGTGTGGTCCAGCGTCGTGCATGCCGCGATCATGGCGGTGCAATCCTTCACCGAACACCAGATGGGTCATCTGTGGGGGGATGTCGCGGCGTTGCTCTTGGTCGCGATCGTGTTGTCGACCCTCGTGCTGTCGTCGGGCCTGAAGCAGCCGGCACCCGACCCGGCCGGGACGCGCTAACCGACCACCCAGATCGCTTCTGCCGCAGGGCTTCCGAGATCGACAGTGGTGCCGGGATCGTCCTCCCTGGCGTTGGCGGACTTGATGGCCACCGAAATCATGCCCGCGAAATCGCGTCTTGCCAGCACGTGCAACCGCGAGTCCAGGCTGATGCCCACGGTGTCGAAGTACCGCAGCATCTCGGGGTCGGCGTCGGAGATGCGGGCCACGGTTCCCGTCTCACCGTTCTGGCAGACCGACAACTGCCGCGCATCGGGGGTGGGCACCTGGCCGTCCTTGGCCGGGATCGGATCGCCGTGCGGGTCGCGGGTCGGATGGCCCAGCTTGGCGTCGATCCGGTCGAGCATCCGCTCCGAGACGGCGTGCTCGAGCACCTCGGCCTCGTCGTGCACCTCGTCCCAGCTGTAGCCCAATTCGCGAACGAGGAACGTCTCCATCAGCCGATGCCTGCGCACCATGCCCAGCGCGGCGCGCCTGCCCGCCTCGGTCAGCGTCACCGCGCCGTACTTCTCGTGATCGACCAGACCCTGATCGGCAAGCTTGCGGATGGACTCCGACGCGGTGCTGGCAGAGACACCGATCCGCTCGGCGAGCAGCTTGGTGCTGACTTTCTCCAGCGACCACTCCTGGGCGGTCCAGATGACTTTGAGATAGTCCTGGGCAACCGTGCTCAGGTCGCGATGGTCGCCTTCTGGACTCACGGTGAGAAGTTTAGGCAATCTTCACCTGATCTGGTGATCCAGCGACGCCGCCGGTATCTCTGCGCCGTAGGCTTGCGGCTGTGCAGCGCTGGCGGGGGCAAGAAGACATCCCGACGGACTGGGGCCGATGCGTGGTGACGATCGGCGTCTTCGACGGGGTACATCGGGGGCACCAGGAGCTGATCAATCACGCCGTCAAGGCGGGCCGCAGTCGAGGCGTGCCTGCGGTGCTGATGACGTTCGACCCCCACCCGATGGAGGTCGTGTTTCCCGGCAGCCATCCGGCACAGCTGACGACATTGACCCGGCGTGCCGAACTCGTCGAAGAGCTGGGCGTCGACGTGTTCCTGGTGATGCCGTTCACGACTGACTTCATGAAGCTGACCCCGGATCGCTACATCCACGAGCTGCTCGTCGAACACCTGCACGTCGTCGAGGTGGTGGTCGGGGAGAACTTCACGTTCGGCAAGAAGGCCGCGGGCAACCTCGACACACTGCGCAAGGCGGGCGATCGGTTCGGCTTTGCCGTGCAGGGCATGTCGCTGGTCAGCGAGCACCACCAGAACGAGGACATCACGTTCTCGTCCACTTACATCCGCTCCTGCGTAGACGCCGGGGACGTGGTCGCGGCGACCGAGGCGCTGGGCCGGCCGCATCGTGTCGAGGGCGTGGTGGTGCGCGGCGAGGGCCGCGGCTCCGTGCTTGGCTTCCCCACCGCGAACGTGGCGCCGCCGATGTACTCGGCGATCCCCGCCGACGGCGTCTACGCCGCGTGGTTCACCATGCTGGGACACGGCCCGATCACCGGCAGCGTGGTGCCCGGCGAGCGCTATCAAGCCGCGGTCTCGGTTGGCACCAACCCGACGTTTTCGGGCCGCACGCGCACCGTGGAGGCGTTCGTCCTGGACACCAGCGCGGACCTGTACGGCCAGCATGTCGCGGTCGATTTCGTCGCCCGCATCCGCGGTCAGGAGAAGTTCGACCGGGTCGAGGACCTGGTGACGACCATGGGCGAAGACACCGAGCACGCCCGCACGATTCTTTCCGCGGGCTGATGCCGAATTCGTGGCTCGCCGTGGCGCACTGCTAGACTCCCTGCCGACCCGGCGTGTGCTGCAGTTCGCGGTGGCCACGCTTATTCGGGCCTTTGGCCCTCGTTCGCGGACCGATTGATGGAGTTTATTTCGTGGCGCTCACTGCCGAAGAGAAGAAGACCATTCTGGGCCAGTACGGCCTGCACGACACCGACACCGGCTCCCCAGAAGCCCAGGTCGCGCTGCTGACCAAGCGCATCTCCGACCTGACCGAGCACCTGAAGGTGCACAAGCACGACCACCACTCGCGGCGCGGGCTGCTGCTGCTCGTCGGCCGTCGCCGCCGGCTGCTCAAGTACGTCGCTCAGGTGGACGTCGAGCGCTACCGCTCGCTGATCGAGCGGCTGGGCCTGCGCCGCTGAGCGGCGTATCGAGTTCATGCCGCTGAGCGGCGAATCGAGTTCATGCCGCTGACGCCCGAACCCGGTTATTCGGCCTCGTACCTGCGGCAAGGTAGGATGGCTTCGTTCGCCAGCCGGTTCGGCTCGAACAATTGGGTGCGGTTTCGCATATCCGCGAGCCCGCTCCCGCGTCTCATATCGGGACCCGCCCTGATCGCGCGGTCTTCGGTAGTGGTTGCCGGGTTGCAATCCCGACAGCTTCGATCGATGGCCGTAGCCGCATCAAGGCCGGTGGTTCACACGCTGTGACGACGCGAAACAGCAGAACAGTGAAAACACTGAACCAAGAGAGGCCATACGGACGCCCATGTCTGTAGTCGAAATTGAAGACGGCGTATACGAATCCACCGCCGTGATCGACAACGGGAGCTTCGGCACCCGCACCATCCGCTTCGAGACCGGTCGGCTGGCTCAGCAGGCCGCCGGCTCCGCCGTCGCTTACCTCGACGACGAGACCATGCTGCTGTCGGCGACCACCGCCAGCAAGAACCCCAAGGACCACTTCGACTTCTTCCCGTTGACCGTGGACGTGGAGGAGCGCATGTACGCCGCCGGGCGCATCCCCGGATCGTTCTTCCGTCGTGAGGGCCGTCCCTCCACCGACGCGATCCTGACCTGCCGACTGATCGACCGGCCGCTGCGCCCGTCGTTCGTCGACGGCCTGCGCAACGAGATCCAGGTCGTGGTCACGGTCATGTCCCTCGACCCTCAAGAGCTGTACGACGTGGTGGCGATCAATGCCGCCTCGATGTCCACCCAGCTGGCCGGTCTGCCCTTCTCGGGTCCGATCGGCGGGGTGCGGGTCTCGCTGATTGACGGCACCTGGGTCGCGTTCCCGACCGTCGAGCAGGGCGAGAAGGCCGTGTTCGACATGGTCGTCGCGGGTCGCGTTCTCGAGGACGGCGACGTGGCGATCATGATGGTCGAGGCCGAGGCCACCGAGAATGTCGTCGAGTTGATCGGCGGCGGTGCCCAGGCGCCGACGGAATCCGTTGTGGCAGAAGGCCTGGAGGCCGCCAAGCCGTTCATCAAGGCGCTGTGCGCAGCGCAGCAGGAGCTGGCCGATCGTGCGGCCAAGCCGACCGGCGAGTACCCCGTCTTCCCCGACTACGGCGACGACGTGTACTACTCGGTCGCGTCGGTGGCCACCGACGAGCTGTCCAAGGCCCTGACCATCGCGGGCAAGCATGAGCGCGACAACCGCACCAACGAGATCAAGGCCGAATTGGTCGAGCGGTTGGCAGAGCAGTTCGCGGGCCGTGAGAAGGAGATCGGCGCCGCGTTCCGGTCGCTGACCAAAAAGCTTGTGCGCCAACGCATCCTGACCGACCACTTCCGCATCGACGGCCGCGGCATCACAGATATCCGCGCGTTGTCCGCCGAGGTGGCCGTCGTGCCGCGGGCACACGGCAGTGCGCTGTTCGAGCGTGGCGAGACCCAGATTCTCGGTGTCACCACGCTGGACATGATCAAGATGGCCCAGCAGATCGACTCGCTGGGACCCGAGACGTCCAAGCGCTACATGCACCACTACAACTTCCCGCCGTATTCGACCGGCGAGACCGGCCGTGTTGGTTCGCCCAAGCGTCGCGAGATCGGCCACGGGGCGCTGGCCGAGCGGGCGCTGATGCCGGTGCTGCCCAGCATCGAGGAGTTCCCCTACGCGATCCGTCAGGTTTCCGAGGCGCTGAGCTCCAATGGCTCCACGTCGATGGGTTCGGTGTGTGCTTCGACGCTGTCGCTGCTCAACGCCGGTGTGCCGCTCAAGGCGCCGGTGGCAGGCATCGCGATGGGCCTGGTATCTGACGACGTCGAGATCGACGGCAACACCGAGCGGCGCTTCGTCACGCTCACCGACATCCTCGGTGCCGAGGACGCGTTCGGCGACATGGACTTCAAGTGCGCAGGCACCAAGGACTTCGTCACCGCCCTGCAGTTGGACACCAAGCTCGACGGCATCCCTTCGCAGGTGTTGGCCGGCGCGCTGGCCCAGGCGAAGGACGCCCGGGTGACCATCCTCGAGGTGATGGCCGAGGCCATCGACAGCCCCGACGAGATGAGCCCGTACGCGCCGCGGATCACCACCATCAAGGTCCCCATCGACAAGATCGGCGAGGTCATCGGGCCCAAGGGCAAGATGATCAACTCGATCACCGAGGAGACCGGGGCGCAGATCTCGATCGAGGACGACGGCACGGTGTTCGTCGGTGCCTCCGACGGCGTTTCCGCGCAGGCCGCGATTGACAAGATCAACGCGATCGCCAACCCGCAGCTGCCCAAGATCGGTGAGCGGTTCCTCGGAACCGTGGTAAAGACAACCGATTTCGGCGCATTCGTGTCGCTGCTGCCTGGCCGCGACGGCCTGGTGCACATCAGCAAGCTCGGCAGGGGCAAGCGGATCGCCAAGGTCGAGGACGTGGTCAAGGTGGGCGACAAGCTGCGTGTGGAGATCGCCGACATCGACAACCGCGGCAAGATCTCGCTGGTCCTCGTCGACGAGGACACTTCGGAAGCCGCCACCGAGGCGCCCGCGGACGCACCCGTCGATGCCGCAACCGCCAGCAGCTAGGTCCCGGGCACTGCATCGCGGCGCCCGCGCCGACGAAACGTCGGACGCGGTGCGCTGCACCACCTTGCCCGGTGGCCTACGTGTCGTCACCGAGTTCATCCCGTCGGTGCATTCCGCATCGGTCGGCGTATGGGTCGGTGTCGGATCGCGCGATGAGGGACACAGCGTGGCAGGCGCCGCGCACTTCCTGGAACACCTGCTGTTCAAATCGACCCCGACCCGCACGGCGGTCGAGATCGCCCAGGCGGTCGACGCCGTCGGCGGTGAACTGAACGCGTTCACCGCCAGGGAGCACACCTGCTACTACGCGCATGTGCTCGACACGGACCTCGAGTTGGCCGTCGACCTGGTGGCCGACGTGGTGCTGCGCGGGCGCTGCGCTGCCGAGGACGTCGAGGTCGAACGGGACGTCGTGCTCGAGGAAATCGCGATGCGCGACGACGACCCGGAAGACACGCTGGGCGATGTGTTCCTCTCGGCGATGTTCGGCGAGCACCCGGTGGGCCGTCCCGTGATCGGCAGCGTCGAGTCGATCTCCGCGATGACACGCGCGCAGCTGCACTCGTTTCACCTCCGCCGCTACATCCCCGAGCGGATGGTGCTGGCGGTGGCGGGTAACGTCGACCACAACGAAGTCGTGTCGCTGGCGCGAGAACACTTCGGGCCGAGGCTGATTCGCGGTCGCACTCCGGTGGCCCCGCGCAAAGGCACCGGCCGGGTCACCGGCCAGCCGACGCTGCAACTGGTCCGCCGCGACGGCGAGCAGACGCATCTGATGCTCGGCGTGCGTACGCCGGGACGCCACTGGGAACACCGGTGGGCGCTGTCGGTCCTCAACAATGCACTCGGTGGTGGACTGAGTTCTCGGCTGTTCCAAGAGATTCGGGAAACGCGCGGCTTGGCCTACTCGGTGTACTCGACCATCGACACGTTCTCCGACAGCGGGGCGCTATCCATCTACGCGGGCTGTCAGCCCGAGCGATTCGACGAAGTGGTCCGGGTGACCACCGAAGTGCTCGAGAAGGTGGCGCGCGACGGCATCACCCAAGCGGAATGCCGCATCGCCAAGGGCTCGCTGCGGGGCGGGCTGGTGCTCGGACTGGAAGACTCCGGTTCGCGAATGAACCGGATCGGCCGCAGCGAGCTCAACTACGGCGAACATCGCAGCATCGCGCACACCCTCGGCAGGATCGAAGCCGTCACACTTGCCGAAGTCAACGCTGTCGCGCAACAGCTGCTGACGCGGCCTTACGGTGCCGCTGTCCTTGGTCCGCAAAGATCGAAAAGGTCGCTGCCACAGCCGCTTCGGAATATCGCAGGCTGACCGGTAGCCTGGAGCCGATGACTGGATTGTCGCGGCGCCGGGCACTACTCGGCGGATTGATGTTGGCGGCGGCCTCCGCATATGCGACCAAACCCGCGATGGCGGACCCGGTGGACCCAGCACCGCCGATTCAGGACCGCATCGCAGCGCTGGAGCGCCGTTGCAGCGCGTACGTCGGCGTGTTCGCCGTTGATGTCGACGGCGGCCGGACCATCGAGCACCGCAGCCAAGAAGCGTTCGCGATGTGCTCGACGTTCAAGGCCTACGCTTCGGCACGGGTGCTGCAGATGGTCGAACACGGTGAGCTGACGTTGGACCAAACAGTGTTCGTCGATCCGGCCGGGATCGTCGCGAACTCGCCGAGGACGGCACCGCGCGCCGGAGGCGAGATGACGCTCGACGAGCTGTGCCAGGCCGCACTACAGGTCAGCGACAACACCGCCGCCAACATGCTGCTGAAAACCATCGGCGGCCCGCCTGCAATCACCGCGTTCGCTCGCAGCATCGGCGATCCGAGCACGCGGCTGGATCGATGGGAGACCGAGCTGAATTCGGCGATCCCCGGCGACCCTCGTGACACGAGCACGCCACAGGCCCTTGGCGGCGGGTATCGCAGTCTGCTCACCGGGGACGTGCTGGCCCGGCAACAACGTCAGCAGCTCGAGGATTGGATGCGGGCGAACGAGACGTCGAGCATGCGGGCCGGCTTGCCGCCGGACTGGACCACCGCCGACAAGACCGGCAGCGGCGACTACGGCAGCACCAATGATGTCGGCATCGCGTACGGCCCCGCAGGTCAGCGCGTGCTGCTTGCGCTGATGACGCGTTCGCAGGCCAGCAACCCCAAGGCCCAGAACCAGCGGACGCTGATCGGTGAGCTCACTACGCTGCTGGTAGCCGAATTCTTGGGGTAGGCCCAGTTCGAGGGAAACACCTGATTCCTCGGGTGCCCTTTCTGCAATACGTTGTTGTCCAGCTGACGAGCCGCGCCTGCATCGCGGATCGGGCGAGGGGAGGGAGCGGCAGACGTGGCGATCGAAACGATTGCGATTCACTACGGGATGGATATCGGCACTGGCGCTGTGGCAGTCATCGACGAGCACGACGCGACCCACGCGGCCGTCGAACTGTGGTGCAGCAAGGCGCAACCACGGATTCCGTTGGCAGGTACATACTTTTCGGCTGACCAGTTTCTCGCCGAGCATCCTTCACCATCGGTATCCGACCTGGGTCCGGTCGTGCTGGAATTGCCGCAGCAGCGCAATGGCGTGGACTTCAGCGGGTTGGACCGCATAGTCGCGCGCCGCCACCGCGCAATCGTCTACTCGCACATCGCAACTGACGAAGTCATCTTGACGGCGCTGGAGCGCGGCGCAGTCACCTATTTGACGAAGTCCGAGAGTAAGGATCATCTGATCGACGCGATCCGGGCCGCTGGCGCCGGCCGGCCCTATGTCGGCCCGCGGATGGCCTTGGCGATGCTCAACGACAGCAAGACCGGTCGTGCGAATCTTGCCCCGCGGGAAAAGGAAGTGCTCGTCGCCTGGTTTCGTACCGAAAGCAAGGATCTCGTTGCGCGCCAACTGCAGATCGCGCCGACAACCGTTCGTACTCACCTGCAGCGGGTCCGCGCCAAGTACGCCGCGGTAGGACGGCCGGCCACCACCAAGGCGGCGCTGGTGGCGAGGGCCATTCAGGACGGCATCCTCAATGTCGACGACATCTAGGTGAATGAAATGCGACGCGCACAATCTCGGAGGAAGCGGAGATAGCCCTGGCGCACGTCATTGCAATTCGTGCTAATCGGAATTGGTCCGGATGTGCCCAGTCGATATCGCACCGCAACTGGACCTGCCGGGTGGCTGTCGTTGATTGGTAAGCAATCTGGCCGCTGCTGAGGAACCGTTTCCCACGGCGGATGGCCGCATCTACCGAACACCGACCGCCCTCGACGGTCTTCTCAGTAATATCGAACATTTGCCAGAGGCGATCTGGTCCTAGACAATTTGCGAAGACGCGTTGAACCCATTTTCGCATTTTGACTGTGCCTGCGACCGGTTATCGCCGGCGCTCTTCTCGCGCGAATTCAGATGCCATTCGGGCCAAGCCCCTGTCGGCGTCGCTCGCCACGTTCCCGCAGCGTCGATTCGAGCAACGTCACGGTGCATCGGTGACCTGGTCGCCCGACAACCCCTCGCGGCCGGGCGACCGGCCTCCCGTGGCACCTGACTCAATGCCTCCGCGTGGGCGCTGGAGGCGGTTGGATGCCCTGTTTTCCTTCCTTGCCGTGGGACTTCACCCCTCGGCACCGTCCCTGCGTGCTAAGAGCGTATGCCCTCCCACGCCAAATTCACACGCGTAGCCGGGACTGAATCTGGGATTGTGTCGAATTTTTCAGTCACCGACATCAGCAAATACCTAGGGATCGTCCGCCCGCATGGCGGAAGTTTCATCATGGTCGCCCCGCGTCGACCTGATGACGTGGAGAAACGCAGCACCGAATCCCAGAAATGGGACTTGAGGCCCGTATGTGGGGCGTTCCGCCTTTCGCGGCACGGCAGGTAATTGTCGCTTTCGACAATTTGCTGAAGATGCACGAATAGCGCCATCCGGTTCGTCGGGGTCTCCTCTTGGTCAGGAGATGACGCTATGGCAATTCCCAGATGTGGGAATCGGGCGAATCCCTACGGTTGTCGCGTGCCCACCCCATGCCACAGCAAACCCGGGCACCGCTCAATTGCGGCGCCCGGGTTCGCGGGGGGTGAGAAGCGTCAGGCCAGCACGGCGGCCGGGTCGGTGAACGGAAGGTCGAGGTCGGCTGCCACCTGCTCGGAGAGCAGCGCCCCCTCATGTGTGGACAGGCCCTTGGCCAGTGCCGCATCGGCCTGACAGGCGGCCTGCCAACCCTTGTCGGCAAGCTTCACCACAAAGGGCATCGTCGCGTTGGTCAGCGCATAGGTCGACGTGCGGGGCACCGCGCCGGGCATGTTGGCTACGCAGTAGAACAGCGTGTCGTGCACGGCGAAGGTCGGGTCGTCGTGGGTGGTGGGCCGGGAATCCTCGAAGCAGCCGCCCTGATCGATCGCGATGTCAACCAGCACCGCACCCGACTTCATTTGTGCGACAGTCGAATTCGTCACCAGCTTGGGCGCCTTGGCGCCTGGCACCAGCACAGCGCCGATGACCAGGTCGGCCTGCTTGACAGCATCTTCCAGATCCAGCCTCGAGGAGTAGCGGGTCTCGATGGCGCCGCCGTATTCGGCGTCGATCTTGCGCAGAATGTTGATGTTGAGGTCGAACACGGTGACGTGCGCGCCCATGCCCCAGGCGACGGCGGCGGCGTTGTCGCCAGCCATTCCGCCGCCGATCACAACGACCTTGGCAGGAGCGACGCCGGGGACGCCGCCCATCAGCACGCCGCGGCCACCCTGGGTGCGCATCAGGTGGTAGGCGCCGACCTGGGCGGCAAGCCGACCGGCGACCTCACTCATTGGGGCGAGCAGCGGCAGGGCACCGTCGGCGGTCTGCACCGTTTCGTAGGCGATCGACGTAGTGCCCGATGTGAGCAGTGCATCGGTGCACGGCCTGGACGCCGCCAGGTGCAGGTACGTGAACAGGGTCTGGCCCTTGCGCAGTCGGGCGTACTCTGCCTCGATCGGCTCCTTGACCTTCAGCAGCAGATCGGCCTCTTCCCAGACCTGGTCGGCGCTGGTGATCAGCTGGGCACCCGCTCGCTTGAAGTCTGCATCGGTGATGGCCGAACCCTCGCCAGCCCCAGCCTGGATGATCACCTCGTGGCCGCGGTGAACCAACTCGGCGACCCCGGCGGGGGTGATCGCGACGCGGTACTCGTTGTTCTTGATCTCGGTCGGGATTCCGACGCGCATGACGGCTCCTAAAAGTCGTGGTTTCCTACCGAAAGTGTGAAGAACTTTCGATGTAATGGCAATCACTCCGAAGACTCTTCGATAGAGTGCCGGTATGTCAGAAGGAGTCACGAAAACCGCGGCAGCCCCCGGCCGGCCATCGAAGGATGTTCGGCCGGTCGAGATCGACGACGTCGACCGGCGCATCCTGACCGCCCTGCACGCCGATGCGCGGATGTCCAACAGTGCCCTGGCCGAGCTCGTCGGCATCGCGCCGTCCACATGCCACGGCCGCGTACGTCGACTGCAGGAGCTCGGCGTCATTCGTGGCTTCTATGCCGACATCGATCCCGCCGCTATCGGTCTGACGCTGCAGGCAATGATCTCGGTGAGCCTGCAGTCCAATGCCCGCGGCAAGATCCGCAATTTCATTGCCCACATCCGGTCCAGGCCGCAGGTGATGGATGTGTACTTCCTCGCGGGTGCGGACGACTTCATCCTTCATGTCGCCGCACGTGACACCGACGATCTTCGCGCGTTCGTGGTGGAGAATCTCAACGCGGACGCCGACGTGGCAGGCACTCAGACCTCGCTGATCTTCGAACATCTCCGCGGAGCATCACCGCTATAAGTTGGTTTCATGCTGCACGGGCGGGCGGTGGAGCTGGGCGACATCCGTGAGTTGCTCGCGGATGCGCGGACCGGTCGCAGCTCAGTGCTCGTGCTTACAGGCGAGGCAGGCAGCGGAAAGACGGCCTTACTCGAACATGTCGCCGCCGAAGCCAAGGACTTTCGGGTACTGCGGTGCACCGGCGTCGAGTCCGAGGCCGAACTGCCGTTCGCCGCGTTGCATCTACTGCTTCACGACTGCCTCGACCGGCGGGAGTCGCTGCCCGCGGCGCAGGCGTCGGCGTTGCGGGCGGCATTCGGTTTGGCGGAAGCGCCTGGCGTAGACCGTTTCCTGGCCGGTCTCGCCACGTTGACACTGCTGTCCGAAGCAGGCGGCGACCGACCGCTGCTCTGTCTGATCGACGATGCCCACTGGTTGGACCAGGCCTCGCGACACGCGCTGCTGTTCGCTGCCCGCCGATTGGTTGCGGAGGGCGTGGTGCTGCTACTCGCGGTGCGCGACAGCGCGACCGACCTTCGAGGGCTTCCGGTGATGCACCTGGGCGGCCTCAGCGAATCGGCGGCAGGTGCCCTACTGGCCGAACAGGCCGGCGACCTCGCGCCCGATCTGCGTGCCCGATTGATCGAAGAGACCGGTGGCAACCCGTTGGCACTCCTCGAACTGGCCACGGCAGCGTGGTCAGGTGATCCAGCCGCCGGGGTGCCACCCACCGTGGGTAGCGGGCTTACCTCTGCCGCGCGCAGGGTGCTTGACGCATTCGGTTCGCAGGCCGATCGGCTGCCGGAGGCGACGAGGCTGGCGCTGCTTGTCGCGGCTGCCGAGGACACCGGCGAGATGGGTGTGGTGCTTGCGGCGGCTCAGCGAATAAAGCTGGGGCTGAACGACTTTGAGCCAGCTGAACGCGCCCGGTTGATTCGCCTCGACGAGGGTGTGGTCACGTTTCGGCACCCGTTGATCCGGTCGGCGGTGTACGGGCGGGCGACCGCGGCCGATCGGATCACCGTCCATCGCGCGCTTGCCGACTCGCTGCCGGAGTCTGATCGACGGGCGTGGCATCTCGCTGCGGCGGCCGTCGGATTCGACGACAACGCGGCAGATGCGATGGAAGCCGCCGCGCTGCGTGCCGACGCGCGCGGAGGATACGCAGCAAGTGCTGCGGCACATGAGCGGGCGGCGCGTCTGACCGCGGATCCGATACTGCGCGGTGCTCGGTTGGCGGCCGCGGCGATGAGCGCGCGTGATTCGGCTCAACTGGATCGGGCAGCCAGACTCGCACGGGACGCGTCGGCGCTGACCGAAGACCCGCGAGCATTGGCAAAGCTCACCTGGGTCCGGGCGCGGCTGGAGTTCGAGCGTGGCACCCCCAGACACGCCTCGGAGATGGTGCTCTCAGGCGCCGAACTGGTCTACGACTGCGACAGCGAAGAGGCCGCCAGGATGCTGATCGAGGTGGTCAGGATGGCGTACTTCGCCGACGACGCACCGCAATTGGCACGCACCGTTGAGCTGATCGACGCGTTGTCGCTGGCCGCCGATCATCCACTGCGTCCGATGCTGACGGCCAGTTCGATCCTCGCGAGGCTGCAGTCCGGCGAGGACGTGGACAAGGTTCCGCCGCTGCCACCCGCGGTGCGGGCAATCCGCCCGGAACAGCTTGGGATGACAATCGGCAATCTCGCAATTCACAGCGCGTTTCTGTTGATGATCATCGGTGACGCCGACGAAGCGTGGGCCCAGACCGGGCGGATGCTGGTGGAGGCGCGGGAACGCGGGCTGATCGGCGGCCTGCCGCACATTCTGCTGCAGCACTCGCAGGCGGCGCTGGTGGCAGGCCGGTTACGTGAGGCGCTGCGCACCGCCAACGAGGGGGTGCAGATCGCAGAGGACACCGGCCAGCTGCACTCGGCGGCAAACCTGCGCGGCGTTGTCGCCAGGATCACCGCGATGACAGGTGACGAGGAGACCTGCGTCGCGCTGGCGGGCGAAGCGATACACCGTGGCGTGGAACGACATTCGTCCAGCGTCGGATTGGCGGTGCTCGCGCTGGCGGTGCTCGAACTCGGGTTCGGACGGTATACCGCTGCGCTCGAACGGCTGGCGTCGTTGCCGCCGCGGCTGCGTCGGCATCCGACGTTTGCCTACCTGTCGCCGCCGGAGTGGGCCGAGGCCGCAGCGCGTAGCGGGCAGCCGGAACGCGCGGCGGAGACGATGGCGATCTATGAGCGGTGGGCCGCTCACCGCGACAACCCTGTCGTCAGGGCCCACCTGCATCGCTGCCGCGCGCTGCTGGGAGCCGACGATGAAGCAGAAGCGCACTACCAGGAGGCCATTCGGCTCTACGACGACATCAATCGGCCCATGGCACGGGCGCGTAGCGAACTGCTCTACGGCGAATGGTTGCGACGGATGCGGCGCCGATCCGAGTCTCGGGAACCGTTGCGCGGCGCGCTGCGGGTGTTCGAACGGATCGGTGCCCGTTCATGGGCCGAACGGGCCAGGGCCGAGCTGCGGGCGACGGGGGAGAGCGTCGCCGCCGCGGCTGAAACGGGCGGTGCGCAGCTGACCCCGCAGGAATTGCAAGTCGTGCGGCTGGCCGCGGCGGGCCTGTCCAACCGGGACATCGGTGCGCAGCTGTTCATCAGCCCGCGCACCGCCGGGTATCACCTGTACAAGGCATTTCCGAAGCTCGGGGTGGCCGGTAGGCACGAGCTCGCGGGTCTCGACTTGCCCTGAATACAGTCACCCGACAGATTCGGTGGACGCGGTACGCGCGCCATCGTGGGCGGTATGAAGTTTGGAGTCGACGTCCCCACCTGCTTGGCCGGGATGGCGTATCCGGTGCCGTTCGCTACCGCCGACGAGGTGGTCCGGATCGCAGTCGAGGCCGAGCAGCTCGGATACCACGAGGTCTCTGGAAACGATCATCTGAGCACTCAGCGGTTCGTCCGTGAGGCATGGCCGCAGCCGCCGGATTACTTCGAGCCGTTGATGATGCTGGCGACCATCGCCGCGAAGACCTCGGCGGTGCGGCTTGGCACCGGCATTCTGGTGCTGCCGATGCGCGAGCCGGTGCTGCTGGCCAAACAGGTGGCCACGCTTGACCACATCAGCGGCGGCCGTGTCACCCTCGCGGTTGCGGCAGGCGGATACCGCGACGAGTTCGAAAGCGTCGCACCGGATCTCGCTGACGCGTCACGAATCGACTTGATGGCCGAGGGAATCGAGTCGCTGCGCGAGCTCTTCGAAAAGCCCCGGTCCACCTACGAAGGCAAGTACCGGCGGTTCATCGACGTCGAGTCGTATCCGAAACCGGTGCAGGACCCGTTGCCGATCTTCTCCGGTGGTAACGGCAAGGGTGCGCTTCAGCGCGCCGGTGAGCGCTGCGAAGGTTGGCTGCCCGCCAAGATCGGGCCCGCCGAGATCGCCGCGGGCCGGGCGACGGTGTCGAGCTATGCGCGCGCAGCGGGCCGCGACCCCGCGGCCATCACGATCGGGCTGCAATCGGTTGTGTGCATCGCGGACACGACCCAAGAGGCGCGCGATCGCCTCGAGCGGTCCACGTTCGATCTGTTCCGGCGATCGCTGAAGGACACCATGATGAAGGGTGTCGACCTCGATAAGTACTTGGCCGACAACCTCATCGGCACGCCGGACGAAGTCTGTGCAAAGGTGGCGGCTTTCGAGGAGGCCGGTCTCGAGGGCTTCTTCGCGACGCTGTTCGTTGCCAACACTGTCAACGAAATGCTGGAGCAGATGCGCCTTTTCGCGCGGTTCGTGTTGCCCGCCTTCCCGGATGCACCATGAACCGCCATCACGTCGACGTCCTCGTCGTAGGAGCTGGACCGGTCGGTCTGACCGCAGCCGCAGAACTGCGGCGCCGCGGTGTGACTGTGCGATGCGTGGACGCGGAGCGTTTCCACAACGTCAGCACCAAAGCCGCTGGCATCCAAGCGAAAACACTCGAACTTTTCGAACGGCTCGATATGGTCGAAGCTGCTGTGGAACGAGGGCTTCCGGTGCGCAAGTTTCACATCCTGAGTGAGGAACGCCCGATCGCGCATTTCGACCTCGGCCGGCTTGACACCCCGTATCCCTATCTGTTGATGCTGCCGCAGAACCAAACGGAGGAGATTCTGCGGCAGCGGTTGGAAGATCTTGGCGGAGGAGTGGAATCCGGTGTGCAGCTGATTGGTTTCACGCAGCACTACGACGGCGTCGACGCCGTATTGCGTTGCGCTGATGGCCAATCCGAGCACGTCCGGGCGAATTGGATGATCGGCGCTGATGGCGCGCACAGCTCGGTCCGCCATCAATTGGGCCTGCAGTTCGAGGGTGGAGCCTTCCGCGAGGAGTTCGCCACCGTGGATGTCCGCATTGATTGGCATCTGCCGATGGACGAGTTGTACGCCTACCTCAGCAGGGGCAACTTCATCGCGTACTTTCCACTCGTTGGCGGATGGCATCGTGTGGCAATCGCCTACAACACCCGTCGTGCGCCCGAGGGTGAGGTCACCCTCGCCGAGGTTCAGTCGGCGATCGAAGCGTGCGGCCCTACCGGTGCGCGCGCTGTGGAGATCGGCGATCGCTCCCGGTTCGTGATCCACCAGCGGACGGTGGAAAGGCAGTCCGTCGGCCGGGTCTTTCTCGCCGGCGATGCAGCGCATGTGCATTCGGTGGTCGGTGCGCAGGGCTTGAACATCGGTGTGCAGGATGCGTTCAACCTCGCGTGGAAGCTCGCGGCGGTGATATCCGGCCAAGCGAAGCCGGAATTGCTCGACACCTATGCAGCGGAGCGGCGTCCCGCCGCGAGCCGGACAGTGAGGGGAACCCGGCGCGCGACGCGGATGACGTTGTTGCGGCGCCCGCCGACGGTGTTCGCGCGACGGCACGTCGCCCCGCTGGTGCTCGGGCGACGCCGGGCCAGAAGCGCGATCGAACGCGCGCTGTCGCAGCTCGACATCTCGTACCGCGCACCGGGGGCAGTGGCGACCGGAACCATGGTGACCGGTGATCGAGCGCCCGACGCGCCAGTGCGGCGATTCGGTGTTGCGCGGGCTCGGACCGCGCCCGTCACCCGGCTGTTCGAGGTGATCAGGCGCGACGAGTTCTCGCTTCTCTCGGTTGGCGAACCGGATGATTTCGCGGTGGGTTACCCGCCGATCGCCCGAATGGCCACAGAATTTCCGATGATTCAGCAGTACGTGCTGCTGTCGGACGATGCGCTGCACGGTTCGCTGCATACCGGGGTCACCACGCTGGTTGACGCAGGTAATACCTTGCGGCGCAAGCACGAGATCCGCCGGCGTGCGATGTTGCTCATCCGCCCCGACGGTTACCTCGCACTGCGTCACGACGAGTGGGATTCCGAAATCCTTCGAAACTATCTGCGGCGCTGGCTCATTCCTGTCCGAGCGAGTCAATTGGAGGAAGCATGACGTGCACACTTCGACATGTCGTCGTGACCGGAGCCTCGACGGGCATCGGACGGGCCACCGCGGTGCGCCTGGCCGCCGCTGGTTGGCACGTGTACGCGGGCGTTCGCGCGCTCGCAGACGCGCCGGTGGCCGAGACGATCACGCCGTTGCTGATGGATGTCACCAACGCCGAACAGATCGGCGATTCCGTCGAGACCGTCGCCGGACACGTCGGCGTGGCCGGACTGAATGCGTTGGTGGACAACGCCGGAATCGGGGTAGCGGTTCCGATGGAACTCGTGCCCCTGGAATCGCTGCGGTGGCAACTCGAGGTCAACGTGGTCGGCCAGGTCGCGGTGACCCAGGCATTCCTTCCGCTGCTTCGCCAGGCCAGGGGGCGGCTGGTGATCATCGGTTCGATCGGGGATCGGTTCACGCCGCCGTTCGGTGGTCCGCTCGCCTCGTCCAAGGCGGCGATCGCATCGATCGCCGACGCGTTCCGGCAAGAGTTGGCGCCGTGGGGCATCGACGTGGTGTTGCTGGAACCGGCGAGCATTCACACCGAAGCAATCGACAAGCTGCGGCGCGATTCGAAGAGCGCAGTGGAAGAGTTCTCGG
>Ga0070665_100003015_pt1 | contig 18160 bp, 22 predicted proteins | sample KBSS13metaG_FD_65862 | JGI IMG/M metagenome (GOLD analysis project Ga0070665, IMG submission 65862) | Switchgrass rhizosphere microbial communities from Kellogg Biological Station, Michigan, USA - KBS S1-3 metaG | ecosystem: Host-associated > Plants > Roots > Rhizosphere > Soil ...
GCGCCGCCGATGATGCCCGCGACGATCGCGAAGATCAGGTAGAGCGTGCCGATGTCCTTGTGGTTCGTCGACATGAACCAGCGGACGAAGAAGCCCGGCTTGTGATCGGCGTCGTGATGCACGTCATCCTGGCCATGGGCCTCGAAATGGACGGCATTTGCAGTGGTGTCGGTCATGTCTGTCTCGCCGTCCTAGCGGTTGGTCGTGGCGCTTTGATTGGTGGTCGCCGGCGTCTCGGTGCCGGCCGTGACGTTGCCCGTCGGGCCCGTCGCGGCGGCGGTCGCCGTCGTCGCGGGCGCAGCGGCGGCGGCCGGCGAAGAGGCGGCGGCCGTCGCATTGCCTTCCTCGCCGCCCGGCGCGGTCAGATGGCCGCCCTGCGAGAGGACCCACTGATTGTAGCGCTCGCGGCTCACCACCTCGACGGCGATGGGCATATAACCATGCTGGGCGCCGCACAGCTCGTAGCAGACGCCGTAGAAGACGCCCTCGCGGTCGGCGCGGAACCAGGTCTCGTTGAGCCGGCCCGGGACGGCGTCGATCTTCACCCAGAGCGCCGGAACGCCCCAGGCGTGGATGACATCGTTGGAGGTGATGATCATCTTCACCACCGCGCCGACCGGCACGACGATGCGGTTGTCCACCGCCAGCTGGCGCGGCTCGCCCCGGCGATGCGCTTCGGCGTCCGGCAGGATGCGCGAGGTCAGGTTCACGCCATTGTCGGGATATTCGTAGTCCCAATACCATTGGTTGCCGATCGCCTTGATCGTCACATCGGCGCGCGGCGGATCATATTGATGGGCGAGCAGCCGGATCGACGGCACCGCGATCGCCACCAGGATCAGCACCGGCACGAGCGTCCAGACGACTTCGAGCATGGTGTTGTGGGTGTTGCGCGACGGGTTTGGATTGGCGCTGCGGCGATAGCGGAACATCACCCAGAGCATCAGCAGCAGCACGAAGACCGAGATGATGATGATCAGAGGCAGCAGGATCACGTCGTGGAACCAGCGCGCCTCGACGCCGATCGGGCTCACCTGCTCCTGCAGGCCGAGATGGTCGGCGCGCGGCTGGCCGATCCCTGGGGTCGGGGCGGTGCGCTCCGGCGCGGCGGGCGCCGCCGCATTGGCGGCAGGGGCCGCGGCCGCCTCATTGCCCGTGGCAGCGGCCGGCGCTGGCGCCGTCGCGGCCGGAGCCGGGGCGGGCGCAGCGGCCGTGGTCGCGGCGGGCGCAGCGATGTTCGCAGTCGCGGGCGCCTGGGCGGACGCCCCGGCCGCCAGCCCGAAGGCGGTGGCGACGGCGGCAAGCTTGAAAAGAATCTTCATCTAAACCCCTGTGAGCCGCCCGGAAGCGGCTGGATTCGGCGCCTTTGGGGACGCTCCGCGCCGGCCTTATAGGCAGGGGATCATGGTCCCTCAAGCCCGTCCCTTACCCTTATGTGACGGCAGGCTGAACGCTTGATGCTCCGCTTGCGCTCCCCTATGCGTCCGTGGCCCCTTTTCCCATAGAGGAAGTCGATGACCGAGGACGAAATTCTGGCTGAATTCCGCGCGGCGGAAGCCTTGCTGGAAGGCCATTTCATCCTCTCCTCGGGCCTCAGGAGCTCGCGCTACCTGCAATGCGCGCGTGTGCTGATGGACCCGCGCCGCGCCTCTCGCCTCGCCGAGGCGCTGGCCGCGACCATCCCAGCGGAGCTTCGCGCGCATGTCGATATCGTGGTCTCGCCGGCCATGGGCGGCGTCATCATCGGCCACGAAATGGGCCGGGCGCTCGGCACCGAGGCCCTGTTTGTCGAGCGGCCCACCGGCACGTTCGAGCTGCGCCGCGGCTTCCGCCTGGCGCGGGGGCAGAAGGTGCTGCTGGTCGAGGACGTGGTCACCACCGGCCTGTCGTCGCGTGAGGCGATCGCGGCGGTGGAGGAAGCGGGCGGCCAGGTGATCGCCGCCGCGGCGTTGGTCGACCGCTCCAATGGCAGCGCGGACCTCGGCGTGCCCTTCTTCCCGCTCATCCGGCTCGACGTCCCCGCTTACGAGGCCGACGCGCTCCCGCCCGAGCTCGCCGCCATCCCCGCCGAGAAGCCCGGGAGCCGCAAGGGAGACACGTGACCATTTTGGGATCCTCCGGCCACCTCCGCCTCGGCGTCAATATCGACCATGTCGCGACCATCCGGAATGCGCGCGGCGGCGCCTATCCGGACCCGATCCGCGCCGCTCTGGTCGCGCAGGAGGCCGGCGCCGACGGCATCACCGCCCACCTGCGCGAAGACCGGCGGCATATCATCGACGAGGATATCGCCCATCTGATCGGCGCCATCGCCTTGCCGCTCAACATGGAGATGGCGGCGACCGAGGAGATGGTGGCGCTCGCCCTGAAGCACCGCCCCCATGCCGCCTGCATCGTTCCGGAGCGGCGCGAGGAGGTGACCACCGAGGGCGGGCTCGACGCCTTCGGCCAGCACAATCATCTCCAGCCGCTCATCTCGCGCCTCGCCGACGCCGGCATCCGCGTTTCCCTCTTCATCGAGCCGGACCCGCGCCAGATCGAGGCCGCGATGCTGCTCGGCGCCCCGGTCGTGGAGTTCCACACCGGCCGCTACGCCCATGCCGAGGGCGAGGCGCGCGCCGCGGAGCTGCGCCGCATCGCCGACGCCGCCGCGCTCGCGGTCAAGAACGGCATCGAGCCCCATGCCGGGCACGGCCTCACCTTCGACAACGTCCAGCCCATCGCCGCCATCCCCCAGATCGCCGAGCTCAATATCGGCCATTTCCTGATCGGCGAGGCGATCTTCACGGGGCTGGAGGCCAGCGTGCGCCAGATGCGCAGCCTGATGGACGAGGCCAGAGGGTGATCTCCTGGCAGCCATGGTGGCGTTGGCCGGTATATTCTGCGGCTGCCATGGCAGCGTTGGCCACCTGCTATGTGCTTGCTGGAATCGCGCCTGCCTTGAGCCTCGGCAACGGGTCGACTCCCCAGACGGTCATGATTGTCGTCGTCGTCTTGCTTGCCTTCGCGCTGACGGGACTATTCGCCCTTAGGGCTATCATGGCCGCCAAGGACAGGCGTCGGGATATGGCGGTTGTGAGCGGCGTCCTGTCGCTTATGCCGTTGCCCATTTTATGGGCGATCATGAATTCGGGCCCGCTGTGACGCGATGATCATCGGCATCGGCTCCGACCTCTGCAATATCGAGCGGATCCAGAATAGTCTGGACCGGTTCGGCGAGCGCTTCATGAACCGGGTCTTCACCGACACCGAGCGTGCCAGGGCCGAGAGGCGGCCGTTCACCCGGGCGGGCACCTATGCCAAGCGCTTCGCCGCCAAGGAGGCCTATTCCAAGGCGGTCGGCACCGGCTTCAAGCGCGGCGTCTATATGAAGGATATCGGCGTCGCCAACCTGCCGTCGGGCGCGCCGACCCTCGTCCTCACCGGCGGCGCCAAGGAGAGGCTTGACGCGCTGACCCCGGCGGGCCACGCGGCACGCATTCATTTGACGATGACCGACGATCATCCCTTCGCGATGGCCGTGGTGATCATCGAGGCCGTGCCGCAGGAGCCCGTGACTTGACCGACGACGACCGCCAGCGCGCGGCCGAAACCCCGCCCGGGGAGGCCGGAAGCGAAGGCGCGCCCGCCGCTGCGCCCGCCGGCGACGCCGAGCCTGCCGCCGCCGCTACGCCCGTCGAAGTCCCTCCGGAGGGCGACGGGTCCGCCGCGACCGGGGACGCGGAGGCGCCGCCCCAAGCCGGCAAGCCGGAGAAGGGCAAGAAGCGCGGCAATTGGTGGGACGACATCAAGGCGATCTTCTGGCTGCTGCTCGCCGTGCTGCTTTTCCACTCCTGCGTGGCCAAGCCCTTCTACATCCCGTCGGAATCGATGATGCCCGGCCTGCTCAAGGGCGACCGGCTGGTGGTCAGCAAATTCCCTTATGGCTGGTCCTGGGTCTCGCCCAGCTTCCATATCTTCCCGCACTGGCAGGGCCGGATCTGGGGGTCGATGCCGCGGCGGGGCGATATCGTCATCGTCACTCCGCCGAACAGCAGCTCCGACTATATCAAGCGCGTCATCGGCCTGCCGGGCGACACGATCCAGGTGATCGACGGCCAGGTGATCCTGAACGGCCGGCCGCTGCGGCGCGAGACGCAGGCGCCGACCATGATCCCGCTCGACGCCAACGTCCCCTGCGGAATCGAGGGCAACAGCCCGGACGCGATCGCGAGCCGCCGCTGGCGCGCCCAGGGCACCGACGGGCGCTGGTATTGCCGGATGCCGGTCTTCCGCGAATATATTCCCGACGGCGACGAGCTGCGCGCCTATGACACGATCGACTCCGGCTGGTCGCCGTCCGACGATTATCCCAATTCGGAGAACGGTCCGCAAAGCGCGCCTTATTACCGGGTGCCCGCGGGCCAGATGTTCCTGATGGGCGACAATCGCGACGACAGCGCCGACAGCCGCGTCGCGCTCGACCAGCAGGGCCTGGGCGGCGCGGTGCCCTGGGAGAATATCGGCGGCCGCGCGGAATTCATCACCTTCTCGCTTGACGGCAGCTCGTCCTACTGGAACCCGATCAGCTGGTTCACCGCCTTGCGCGGCGGCCGCGCCGGCTCGTCGCTCCACCCGACCGGCCAGCCGGCCGCACAGGGCCAGACTCAGAACCAGGATCAGGGGGCGCCAAGACCATGAGCATCACTCCGCCCGGTATCGACGAGGGCAGCGGCGAGGACGATCTCGACCAGGCCGGCCCGATCGAGTTTCGCGACCCCGTCGTCCGGAAGGAGCTGAAGAAGGCGATGGTCTGGGCGGGCGTCGTCCTGCTCATCCTCGGCGTCATCGTCCTCGCCGAGCCTTTGCTGCTGATCTTCGCCGGCATCGTCCTCGCCGCCATGCTGGACGGCGGCACCCGCCTGCTCGGCCGGGTCCTGCCCATCGGGCGCGGCTGGCGCCTCGCCATCGTCACCCTCGCCGCGGTCGGCTTCGTCGTCTGGACCTTCATCTATGCCGGCACCGAGCTGGTGGCGCAGGCCGAGCGGCTGCGCGAGGCGGTGACCGCGCAGGTGGACCGCATCTTCGCCTGGGCCAATACGATGCACCTGATGGACGGCGTCGACCTGCAGAGCGTCGGCGGCCAGATCATGGGCTCGCTGGGCCGGCTCGGCTCCGCCGTGTCCAGCGCGCTCGGCGTCGTGACCAGCGCGGTGATGATCTTCGTCATCGGCATCTTCATCGCCGTGGAGCCCCGGCTCTACCAGCGCGGCGTTGCCTGGATGCTGCCCAGCGACAGCCGCGACCGCTTCTTCCGCACCGCCGAGCGGATGGGCTTCGTCATGCGCCGCCTGATGGCCGGCCGCCTGATCGGCATGGCGGTGGAGGGCGTCGGCACCTGGCTGCTGCTCTGGGCCGGCGGCGTGCCGGCCGCGGCCCTGCTCGGCATCCTGACCGGCCTGCTCGCCTTCCTGCCCAATATCGGCGCGATCATCTCGGGCGTGCTGATCGTCCTCGCCGGCTTCTCGGTGGGCGTGAACGAGGGGCTCTGGGCGATCGCCGTCTATTTCATCGTGCAGATCGTCGATGGCTATCTGATCGTGCCCTATGTCGCGAAGAAGACCGTCGACATGGCCCCGGCCCTGGTGCTCGGCGCGCAGCTGCTCTGCGGCGCTTTGTTCGGGCTGATGGGGCTGATGCTCGCCGATCCGATGGTGGCGATGATCAAGACCGGGCTCGAGCAGAAGTCGGACGACGACCAGGCCGAGGCAGTGGCGGAGGCCGAGGCACTGGCCAAGGAAGAAGCCGAGGCGGCGGCTGCCGTCGCCGCGGCGGCGATGGCCGTGGCCGCCGCGCCGCCCGCGAGGAAAAGGCTCTTCGGCTTCCGGCGAAAGCGCAAGACCTAGGTTAAGGGGTCAGCGCCCGCCGCTCTGTGGCCGCGCCGGCATCGGTGCTGGCGGCGGCGCGCCCGCGCCGGGCATTGCGCCCGGAAGCCCGCCCTGCTGCTGCATCATCTGCTGTTGCTGCATCATCTGCTGCATCCGCCGCGCCTGGTAGGCCGAGGCCTGGCCGGGGTCGATCTGCAGGATCTGGGTCTCGACGGCGAGCGTGTCATTGGCCGTGAAGCGCGCGGTCGGCGGCACGGGCTGGCCGTTCAGGATGTTGCGGACCGGCACCCAGACCACATAGCGGCCCCGCGCGCGCATCGCCGGCATGGCCTCGGCCATCCAGGCCGGCAGCTCCGGCAGCGTGCCGACGAAGGGCTCGGCGCCCGAATCGCCGACCACCGGCCCGTCCACCGCGTTCACATGGACCTGGAAGCGCAAGGCGACCACGTCCGCCGGGGTCATCGCGGCGCCATGGCCGGCGCGCAAGGTCTGGACGCGGACGCCGGACGGGTAGCTCACCACCTGCATCCAGCCCGTCCCCCACCAGGCGAGACCCGCGGCCGCGGCGGCCATCAGCGCCAGCGCGATCCACAATTTGAGCACGCTGCCTCTGGCGAGCGGGCGGAGCGGAACGGCGGTGACGGCGGACATGGATGGACCCCCAAACAGGAACGGGCGGCGATTGATATCGCCGCCCGCTAACCTTGTGAAGCTTTAGACGCGGCCCCGAACGAGGCCGGCGCGAATCGGCGCCCGCCTCAACGAACCCCGTCGCGCTCCGCGCGCTTGCGCTCGAGCTTGCGCGCGCGACGGATCGCGGCGGCCCGCTCGCGGGCGCGCTTCTCGGACGGCTTCTCATAGTGACGGCGAAGCTTCATCTCGCGATAGACGCCCTCACGCTGCAGCTTCTTCTTGAGCGCCCGCAGCGCCTGGTCGACATTGTTATCGCGAACGATGATTTGCATAAAAGCTCGCCACTCTTTCCTGAAGTTCGAATTGCATGAAAATCGGTGCCGCAGGGACGGACCCCGCCGCGCAGGGGGGTGCCCCTAGCAGGCCACTCCCCTGAGCGCAAGGCTCACCGCCCGGAAGCGCGCCGGCGCCCGCCGCCGGAACCGCCCGCCGGCTTCACCCGGTTGGCGTAACGGCCCTGGCCGCGCGCCACGCGGGCGGGCGGAAAGCGCCGGCGGCCCTGCTCCTCCTCGCGCCGTTCCTCGCGGGTCGGCGGCGGCGGGGCGGTGCGGGTCGTCTTGATGCGGTGCGCCTCGGCGACGAAATTGGCCGGCAGCGGCTCGATCGCGATCCGCTGCTTGATCAGCTTCTCGATGTCCTTGAGATAGGCCTTCTCGTCATCCGCGCAGAAGGCGATGGCGACGCCGGCCGCGCCGGCACGCGCGGTGCGGCCGATCCGGTGGACATATTGCTCGGCCACGTTGGGCAGCTCGAAATTGATGACGTGCGACACGCCCGAGACGTCGATGCCGCGCGCCGCGATGTCGGTCGCGATCAGGATGCGGACCGAGCCGTCCTTGAACGCGGCCAAGGCCCGCTCGCGCTGCGGCTGGCTCTTGTTGCCGTGAATCGCATTGGCGGCGATGCCGTTGCCGGCGAGCAGCTTCACGACGCGGTCGGCGCCATGCTTGGTACGGGTGAAGATCAGCACCCGGTCCATATTGCCCTTCTCGGAAAAGCCCCAGCGCAGCATCATCGTCAGCAAGGCCTGCTTCTCCGCCTGCTGGACGAAGGTCACATATTGGTCGACGCGCTCGGCCGTGGTGGACTGCGGCGCGACCGAGACCTGCACCGGATCGCTGATGAACTGGGCGGCGAGCTGCTGGATCGTCTTCGGCATGGTCGCCGAGAAGAACAGGGTCTGGCGCTTGGCCGGCAGCATGCGGACGATCTGCTTCAGCGCGTGGATGAAGCCGAGGTCCATCATCTGGTCGGCCTCGTCGAGGACGAGGATCTCGACCTCGCGGAGCGTCAGATGGCCCTGGTCGACCAGGTCGATCAGGCGGCCCGGCGTGGCGACGAGGACGTCGACGCCGCGCGCCACGTCCGACTTGTTCTTGCCGATCGAGGTGCCGCCGAACACGGTGGCGACCCGGATGCGGGAGAATTCGCTATAAGCGCGGGCGCTGTCGGCGATCTGCCCGGCCAGCTCGCGGGTCGGCGCCAGGACCAGCATCCGGCACGCGCGCGGCGCCGCGCGGCGGTTGGCGGCGACGAGGCGGTCGATCGACGGCAGCATGAAGGCCGCGGTCTTGCCGGTGCCGGTCTGCGCGATGCCGAGCAGGTCGCGGCCTTCGAGGACCGAGGGAATGGCCTGCAGCTGGATCGGCGTCGGCGTGTCGTAATTCTTGCCGGCAAGCGCCTGCAAAAGGGGCTGCGAGAGCCCGAGGGTTTCGAATGACATGGTATTGGTAACTCACAAATGAGCGGCACGGCGCGGCCTCAGACGGCGCGCAATGCGGCGGTGTCTGAACGACCCGCGTGAAAAGGGAAGCTCTTTCAAAAACCGAGGCGGAGCCGGGGCCATGGGGCCCGATCACGCTGCATGACGCCTCGCTGAGGGGGTATATGCATGCTGCAGTGCAAAAAGTCAATGAATGTCCGCTACGGGTGGAAAGCCGACGCCTGCAAAGTTAGCATGGTTGGGTGAGCGACCTCGCTTTCTGTGTGAAGCCAATCGGCAAGCTGACTGCATCGGACTTTGAACAGTCACCGATTTGGGCCGGCTACTACGAGCCGGGCGACGTTGAAGCGATTGTTGGCTTGGGCATTCCTGAACCGATCGTTCTCGCAGCCCTGGATGCGGTGGACTGGCAAGACGATCATTATTTCCCGCTTCCCATGGAAGCACAGGATTCCCACTGGGTGCGGGGTAAGATGTTCAGTGTAACTGCCACTACGGCTAGCGGTTCGAAGCTTGCGGGCTGGGTTTGGGAAGGGACCCACTCTCTCGTCAATCTTTTCCTGGACGGCGACCAGTATGTTTTGACAGCCGACACCCCAAACGAGTGCGATCGCCTCGCTGCTCGGTTGGATGAGAAAACGCTATTTCCTCTTACGGTCGAAAACTCGGTGACGGGAGAGCATTGGGTTTATCCGGGATCGTGACGTCCAAAAAGACGTAGCTGAACCCAAAAATCATTTTCCTACAGCATCCCAAATCAAGCATATGCTGGCGATGGCCGAGTCCTTCCCGCTGCCATTTCGCCTTCGGCCCGCCGCTTCCTTCGCCATCGGCACTCAACTCGCCGCACTTTGCCGCGGACGTACCGTAACCTTTGTCACCTTTGCGCCAGTTGCAGAGAGGCCCGCACCAGCCCGCGCGCTGGTTCCGGGACGCCGCATGGACGGAACAGGGCCAGCCCGCGACCACCGGCCGCCAGGGCCTCCCACCCGCCGCCTACGCGGTCGTCAGCACCCCGCGCAGCTCCGGATCCTCCAGCGCCCGCCCGGCCCCGAGCGCCACGCAGGTCAGCGGATTGTCGGCGACCGTCACCGGCAGGCCCGTCTCGTCGGCCAGCACCTTGTCGACATCGCGCAGCAGCGCCCCGCCGCCGGTCATGACGATGCCATTGTCGACGATGTCGGCCGCCAGCTCCGGCGCGGTGTTCTCGAGCGCGATGCGCACCGCCTCCACGATCTGGGCGACCGGCTCGCTGATCGCGTCGGCGAGCTGCGCCTGGGTGATCGCGATCTCCTTGGGAATGCCGGCGACAAGGTCGCGGCCCCTGATCTGGAAGGTCAGGCCCGTGCCGTCGGCGGGCCGCCTGGCGACGCCATAGTCCTTCTTGATCCGCTCCGCCGACGATTCGCCGATCAGCAGGCTGTGATTGCGGCGGATCGAGGAGCTGATCGCCTCGTCCAGCTTGTCGCCCCCGACGCGCACGCTGTTGCTGTAGGCCAGCCCGCGCAAGCTGAGGACCGCGACCTCGGTGGTGCCGCCGCCAATGTCCACGATCATCCCGCCGATCGGCTCGGTGACGGGAAGGCCAGCGCCGATCGCCGCGGCCATCGGTTCCTCGATCAGCCAGACGTTGGCCGCGCCGGCATTGGTGGCGGCGTCGCGGATCGCGCGCCGCTCGACCGAGGTGGAGCGCGACGGCACGCAGATCACCATCTCCGGCCAGCGCGGCAGGCGGCTTGTCCCGCCATGCGCCTTCCGGATGAAATATTTGATCATCTGCTCGGCGACGTCGATGTCGGCGATCACCCCGTCCCGCAGCGGCCGCACGGTCTCGATATTGTCGGGGGTCTTGCCCATCATCAGCTTGGCGCCGTCGCCGACCGCCTTCACCCGCTTGACGCCGTTCACCGTCTCGATCGCGACCACCGACGCCTCGTTGAGCACGATGCCGCTGCCGCGCAGGTAAACGACGGTGTTCGCGGTGCCGAGGTCGATCGCCATGTCCCGCGAGGTGAATTTGAACAGACGGGTAAACATGGCGGGGAGTCATTCCTGGCGGCGCGGGTTGCAGCCGCCTCGCCCGTCATCGGGCTTCGGAAGGAGCAAATCTGGGGAGGAGACGCCCTGTGGACCCGGGCAGGGCGCAGGTCAATGCGAAGCCCCGGTGCAGCCGTCCGGCGCCTCCCTGGCCTGCGCCGCGCGGATCTCGTCGGCGGCGGCCAGGGCGCGGTCAAGCTCCGCGACCACGAACGGCTTGCGGAGCACGATCGTGCCGGTGGCGGGCCTGCCCACCTCGCCGGCCGTGGCGGTGATGAAGATGACCGGGACAGGTCTGGCCCGCCGGATTTCGGCCACCGCCGCGATCCCGCTGCCCTCCGCCAGGCGGATGTCCGCAGTGATCAGATCCGGCCGGCGTCGCCGCGCAGCGCTGACGGCCGTCACCTCGTCGGCGGCGAAGTCGACGCTGTTATAGCCCCGCGCGCGCAACTGGTCCTCGATCAGCAGCGCGATCAAGGGTTCGTCTTCGATGATGAGCGCATGCATCGCCTGGATCTCCGCAGGGGCGGGAGCGCGCGATGTCTCTCAGCCGCCGGCGCCCACAGCTTTCCGGCGATGGACGAAACAATGCGTGGCAAGGCCGGAAAGTTCAACCAGGTTAGGTTATTTCTCTCAACTGGTTTAAGGTGGCGCGATCACCAGCCCCCTATCGTGGCGCCCTGGTGGCAGAGAGACAAGGCCGTGCTCCCGCCTGCGTGGAGCCCCCCCATGTCCAATTCCGAAACATCAGTCCTCACGGCCGTTGTGGACAAGCTGCAGCTGTGGCGCCCACTGGACGACGCCGACCGGCGGGCCCTGCTCGCGCTTCCGGTCCGCCTCATCGCGCTGCGGCCCCAGGAATATATCGTGCGCGAGGGCGACCGGCCGCAGCATTCCTGCGTCATGCTCTCCGGCTTCTCCTTCCGCCACAAGGTCGCGGGCAATGGCGGGCGGCAGATTTTCTCAATCCATATGAAGGGCGATCTCGCCGACCTGCAGAACTCGCTGCTCGGCACCGCCGATCACAATCTGCAGGCTTTGTCCCATGTCGAGGCGGGGCTGATCCCGGTGGATGCCATTCAGGAGATCGCCTTCACCCGGCCCGCCATCGGCCGCGCCATGTGGTACGAGACGCTGGTCGAGGGTTCCATCTTCCGCGAGTGGACGCTCAACGTCGGCCGCCGCGACGCGCGCGCCCGCACCGCGCATCTGCTCTGCGAGCTGGCCCTGCGGCTCGAGGTGGCGGGCCTCGGCGCGCGCTGTGACTATGTCCTCCCGATGACCCAGGAGCAGCTGGCCGACGCGCTCGCGCTCACCTCCGTCCATACCAACCGGACGCTGATGGGCCTGGCGGAGGACGGCCTGCTGACCCGCCAGCAGCGCTCGCTGCAGATCGTCGACTGGCCCGGCCTAATGGCGGCGGGGGATTTCGATCCGGCCTATCTCCACCTGAACGGGGCCGAATAGGCCGGTCCGGCATCGCGCGTTCATCCTGGCCATGGTAGACGAATCTGGGCCAAACCGAGGAGAGGCAATGACGCTGACGCGCGGCACCTGGCTGTATCTGGGCGCTCTGTGGCTCGCGCTTGCGGTCGTGCTCAGCCATGCGCTCGTGCCCCTCGGCCCGTCGCTGCAGAGCCGCTCTGGCTCCGCGTTCAGCGCCTTTACCAGCGATGTGGCGCTCGGGCCGGAGCGAGGCGACGAGGCGGTGGAGCTTCGCCGCGCGGCGGACGACCGCGACGTGCAGCCGGCCATGTCGGGCGGCAAGGCCGCGCTCATCCTCGCCTCCCTGCCCGCGTCCGCGCCGATCGCCGGAGCGGTCCAGCCACGCGGCACGTTTCTCTCGCTGCTCGCCTCGCAGGCCTCACCCCAAGCCTACAACGCCCGCGCGCCGCCCCGCGCCTGAGCCATCGCCGACACTTACCGCCCTGTCGGGCGTTCAGACGTGGTCGCGGCCTGCGGCATGCGCGCCACGCGCAAGATGGACATAGATCATGACTCTTCATTCCCTCTCGGGCGGGCGACCCGTTCGCCGTCACTGGCTGTGCCTTTCCGGGGCCCTGGCGCTGTGCGGGCCGCTCGCCGCCACGGCCACGGCCGGGCCCGCAATTCCCTTGCGGGCCGCGGCCCCGACCCGCTTCGCCTGCGATTTCGGCATCGGCTTCGATGTCGCTTTCGTCCGCGGCGGCGCCTGGGTCACGACCAGCAACGGGCGCTGGTTGCTGCGCCGGGCCCGGTCATCGATCGGGCGGCGCTTCGCTTCGCCGACCGCCACCTTCATCCTCGATGAAGATAGGGCGGCCCTGGTGGGCCTGCCCGGCGGCCCGTTCCTGCGCTGCGTCGCCAGCCCGCGCGGCGGCCCCCGGCTGCGCCCGGCGCCGCAGGTCTGACCATGACGGATCTGATGCGCCCGCCGCTCGGCTTCCGCGACTATATCCTCCTGCGCAAGACCGACCTGACCAGCAGCCGCCGGCCGAGCTGGCCCTTCGTCGTCCACGTTCTGGCCGCGCCGGATCTCCCCCGGATCAGCACGCGCGGAGAGCTGGCCCATTATCTGCGCGTGGCCGAAGTGCCCGAGGAGGTGGAGAAAGCGGCCCAGTCCGCCTGGAAGAGCTTCTCCGCCTATAGGAGCCGGCGGCGGGGCGTGGGCGAGAGCGGCGCGTTCCCGCCCTGACGCCGTCGCCGGCCCCTCAGAGCAGCAGGATGGTCGACAGGCTGAGGAAGATGCCCATGCTCGCCACGTCGCTGGCAGTGGTGAGGAAGATGCTGGATGCGGTCGCCGGGTCCGCGCCGAGCCGCTTCAGGGTCAGCGGGATCAGCGCCCCCGCGATCCCGGCCACGGTGCAGCTCACCGTCATCGCGACGAACACCACCGCGCCCATCAGCCACGGCGCCGCCTCGCCCTGGCTGGTCGCATAGACCGCCATGCCGATGCCGGCGGTGACCCCTACCAAGGCGCCGTTGCAGAGGCCGAGCAGCCCCTCCTTGGCGATCAGCCGGCCGACCAATTCGGGCTTCAGCTCGCCGAGCGTCATGCCGCGCAGAGTCACGGCGAGCGCCTGGCAGCCCGTATTGCCCGTCTGCCCGGCCATGACGGGCAGGAAGACGGCGAGGATGACGAGCTGCGCCAGCGTGTGCTCGAACAGGCCGACCACGGCCGCCGCCACGAAGGCGGTGACCAGGTTGATCTGCAGCCAGGGGTGGCGAAGCTTCAGCGAGCGGGCGAGCGGCGTGGTGAGCCGCTCTTCCTTGTCGACGCCGACCATCTTGCCCGACTGGGCCGAGATCTCGATCGCCTGGTTGCGGAACAGTTCCTCGCCGCGGATCAGGCCCTTCAGATGGCCGGCCGCGTCGCAGACCGGATAGACCGGATAATGGCGCCCGACCGCGGCCTTCAGCGCCTCGTCCAGCTCCATCCTCTCCTCGAAATAATAAGGCTCCTTCAGCATGATCGCGTCGAGACGGGTCTCCGGCGTCGCGAGCAGCATGTCGCGCATCACCACGACGCCGACCAGGCGGCCGTCCTCCTCGGTGACGTAGCAATAGGTGATCATCGCCGAACGGGTGAGCTCGCGGAGCTCCTCAACCGTCTGTGCAACCGTCATGTCAGGGCGAAACACCCCCAACGCCGGCGACATCAGGTCGGAGACCCGTGCCTCCTCATGCTCGCTGTCGGTCAGGTTCTGGGTCGGCTGCTCGGTCATGGGCGCGGACACTGGCCGATCAAGTACGTGCAAACAAGCGCATCTTTTGTCTTCCGCGGGAGTTGAGTTAGGATGGGACAAAGGAGTTCGCCGATGGGGACCGGGAACGAGTCGCTGGTGACGCGCAGCCGTGCGCATCTGGCCGCGGTCGACGAAAGTTATTCCGAGCATCAGCGCTTCGCCTTCGGCGTGGGCTGGACGATGGTCCGGGCCGGCTTCGCCTGCATCCTCCACGGCCTCGTGCCGGCCTTGTTCCCGACCAAAGGCAGCGAGGCGATCCGCCGGCTGCACGAGGCGATCTCAAGCCGCGAGCCGATCAGCGGGACGGCGCCGCGCCGCGAGGGCCATATGGTGCTTCTGGTGCTCGCCCTCATCAATGCGGCCTTGCCCTGGCTGCTCGGTGCGCCGGTCCTCGCGGCGGCGGCGCTCACCACGCTCTCGCTCGCCTTCATCCCGGCTTATTGGTGGAGCGAGAGGTTCGCCGAGCCGGCCCCGGAGCTGGCCCCTGCCTAGTCGTCCAGCGGCGGGAAGCTGGCCTCGGTCTTGCCGAGCCGGGCGCGGACCGCCTCGCCCAGATCCGCAGTCGCCAATGCCGCCGCGTTCCACAAAGCCACGTCGCGCAGCCCCTCCTCGACGGGCCGGCCACGACTATGATTGAGGTTCTTCTTCGCGCCCGCCACCGCCAGCGGCGACTTGGCGGCGATGGTGCGGGCGAGCTCGAGCCCGGCGGCGATTACGCCGTGGCGGTCCGCCTCGACCTGGTTCACGAGGCCGATCCGCAGCGCCTCCTCCGCGCCGACCCGGCGGCCGGTATAGGTGAGCTCCCTGAGCAGGCCCTGCGGGATCAGGTAGCCGAGCCGCTGCAAGGTGCCGAGATCGGCGGTGATCGCCACATCCACCTCGGCGATCTGGAAGAACGCGTCGGCGCTGGCGAGGCGGATGTCGCAGGCCGAGGCGAGGTCGACACCCGCGCCGATGCAGCCGCCATGGACCGCGGCGATCACCGGCGGCCTCGCCTTCTCCACCTCTGTGAAGCAATCCTGCAGCCATTCGATATGCCTGAGCTTCGCCTCGGCCGCGCGGCCGGCATCCGCGCCCGGCCTGAACTGGCTGGCCGCATAGTCGAGGTCGAGCCCGGCGGTGAAATGCCGGCCCTGCCCACTCAGCAGGATCGCCCGCACCGCCGGGTCGCGGCCCAGCGCGCGGAAGCTATCGCCGATCGCGGCGAACATGTCCCGGTCCATGGCGTTGAATTTGTCGGGCCGCGCCAGCTCGACATGCGCGACTCCATTCTCAATCCCGATCGCGATCCGGTCGCTTCCCATGGCCGCCCTTCCCCGTCTATCTCACCTGCATGAGCAGCTTTACCGTCAACGGCCAACCCGTCCACTATCGGATGGACCCCGAGACCCCCCTGCTCTGGGCGTTGCGCGACGCCTCCAACCTCACCGGCACCAAATATGGCTGCGGCACCGGCCATTGCCACGCCTGCATGGTCCATGTCGACGGCAATGCGGTGCGCGCCTGCCGGGTGCCGATCTCGGCGCTTGAGGGGAGCTTCGTCACCACGATCGAGGGCCTGTCGGGCGACCGCTCGCACCCGGTCCAGCAGGCCTTCATCGCCGATACCGTCGTCCAGTGCGGCTATTGCATCCCCGGCGTGATCATGGCCGCCGCCGCGTTGATCGACCGCAACGACAGCCCGACCGACGAGCAGATCGACGCGGCGATCGCCAATATCTGCCGCTGCGGCATCTATCCGCGGCTGCGCGAATCGATCCGCCGCGCGATCCGGATCAAGAGCGGGCGGGAGCAGGCGGCGGGCGCGCCGCCGCCCCGCGTTGCCCCGGCCGACGCCGCGCGCGAGGTCCCGGCGCTGCGCCCGCAGCCCCGCCAGGGCCGCCCGCCAAGGCGTTGAGTTCCTGTCGGCTTTCTGACGCACCGGTTCAGCAACCGCTCATCCGCGAATCGGCACATAGGGCCTCATGAACGGGCGGCGTTTTGGCCGCCGGGGAGCAAGGAGCAAATTTCGATGCGCAAGGCATTGATGGGTTTCATTCTGGCGGCGACGGTGATGACGCCGATCGCGGCCGAGGCACAGCGTTTCCGTGCTGATGGCGAGCGCGGCTCGCACAGCCGCGGTGACGGTGGCAACCGCGGTGATCGCGGCGGCAACCGCGGCGGCGGCGAAGGCCGCGTGCGCAACGATGCGCCGCAGCAGCAAGAGCAGCAACAGCCCGCCCCGCAGCCGCGCGCCGAGCGTCAGGTCGCGCGCGGCGAAGGCGGAAATCGCGGCGGCAACTGGAACCGCGGCGGTAATGACGGCAACCGCGGCGGCAATGACGGCAATCGTGGCGACTGGAACCGCGGCAATCGCGGTGGCGACGGTGACGGCGAGCGTCGTGGCCGGCGCAACGACCAGCCGAGCGTCTATCCGCAGGCGTGGCAGGGCAATCCCAACGACCCCCGTCTGGAGCGCTACCGCCAGCTTGAGCAGCGCAACCAGAATCGCGGCTATGACCGTGATGGCCGTGGCGATCGCGATGGGCGCGACGGCCGCTGGCGGGGCGATCGCAGCGACCGAAACGACCGCAACTGGCGCGGCGACCGCAACGGGCGCAACGACTGGAATCGCGGCTGGCGGAACGACAATCGCTACAACTGGAGCTACTGGCGGAGCCAGAACCGCAACCGCTACCGGCTGTCGCCTTATTACTCGCCCTACCGGAACTGGAGCTACCGCCGCTTCTCGATCGGCCTGTTCCTGGACTCGCTGTTCTACAACCAGCGCTACTGGATCGGCGATCCCTATCAGTATCGCCTGCCGCCGGCGCCCTACGGGACGCAGTGGGTGCGCTATTACAATGACGTCCTGCTGGTGGACATCTACACCGGCGAGGTTGTCGACGCGATTTACGACTTCTTCTGGTAGTCGGCGTCTTCCCCGCGAGGGATCGGGAAGCCCGGATCGGCCCAGCCGCTCCGGGCTTTTCGCTTGTCAGGGCCGCGCGCGCTGTCGCATGAAAACGCCTCTTCCGAGGGGATTCGCCGATGCTCGTCCGCCTGCTCGCCTTGCTTTTCATGGTCGTCGCGGCGCCCGCCTCGGCCCAGACCATCGTCATCCATGCCGGCCGCGTGATCGCCGACCCGGCCCGCCCCGCGCTCGGCCCCTCCACGATTACCGTGGTGGACGGCCGGATTCAGACCGTGGCCGCCGGCCTCAACCCGGCCCCGCAGGGGGCCCGCCTGATCGACCTGTCGCGCAAGACCGTGCTGCCGGGTCTGATCGACATGCACGTCCATCTCTCCGGCAATCCGGGCGGTGACTATCGCAACGAGGCGGTGGACACGGACGAATATGCGACGGTGATGGGCGTCCGCAACGCGATCACGACGTTGCGCGCCGGCTTCACCACGGTGCGCGACCTTGGCTCCGGTCCGCAGGTCGGCCTGGCCTTGTCGCGGGGCACGCGCGAAGGCCTGTTCCCCGGCCCGCGTATCATTTCCGCCGGCCCGGCCATCTCGATCATCGGCGGCCATGGCGACGTCTCGGGCTTCAGCCCTGCGGTGATCGAGGCGCTGTCCGCCCACAACACCTGCACCGGCCCCGTCGAATGCGCCGCTTTGGTCCGCCGCAAGGCCCGCGAGGGCGCGCAAGTGATCAAGTTCACCGCCACGGGCGGCGTGCTCTCGCAGCAGGGCGCTGGCCTCGAGGCGCATTTCACGGCGGAGGAGATGCGCGCAATCGTCGTCACCGCGCACAGCCTCGGCCTCAAGGTCGCCGCCCATGCCCATGGCGCGCGGGGCATCGAGGCGGCGGCCCGCGCCGGGGTCGATTCGATCGAGCATGGCACCTTCGCCGATGCCGCCGCGATCCAGGCGATGCGGGCCAGCGGCACCGCGCTGGTCCCGACCCTGATGGCCTTTACGGGCGTCCGCGAGGGCCTTGCCCGCAACGCCTTCACGCCCACGGTCGCCGCCAAGGGACGCGAGGCGCTCTCCCATCTCGGCCAGGCGGTGCGACTGGCGCGGGCGGAGGGCGTACCGGTGGTGTTCGGCACCGACGCAGCCGTCTATCCGCACGGCCGCAATGGCGAGGAATTCGGGCAGCTCGTCCAGCATGGCGGAATGAGCGC
>Ga0070665_100003016_pt1 | contig 18159 bp, 19 predicted proteins | sample KBSS13metaG_FD_65862 | JGI IMG/M metagenome (GOLD analysis project Ga0070665, IMG submission 65862) | Switchgrass rhizosphere microbial communities from Kellogg Biological Station, Michigan, USA - KBS S1-3 metaG | ecosystem: Host-associated > Plants > Roots > Rhizosphere > Soil ...
TCGTGCCGCGCGGGATCTCGGCACGGTCGGCGTTCATCGCCCGCCACAACAGCAGCGCGATGACGGCCGCTCCGGCGAACGCCACCAGGTACAGCACCACCAACCACCTCCTGCTCGCGAGCGTACTGGAGGCGGGGGCAATGTTTCGGTAAAGAGCCACGGACGGGTCCGGGAGATGTCCCGGGCCCGGCCGTGGTCTGCGGAGATCAGTGGTGGTGAGAACCCACGGTCGCCTCGCTGGTGAGGTCCGCGAGCATGCCGCGCACCTCGGACTCCCGGAAGCGGCGGTGGCCACCAGGGGTCCGGATCGAGCCGATCCGGCCGGCCGAGGCCCAACGGGTCACGGTCTTGGGATCGACGCGGAACAGGGTCGCCACCTCGCCGGGGGTGAGCAGGCGCTCGTTCGCATTCTGGGTCGGAGCAGACATCTGAGTGCCTCCGCACGCTAAGACGCATCGTCGATTACCGGGCCATCGTGACACCGCGGACCCCGGGTACTCGAACGGTTGGGCGGAGGTAAAGGGCTCTTAAAGGGCAAAGCGGACGTTCGGGGGCATCCCGGTCAGCTGCCTGAGAGGGGCCTGAGTGCGGCCTGAGGGGCGTCTGAGCTGCGGTTTCCCGGGCCCGCGCCGTGCCCCGAGAATGCCTCCGCACGCCGGCTCGCGGCCGTCGGGAGGGGGCTCGGACCGGCGGACGGTCAAGCCGGTTCGGTGAGCGGTCGGGGTCCGCGGGGCCCTGGGTACCCTCGGGGCATGGCGTCAGGGACCGAGACCGACACCCGCCGCGAGCCCGGGGTCGCGATGACGATCGTGCTCTACACGCTGGCCCGGCTGGCGCTCGTCGCCGTGATCGCGGCGGTGCTGGGGCTCGTCGGGGTTCCCGTGCTGATCGCGATCCTGGTCGCGCTGATCGTGGCCCTGCCGCTGTCGATGGTGCTGTTCCGCGGCCTCCGCGCCCGCCTGGACCGCGCGCTGGCGGTGGCCGGGGAGAGGCGGGGAGCGCAGCGGGAGGCGCTGCGTGCGGGGCTGAGGGGTGAGGAGCCGGGTCGGTCGGCGAGCGTGGCCGGTGAGCCTGTGACGGCCGAGCCTGGGGTCGCCGTGCCTGGGGTCGCCGAGCCTGTGGTGGTCGAACCTGGGGCCGCGGAGCCTGTGGTCGGTGAGCCTGCGGGCATCGAGCATGGGGTCGGCGAGCCGGTGGCCGACGAGCCGATGGCCGACGAGCCGGTGGCCGACGAGCCGGTGGCCGACGAGCCTGTGGCCGACGAGCCTGCGGGCGTCGAGTCGGCGCGCGGCGAGCCTGCGGGCGTCGAGTCGGCGCGCGGTGAGGCTCCGGGCTCAGACCGCGAGGCCGAAGCCGAGCCCGATCGCCGTCAGGACTGACCAGACCAGCAGCAGGATGCTCGTCTGCTGCAGGACCCGGATCAGCGCGCGGCCGTCCGCCCCGCCCAGTACCGAGCGGGCGGGCCGGATCGCGAGCGGCAGGGCCAGGAGGCCGGCGAGGACGGGCAGGCTGAGCACGCCCATCCCGATCGTCAGCAGGAACGGCAGCAGGACCAGCGCGGCGTAGAAGCGACGGGTGTCTCGGTCGCCCAGCGCCACGGCGAGGGTCCGCTTGCCCACCTCCTCGTCGCCCGCGATGTCCCGCAGGTTGTTCGCGACGAGCACCGCGCAGCACAGCAGGCCCACCCCGACGGCCCCCACGATCGCCAGCGGCCCCACGGACCCGGTCTGGGTGAAGGTCGTGCCGAGCGTGCCGACCAGCCCGAAGAACACGAACACCGCGACCTCACCGAGGCCCGCGTAGCCGTAGGGACGCTTGCCGCCGGTGTAGAACCAGGCCCCGGCGATGCACACCGCGCCGACCGCGATCATCCACCAGGTCCGGGCCAGCGACACCAGCGTGAGCCCGGCGAGCGCGGCGATCGCGAAGCACACGAACGCGGCGGTGCGCACCGCGACCGGGCTCGCGACCTTGGCCCCGACCAGCCGCATCGGCCCGACCCGCTCGTCGTCCGTCCCGCGGATCCCGTCCGAGTAGTCGTTGGCGAAGTTGACGCCGACCACCAGGGCGGCCGCCACGACGAGCGCCAGGACCGCCCGCCCGACGGACACCGTCCCCGACCCGATCGCCGCCCCGGTCCCGACGAGCACCGGAGACACGGCGGTGGGCAGCGTCCGCGGCCGCGCCCCCTCCACCCACTGCGCGAGAGATGCCACGGGAAGAACCTATCCCCGCCGACCCGCAGGCCCTCGAGGAGCCATCGCGCCCCAGGCCCATGATCACCACACCCTGACCGCCGACCCGGTGACGCGGATCGACCGTGAGGGTGTGTTGACCATGCCCAGCCGTGGTCATCACACCCTGGCTGCGGTTCTGGTGCGGGTTTTCGACGGTGGGGGTGTGTTGATCACTGCCGAGCATGGTCAACACACCCAGGCTGCGGTTTTGGTGCGGGTTTTCGACGCTGAGGGTGTGTTGATCACTGCCGGGGGATGGTCATCACACCCTGGCTGCGGTTCTGGTGCGGGTTTTCGACGGTGTAGGTGTGGTGATCACCGTTGGGGATGGTCATCACACCCTGGCTGCGGTTCTGGTGCGGGTTTTCGACGCTGAGGGTGTGTTGATCACTGCCGGGGATGGTCAACACACCCAGGCTGCGGTTCTGGTGCGGGTTCTCGACCCTGAGGGTGTGGTGATCACCCTCGGGCATGGTCATCACACCCTGGACGTCGTTCTGCGACCGGAGCTGAGGTCAGCCGGACTGAGGTCAGCCGGATGCGGCGGGCTGCTCGACGGTCGCGGCGCCGGCCCGGACCGCTGCCGCACCCCCGGCTTCGGCGCTTGGCGGGGCCTGCGGGGGCCCGGTCTCGGCCGAGCCCGCCACCGGATCCGTGCCGCCACCTGCTGTCGTTCTGCTCGCCATCCCCGAGCCTGCCGAGTCCGCCACCACGCCGGACGCCGCCGAGCTCGAAGCCGCCGGGTCAGCAGTCCCCGAGCCCGCAGTCCCCGAGCCTGCAGCCGCCGAGCCTGCAGTCGCCGAGCCTGCAGTCGCTGGGCCGGCAGACGCTGGGCCGGCAGACGCCGGGCCTGCAGTCCCCGAGCCTGCAGTCGCCGAACCGGCAGACGCCGAACCGGCAGTCCCCGAACCGGCAGTCGAGCCCGCAGCCGTCTCGGACGGCGTCGAGCCGGGCGTCGAATCCTCCGGGGAGGCGTCCTGGGTCGGGGCCATCGCGTCGAAGGCCGCGGCGCTCGCCTTCTCGGAGGGGGCGGCGGCCACCTCACCGGCCACTCCACCGACCGCGTCGCAGGCCGGGGCGTCGCTCGCGTCCGGCAGGACCGCCGCGGAGACGAACTGCTCGTCCCCGATCCGGGCCCAGGCGCCGGTGAGGCACTCCACCGGGACGTCCGCGCTGTCCGCGGCGACCCCGACCACTGACGCCGCCTCGTCCGGCGCCGAGAACACCTGGGCGACGCCGTCCTCCGACGCCTCCGCGGAGACCTTGGACAGCCGCACCGAGCCCGTCCAGAGGTAGTCGACCTGGACCTGCGAGTTGTCCTTCAGGCCGAGCGCGTCCCAGAACACGCCGTCGCCGAGGTCGATGCCCGCCGGGTTGACGGCCTTGCGGCCGAACTGGTCGTTGCCGCCGTTGTAGCCGTCGCGGAAGGCGGCCTGCGCCTGCGGGACGCCCTGGGGCAGGTCCTTCCACTCCTGGCGCCGGTCGGCGGGGTTCCAGTAGTCGTCGCGGGTGTTCCAGGGGCCCACGTCCCAGACCGGGGCGAACGCGCACCGGCCGTTCGGCGCGCAGACCCGCACCGAGTAGTCGCTGGTGTCGCGCGGGGACAGGGCCCGCCGCGAGGGCAGGGCGACGAAGTGGTCCCGCTCGGTGATCACGTGCCCGTTGGCCGTCGTGCCGCCGACGAGCCCCTCGCGCGTGGCGAAGACGTTCGCGGTGAAAGGTGCGGTCTCGGCGAGGCCGCCCTCGGTGCCGCCGATCGACGGGGTGGCGCTGAGCTGCGCGCCGCGCACCGTCGGCACCGCACCCGCGGAGGTCCCGGTGAGGACGAGCCTGCCCTGCACCTCGTCGGTCGCCACGGGCAGCGTGACGGTCCCGGAGTCCGCACCCGACGCCGTCGCCGGGATCCATTCCGTCCATCCGCCGCTCGCGGTGCGCCCTCGGACGTCCATCGAGGCGCTGGTACCGGCGGGCACGTCGGCGTCGAGGACCGAGCTGACCTGCGACGTCGGGGTGTCGAGGGTGCGAGGGGCGAGCGTCAGGAGCCCGGTGGGGACCACGCCCGTCGGGTCGGGGCCCCCCTCGGTGAGGCCCTGGTCGTCCGCGGGCGCGGCGAAGGCGGTGCCGGGGTCGAGCGCGACGGCGGACCCGTCGGCCGTGACGCCGGCCGCCTCACCCGAGGCCAGGTCCGCGGTCCAGGTCGTGGCCGGTCCGTCGCCCGTCGCCGCCCCCGCGGGGGCGATCCCGGCGATCGTGAACGCCGCCGCAGCGACTGTCAGGATCGCCGTACGCCTCATCCGCATGCCGCGCTCCATCCGTCTGTCGAGCCCATGTGGTTCCTGTGACGGCAGGTGAAGATGTGCCGTGTGAGACATGAGCACAACGGATGACGGCGTCGCGGTCAATCAACGGAGAGTGAGCGAACCGGAAAGTGTCACCATCGGTCACCGGATCGGTGCGTCGCCCACCCGATCGAGCAGCACGGCCACGGCCGCACGGTCCGGTTTCCCCACACCGCGCAACGGGAGCTCGGGGACGAGCCGCATCCGACGGGGGACGGCGGCACGCCCCTCGGCCGCGCGGACGGCCGCGCGCAGGCCGTCGAGGTCCGGTCCGGCCCCCGTCGGGACGATCGCGGCGGCCACCGCCTGCCCCCATTCGGGGTCCGGCACCCCGACGACGCAGGCCGCCGCCACCCCCGGCTGCGCCGCCAACACCCGCTCGACGGCCGCGGGCGCCACCTTCTCGCCCCCGGTGACGATCATGTCGTCCGCCCGGCCGAGCACCACGAGCCTGCCGTCGACCCACCGCCCGAGGTCTCCGGTCACGAACCGCCCGTCCACGAACGCCTCGGCGGTCAGCGCGGGATCGCCGAGATAGCCCGTCGCGAGCACCGGCCCGGCCAGCGACAGTCGCCCGTCCGGCGCGACGTGGGCCTCGACCCCGGCGAGCGGCAGTCCGTCGTACACACAGCCGCCGCAGGTCTCGCTCATCCCGTAGGTCGTGACGACCCGGATGCCCGCCGCCTCCGCCCGCTCGCGCAACGCCGGAGGCAGCGCGGCCCCGCCGATCAGGACCGCGTCGTACCCGGCCAGTGCGTAGAGGGCGGCGCTGCCGGGGCCGTCGACCGAGTCGAGGATCCGCCCCAGCTGAGTCGGGACCAGGCTCGTGTACCGCCGCGCGCCGTGCGGCAACCGCCCGGTGGCCCGTGCGAAGCCGGCGGGCCGGAACCCCTCCCGGACGTCCTGCAGCACCGGCGGCGCCCCCGCCAGCAGTGCCCGCAGGACGACCTGGACCCCGGCCACGTGGTCGAGCGGCAGCGCGAGCGTCCACCGCGCGGGCCCCCCGAGACGCTCCTCGGTGGCCCGCGCCGACGCGGTCAGCGCGGCCGCGGAGAGCATCACGTGCTTGGGACGCCCGGTCGATCCCGACGTCGAGATGACGACCGCGACCTCGTCCGGCACCTCGTCGGCCGGGACGGACGACGCGCCGGGCACGATCGCGGGCCCGCTGCCGTCGAGCGCGGCGGTCAGGGCGAGGACCAGATCGTCGAGCGACTCGGGCGACCCGTCCAGGGGGAACGCGCGCAGCGGACGCATGGCCTGCACGCTACGGCGAGTGGGTGTCAGTAGTGCCAGGGGTAGGGCGACCAGTCCGGGTCGCGCTTCTCCAGGAACGAGTCCCGTCCCTCGACCGCCTCGTCGGTCATGTACGCCAGCCGGGTGGCCTCACCGGCGAACAACTGCTGTCCGACGAGCCCGTCGTCGGTCAGGTTGAAGGCGTACTTGAGCATCCGTTGGGCCTGGGGGGACTTGCCCAGGATCTCCCGCCCCCACCGCAACGCCTCCGCCTCCAACGACGCGTGCGGGTAGACCGCGTTGACCGCGCCCATCCGGTGCATCTGCTCCGCGTCGTAGGTGCGGCCGAGGAAGAAGATCTCCCGGGCGAACTTCTGCCCGACCTGCTTGGCCAGGTACGCCGAGCCGTACCCGCCGTCGAACGAGCCCACGTCGGCGTCGGTCTGCTTGAACCGGGCGTGCTCCGCGCTGGCCAACGTGAGGTCGGCGACCGCGTGCAGGGAGTGCCCACCCCCGGCGGCCCACCCGTTCACGACGGCGATCACCGGCTTGGGCATGAACCGGATCAGCCGCTGGCACTCCAGGATGTGCAGGCGACCGGCCCGTCCGGCGTCGACGGTGTCGGAGGTCTCCCCGGAGGCGTACTGGTAGCCGGTGCGCCCGCGGATGCGCTGGTCCCCGCCGGAGCAGAACGCCCAGCCCCCGTCCTTGGGGGACGGCCCGTTCCCGGTCAGCAGCACCGCGCCGACGTCGGCGGTGGTCCGGGCGTGTTCCAACGCCTGGTAGAGCTCGTCGACGGTGTGGGGGCGGAAGGCGTTGCGGACCTCGGGCCGGTCGAACGCGATCCGCACCACCCCGCAGTCCACCGCCCGGTGATAGGTGATGTCGGAGAACGAGAACCCGGGCACCACGTCCCAGGCCGCAGGGTCGAACGTCTCGGAAACCGGAGTGCTCACGGCTCAGGAACCTAGTGCCCGCCCCGCGCGGCGCAGCTCGGCGTCGAAGGCGTCGGCGATGTCCCGGGGCAGCGGCCGGTCGTAGGGCAGGGCCGTCACCAGGGCCGCGGCGATGTCCCGGAGCTTGCGGTTGCTGCTCTGGGACACGGCGATGAGCACCCGGAAGGCCCGGTCCTCGTCGCACCGGTGCAGGAGCATGAGCATGCCCTTTGCCTGCTCGATGACCGGCCTGCTGCGCAGGGCGGTCTCGAGCTGTGTCACGCGGTCGAGCAGGGAGGCCTCGTCCGGGCGTGACGGATCGAGGTCGTCTGGCATGTACACCTGTCCAGCGGGGTCTCGGCCTGAGGGGACCGCGGGCCTCGCTGCTGGACCTGCGCCGGAGGACATTACCAAGGGCCCGTCCCGGGTCCGGTCACGACTCCCCGGTCACAGTTGACCGGTGGCGTGTCGCATGCCACTGTCGGGCGGGTGCAGGGTCGTCCGCGATGAAGCCGCTGCAGGCGATCACGAGTGTCAACGCGCAGGTGCTCAGCGCCCTGCGGGCCGCGGTGATCAGTGGCGAGCTCGCGCCGGGGACGCTGCACTCGGTCCAGACCCTCGCCACGCAGCTCGGCGTGTCCCGCACCCCGGTCCGCGAGGCACTGATCAAGCTCGCGCAGCAGGGCATGGTGCGCTTCGAGCGCAACCGGGGCGTCCGGGTGCTGCTCACGAGCCTGCACGACCTCGAGGAGGTCTTCGGGCTGCGCCTGCTGCTCGAGCCCCCGGCCGTCGGGCGGGCGGTGGCGAGGCTGGACGCCGCGCAGCGCCGCGAGCTGCACCGCGCCTTCGCGCACATGGAGAAGGCCGCCCGCGCGGACGACGAGTTCACCATGTTCGAGCACGACCGCCGCTTCCACCGCGTCCTGCTCGACGCCTCCGGCAACGCCAGGCTGGCCGGGTTCGTCGACGGGCTGCGCGACATGGTGCTGCGCCGCGGCGTCTCGACGGCGCGGGGCTCCCGCAGCCTCGACGACATCGTGGCCGAGCACCGCGCGATCCTGGACCTCGTCGAGGCCGGGGACGCCGTGGGCGCGGCCGAGGCGATGCGGGCCCACATCCGGCACACCGCGGAGCTGCTGATCGCGCAGGAGTCCGGCGCGGACCCCGGATCGGTGGACGTCGACCTGGCGTGGACCGATGGTGTGATGCGCACGAATTGACGAGTGGCATGCTACATGCCACCGTGACCGGTGCCACCCCTCTCAGTGTCGAAGGGACCCACCATGGCCACCGCGAACAAACTGAGCATCATTCCCTGCGGCGCGATGACCGCCGACCTCACCTGGCTCCTGCTCAAGCCGGGCGTGAGCATCAAGCCGCGCCAGGAGAAGGAGTCCCCGATCGACTGGGTCGACGTGCCCACGCACTGCGTGCTCGTCGAGACGGACGAGGGCAAGCTGCTCTGGGACACCTCGTGTCCGGAGGACTGGGAGGACCGGTGGAAGCCCACCGGCCTGCAGGACTTCTTCCCCTACGACAAGGCCGGTCCGGACGACTACCTGGACTCCCGGCTCAACCAGATGGGCGTCGGGCTCGACGAGATCGACTACGTGGTCCTCTCCCACCTGCACTTCGACCACGCCGGCAACGCGCAGATGTTCAAGAACACCGGCGCGAAGCTGATCTGCTCGGACAAGGAGAAGGAGTTCGCCCTCAACTTCGAGGGGGACTTCAACGGGGCCCACCTCAAGGCGGACTACGAGGGCCTCAACTGGGAGACGGTCAGCGGGGACGTCGACCTGCTGCCGGGCGTCACGCTGATCCAGACACCTGGCCATACGGTGGGGTGCATGTCGATGCAGGTCGACCTGCCGGACTCCGGGCCGATGATCTTCACGTCCGACGCCGTCTACATGGGTGACAGCTACGGCCCGCCCGCCGCGCCCGCCGCGATCGTGAACAACCTCGAGCAGTGGTTCAGCTCGGTCGAGAAGCTGCGCGGGATCCAGGAGCGGACCGGCGCGAAGATGATCTTCGGCCACGACGCGAACCAGATCCACGAGCTGCGCACCGCGCCGGAGGGTTCGTACACGTGAGCACGCCGGAACTCACCGAGGAGACGATCTTCACCTGGGGTGCGCCGCCGCTGAAGTTCGGCGCCGGGGCGATCGACGAGGTGGGCTTCGAGCTCACCGCGTACGGGGTCAAGCGAGTCTTGATCGTCACCGATCCCGGGGTCAACGCCCTCGGCGCCCCGCAGCGCCTGGCCGACACCCTGAAGCGCTACGACATCGAGTCCGAGATCTTCGACGGCGTGCACGTCGAGCCGACGGACGACTCGATGAACAAGGCGACCGAGTACGCGCGGGTGCAGGGGCCGTGGGACGGGTTCGTGGCCGTCGGCGGTGGATCGGCCATCGACACCGCCAAGGCGATCAACCTGCTGACCAGCCACCCCGGCGAGCTGATGGACTACATCAACAAGCCGATCGGCAACGCGAAGGTGCCGCCGGGACAGCTCAAACCGCTCATCGCCGTCCCGACGACGGCGGGCACCGGTTCGGAGTCCACCGCCATGTGCGTGCTGGACATCCTGTCGATGAAGGTCAAGACCGGGATCAGCCACTGGCGCCTGCGCCCGACCCTGGCCGTGATCGACCCGCTGCTCACCATGAGCCTGCCCCCGGAGGTCACGGCGGCCGCGGGCATGGACATCACCTGCCACGCGGTGGAGAGCTACACCGCGCGGTACTACACGACCTTCGACCGCAAGAAGCCCGAGGAGCGGGTCACGTACTGCGGCTCGAACCCGGTCTCCGACCTGTGGTGCGAGAAGGCGATGAGCCTGCTCGCGCAGTCCTTCCGGGACGCCGTGCACCGCGGGGCGGACGACCTGGAGGCGCGGTCGAACATGATGATGGCCGCGACCTTCGCGGGCATGGGCTTCGGCAACTCCGGTGTGCACATCCCGCACGCCAACGCCTACCCGATCGCCGGGATGGTCAAGGACTACGTGCCCGCGGGCTACCCGCCGGACGAGCCGATGGTCCCGCACGGGCAGTCGGTGTCGCTCACCGCGCCGGAGGCCTTCCGGTTCTCCTTCGAGTCGGCCCCCGAGCGGCACCTGAAGGCGGCCGCGCTGATGGACCCGCGCGCGGACAAGCACAACGATCCGCGGGAGCAGCTGCCGAGCGTGCTGGTGAGCCTCATGAAGGACATCGGGATCCCGAACGGGATCGGCGGCGTCGGGTACACCGAGGCGGACGTCCCGGACCTCGTGCCGGGCACGATGAAGCAGCAGCGCCTCCTCGCGACGTGCCCCCGCACCCCGACGGAGGACGACATCGCCGCGATCCTGACGAACTCCGTCGAGAACTGGTGACCGCCCCTCGATGAGCGAACGGCACTTTCGCTCACTAGGTATGAGCGAGAGTGCCGTTCGCTCACGTCTGTTCGGAGGCTTCGTGCCCATCTACGTGTTCCGTTGTGAGTGTGGGGTCCGCTTCGAGCACCTCACCTCGATGACCGCGACCGACGCCCCTGCCTGCCCCCGCTGCGGCGGCGCGACCAGCAAGGTGCCCGCAGGCTTCTCATTGGGCGGGCAGGCCAGTCCCGGGCTGAGCAAGGACGAGATGCCCCAGACCTGGCGCGGTGTCTACAACGGCGACGCCGCGTACGTCGACTCCATGCGGCGGACCTGGGACGCCCGGCAGAAGTTAGAGCAGAAGTACCCCGAGATCGCCGGGGACCAGCGGCCGATCCTCGCCCACGAGGGCCGCTACCACGACGCGCCGCTGCGGGCGGGGGACATCCAGCTCTCCGGCACCGCACCGATGCCCGGCGCGGCCGCGCACGGCCAGGCGCACGGCCACGGCCACGGGCATGGGCATGGCCACGGCCACGGCCACGGCCACGGCCACGGGCACGGCCACGGCGCCGCCAAGCCCGCCGCCGAGCCCGCCGAGACGCCCGCCCCGAGCTCGGGGCCGGCGGGCGGGTCAGACTGAGGCGTGACCGCGCTCGAACCCACCACCGCGCCCGACGCCGCCACCACCGACACCGCCACCGCCGCCACCGACGCCGCCACCGCCCTCGCCGTCGACCTGTCCCGGGTCGTCGGCGGGGAGGTCCGCTTCGACCCGGCGCACCGCGCGATGTGGTCGGCGGACGCGTCGAACTACCGGAAGGTGCCGATCGGCGTCGTCCGGCCGCGGGACGCCGCGGACGTCGAGGCCGCCCTGGCGGTCTGTCGCGAGCACGGCGTGCCGGTCCTGCCGCGCGGCGCGGGCACCTCCATCGCCGGTCAGGCCGTGAACACCGCGGTGGTGCTGGACTTCACCCGGCACATGAACCGGATCCTGTCGCTGGACCCGGAGGCGCGGACCGCGCGGGTCGAGCCCGGGGTGATCTGCGACCAGCTCCGGGACGCCGCCGCCCCGCACGGGCTCACGTTCGGGCCGGACCCGTCCACGCACAACCGCTGCACGGTCGGCGGGATGATCGGCAACAACGCCTGCGGCTCGCACTCGGTGGCGTGGGGCAAGACCGTCGACAACACCGTCGCGCTGGAGGTGCTGACGTACCGCGGGGAACGTCTGGACACCGCGGCACCGGGCGGCACCATCCCCGCGAAGCTCGCCGCCCTGCACGAGAAGGTCGGGGCCCGCGTCGCGGAGACCTTCCCGGACCTCACCCGCCGGGTCTCCGGCTACAACCTCGACCAGCTGCCCCACGACCTGGCCAAGGCCATGGTCGGCTCCGAGGGCACGCTGGCCGTCACCACCGCCGCGACCATGCGGCTGGTCGAGTCGCCGCCCGCGCGCGCCCTGGCCGTCCTCGGTTTCCCCGACGCGTACGTGGCCGCGGACAACGTCATGGTCGTCCGCGAGCACTCCCCGCTGACCATCGAGGGCATGGACGCCGGCCTGATCGCGGCCCTGCGCGCGCAGAACCCCGTCGAGACCATGTCCCGAGCGCTGCCGCCGGGCGGCGGCTGGCTCTACGTCGAGACCGGCGGCGCCGACCGGGCCGAGGCCCGGGACGCGGCCGAGAAGATCGCGAAGGCCATGCGCCCCTACGGCCTGACCGAGGCCGTGATCGAGGACGACCCGACGCGGATGAAGGCGCTGTGGCGCATCCGCGAGGACGGCGCAGGCATCCTCACCCGGTCGCCGGACGGGGGAGAGGCCTGGCCCGGCTGGGAGGACGCCGCCGTCCCGCCGGAGAAGTTCGGCTCCTACCTGCGCGAGTTCGACCGGGTGCTGGCCCGGCACGGCCGCCGCGGCGTCTACTACGGCCACTTCGGCGACGGCTGCCTGCACGTCCGGATCGACTTCGACCTGGTCACCGAGCCGGGGATCGCGAACTTCCGAGCGTTCATGGAGGACGCGGCGGACGCCGTCGTCGCGCACGGGGGGTCGCTGTCCGGCGAGCACGGGGACGGCCGCGCGCGGTCGGAGCTGCTGCCGCGGATGTACCCGCCGGACATCATCACGGCGTTCGAGGAGTTCAAGGGGGTCTTCGACCCGGATGACCGGATGAACCCCGGCTGCATCGTGCGGTCGGCGCGGATGGACGAGGACCTGCGCATCTTCGTCGGCATGCCCACCGGGCCGTTCGCGCACGACGACCCGCAGCTCGCCTTCACCCACGACCGCGGCTCGTTCACCCGCGCCACCCGGCGCTGCCTGGGCGTGGGCAAGTGCGTGACCAGCCACGGCGGCGTGATGTGCCCCAGCTACCGGGCCACCGGCGACGAGCGGCACTCCACCCGCGGCCGCGCCCGGCTGCTGTTCGAGATGGCCAACGGCGAGGTGATCACCGGCGGCTGGCGGGACGACGACGTCGCCGAGGCCCTCGACCTCTGCCTGTCCTGCAAGGGGTGCAAGACCGACTGCCCCGTCGGCGTGGACATGGCCGCGTACAAGACCGAGTTCCTGGCCAACCGCTACAAGCACCGGATCCGCCCGGCGAGCCACTACTCCATGGGGGCGCTGCCGCGGTGGATGCGGCTCGTCGGGACACTGCCCGCCGGTGCGATCACCGGGATCAACGCGCTGGCCCGGGTGAGGCCCCTGGCCGCGGTGGCCAAGTGGCTCGGCGGGATCGCCCCGGAACGCGCCATCCCCGAGATCGCCCGCGAGACCTACACGACCACGGCCCGCACCCGGGCCCTGGCCGGCCGTCCGCGGCCGTCCGGTGCCCGGGGCCGGGTGCTGCTCTGGCCGGACACCTTCACCGACAACTTCGACCCGTCGATCGCCGCGGACGCGGTCGCGGTGCTGGAGTCGCTGGGGTACGCCGTCGAGCTGCCGCCGCGCACCGTCTGCTGCGGCCTGACCTGGACCTCCACCGGCCAGGTCGGCACCGCCCGACGGGTGCTGCGCCGGTCCCTGCGGACGATCGAGCCCTGGGTGAGCGCCGGGGTGCCGGTGATCGGGCTCGAACCGTCGTGCACCGCCGCGCTGCGCACGGACGCCGAGGAGCTGCTGCCGGACGACCCGCTGCTCACGACCCTGGACGTCCGCACCTTCGCCGAGCTCCTCGCCGAGCACGCCGACGAGCTGCGCGACCGCTCCTCCGGCGGCACCCGCGCGCTGGTGCAGCTGCACTGCCACCAGCACGCCGACCTGGGCTCCGACGCCGACCGCACGGTCATGGCGGCGCTGGGCATCGACGCCGAGGTGCTCGACTCCGGGTGCTGCGGCCTGGCAGGCAACTTCGGCTTCGAGAAGGGGCACTACGAGGTGTCCATGGCCGCGGCCGAACGGGTGCTGCTGCCCGCCGTCCGGGCCGCGGACCCGGACGTCGCGGTGCTCGCGGACGGTTTCTCCTGCCGCACCCAGCTCCGCCAGGCGGGGACCCGCGAACCGGTGCACCTCGCCCGAATGGCGGCCGCCGCTCTCGGCCTGAGAGCGGAGGCTCACTCGTCCGAGTGAAGGCGGCTCCCCCGACCGTTGAACCGGTAATGAGCCCCGTCCGTGACACGAGAGAACGGACGAACGGCGTCGACGGCGGGGGCGAACAGGATGACGATCATGGCGGAGCGGCGGCTGGCCCGTGGCCCCGAAGAGCTGGACGCCTTGCTGGGACTGGTCGTCGCCGAGCTCGGCGTGCCCGCCGCCGCGGTCGAGTCCGCGGCCGGGGTGCTCGCCTCGTTCGGGAGCCCGCGGGAGCCGCTCGTGCGGTTCCCGCTGCGGTACGGCAACGAGGTCGTCGGTGCGCTGGTCGTCCCCGCCGCAGGCCACCGCCCCCTCCTGCTCGACGCCGCGGCCCCCCGCCTCGCCGAGGCCGTCCGGCGGCAGACCGTGGCGCAGGCGGCGGAGGCGGCGGAGACCGGGGGCCTCGCCGGGATGAGCCTGCCCGGTGGGCTCGCCGAGGCGCTGCCCCGGATCGCGGGCGCCGCCGCGGTCGAGGTGTGGCCGCTGCCCGGGCTCGCCTCGCACACCGAGGCCGCCGCCTACCTGATCGCAGGCGAGGCACTCGCCAACGCGGCCCGGCACGCCCCGGGGGCTCCCGCGCGCGTCCGGGTCCGGGTGCGCGGCCGCTACCTCGAGGTCCAGGTCACGGACGAGGGCCCCGGCCTGCCCCGCGGCTTCAGCGCCGGCGGCGGGATCCCGGCCATGCGCGGCTGGGCCGCCGCCGCGGGCGGGACCTGCATGGTGCGCCGCAGCGTGAGCGGCACCCTCGTCGAGGCGATGCTCCCGATGGGCCCCGTCATCCCCCGCCAGCGCTGACGGCCCGCCACCGCGAGTCGGGAACGATCTCCCACCCTCCGGTCGTTGAAGTCGTGGCGACCGGGAGGGGTGTGGGTGTGGCGCGGGTGAGTGCGCAGGTGGCGCTGGCCGGTATCGGGGTCGCCGTGGTGTCGATCCTCGGGCTCATGCTCGTCACCGACGCGGTGGATCCCGTGCGCCGCACGATCAGCGAGTACGCCCTGGTCCCCGAGCTCAAGCCGGTCTTCGACCTCGGCGTGCTGGCGTTCGCGGTCGCGGCGGTGGCGACCGCGGTCGCGCTCGTCCGGGCGGGCCTCGTCCGGCCCTGGTCGGTCGGGACGGTCGGGTTGGGGCTCGGGGCGGCGGGGCTCGTCGCCGTCGTCGTGTTCGAGAAGGTGAACTGGGCGGTCGGGCCGAGCCTGAGCGGGTACATCCACCGCTACGCCAGCCTGGTGGCGTTCGTCGCATTGCCCGTGGCGGCGATCGCCGTCGGCCGGGCGGGGCGTGCCGCGTGGCCGCGGGCCGCGGGCTGGGCCCGCTGGACCGGCATCGCGGCGCTGGCCTGGTTCACCCCGATCCTGGTCGGCTTCGCCCAGCGCCCGCTCACCGGCGTCTCGTGGTGGCGGGCGATCCCGCTGGGCCTGATCGAACGCGGCCTCGCCCTGACCGTCGTCCTCGCGGTGGCCGCGCTGGCCGTGTGGGGCCTGGCCGCGACCCGTCGGCCGGCGTCCCTGCGATCATCCCCGGTATGACGCGACGCAGCGCCCTCGTCCTCGGCGGCGGCGGGGTCACCGGGATCGCCTGGGAGATCGGCCTGCTGGTCGGGCTCGCCGAGCGCGGGGTGGACCTGTCCTCGGCGGATCTCGTCGTCGGCACGTCCGCGGGCTCCGTCGTCGCGGCCCACGTCACCTCCGGAGCGGACCTGGAGGAGCGCTACGCCGCCCAGCTCGCGCCCCCGACCGAACCCGCGCCGCGGACCGGCCGCCGCACGCTGGCCAGGGTGATCGCCGCGGGCGCGACCGGGCTCGTCGGGTCGCCGCGGGCCGCTCGCGCACGGATCGGCAGGGTCGCCCTGGCCGCGGAGACCGTGCCCGAGGCCGACCGGCTGGCCGTGATCGCGTCGCGGCTCACCACCACCGAGTGGCCGGAGCGGGAGCTGCTGATCACCGCGGTGGACGCGGAGACGGGGGAGTTCCGCGTCTTCGACCGGGACGCCGGTGTCCCGCTGGTCGGCGCGGTCGCCGCGAGCTGTGCGGTCCCCGGCACCTGGCCGCCGGTCTCGGCGCTGGGGAGGCGCTGGATCGACGGCGGCATGCGCTCGCTCGCCAACGCCGACCTTGCGGGCGGGTGCGATCCGGTCGTCGTGCTCGCCCCGGCCGTGGACGGCGTGGGCCCCATCCAGGGTGTCGACGTCCAGGTGGAGGGCTTGCGCGGCCGGGTGGAGGTGGTCACGGCGGACGCCGCCTACCGCCGGGCGGTCGGCAGGCACGCCCTGGACCCGGCCCGGCGCGCCGAGGCGGCACGGCTCGGCCGGGCCCAGGCCGGTGGCGTCGCCGCGCGGGTCGGCGAGGTCTGGCGGAGTTCTCGCCCGAGTTCCCGCTGAGCCCCGGGTGAATTCCCGTCGAGCACGTGAGGTTCTTCGCGGGATAGCCCCCGCGGGCCCCGGGTAGCCCACCCGTATGACAGTTCCGACGATCACCCTCAACGACGGTGTGCAGATCCCCCAGCTCGGCTTCGGCGTCTTCCAGATCGCCCCCGGGCGGGACACCGAGCAGGCCCTGGCGCAGGCGTTCGAGGCCGGTTACCGGCACGTCGACACCGCGCAGATGTACGGCAACGAGGAGTCCGTCGGCAAGGCGATCGCCGCGTCCGGCCTCGCCCGCGACGAGCTCTTCGTGACCACCAAGCTGAACAACGACCGGCACGGCCGCGACGAGGCGCGGAAGGCGCTCGAGGAGAGCCTGACCAAGCTCGGCCTCGACCACGTCGACCTGTTCCTGATCCACTGGCCGCTCCCGCAGCGCGACGACTACGTGGAGACCTGGCGTGGCCTGGAGCAGGCGAAGGCGGCGGGTGCGGTCCGCTCGATCGGCGTCTCCAACTTCCAGGTCGCGCACCTCGACCGGCTCGCGGCCGAGACCGACACGGTCCCGTCGGTGAACCAGATCGAGGTCCACCCGGACTTCACGCAGGACGCGCTGCGTGCCTACCACCGCGACCACGGCATCGCGACCGAGGCGTGGAGCCCGATCGGCCAGGGCGGGGAGCTGCTCCAGGACCGGACGCTCACGTCGCTGGCCGAGAAGTACGGCAGGAGCCCGGCGCAGATCGTGCTCCGCTGGCACCTGCAGCTGGGCAACATCGTGTTCCCGAAGTCGTCGACCCCGTCCCGGATCCGGGAGAACGTCGACGTCTTCGGCTTCGAGCTCGCCGACGACGACATCGCCTCGATCTCCGCACTCGACGTCGGCAAGCGCCTCGGCCCGAACCCCGACGAGTTCAACTAGGCCTGCGAGCCTCGACGATTCTCGGTACGGTCGGTCGAATGTTGGCAATCACCGATACTGCGGCCGAAGCCATCAAGTCCCTGACCACGGACGCGGAGCTGCCCGACGGCGGCGGTCTGCGGATCGCGGCCACCGACCCCGAGGAGGGGCTGGAGCTCTCGCTCGCAGCCCAGGCGGACGGCAGTGACACGGTTCTCACCGGCGAGGGCCTCAACGTGTTCCTCGAGCCGATGGCGGCCGAGGTGCTCGAGGACAAGGTGCTCGACGTCCAGCCCTTCACCAACGACGAGGGCCAGGAGGAACTGCGGTTCGCCATCGGCCCGCAGGCCGAGTCCTGACCCACCCGCTCGACGAACGGCACCCCCGCGGGGGTGCCGTTCGCGCGTTCAGGCCCGGGTCACCGGGGCGAGGACCGGCAGGACGTCGAACCGGCACACCCCCGACCGGACCGCGGGATCGGCATCGCCCAGCGCCACGATGTCGTCGGCCGAGGTGCCGGTGACCACCGCCATGCCCCACACGCCCGCGGGGTCGCCGACCGGGCCGAAGAAGATCGTGCGCCCGGAGTCCAGGTGGCCGCGCCAGTACGCGGAGTGCTCCGCCATCGCCGTGGCCTCCCGCTCGTCCATCGTGACCGCGAAGTCCGGGCGCGGCGGCAGGAGCCGGTAGAGGAACCAGTCGGTCATCGTGGGTGCTCCTGGAGGTCGGTTCGGAAGGCGTCGAGGATGGTGGCCCAACCGCGGGTGAAGGCGCCGCCGGTGTAGCCACCGGGCAGGGCGCAGTCCTCGCCCAGCTCGCCGGGGGTGAGCCGGTCCCAGCCGCGGTGCTCGAGATCGACGCGGGTCCGGGTCTCCGCCAGCGCGACGAACCGCAGCTCGACCTCGGTCGGTGTGCCGGTGACGTTCCAGGTCATGGTCAGCCCGGCGGGCGGGTCCCAGGCGAGCAGGGTGCCCCAGTCGTGGGTGGTGCCGTCGTGCCAGCGCTCGGTCACGGTGCCGCCGACGTGCCGGTCCACGGTCACCGTCGCGATCCGGGCGCTGCCGCCCGCCGAGAACGGGTCCAGCGGCCACCACTCGGCCAGCCGGTCGACGAAGACTCCGAAGGTGCGGTCGCGGTCCGCCTCGACGTCGATGGACCTCCGGATGGGCGCCGGACCAGGTCGAGCTCGCTCACGACTCCTCCACCAGCGC
>Ga0070665_100003017_pt1 | contig 18158 bp, 12 predicted proteins | sample KBSS13metaG_FD_65862 | JGI IMG/M metagenome (GOLD analysis project Ga0070665, IMG submission 65862) | Switchgrass rhizosphere microbial communities from Kellogg Biological Station, Michigan, USA - KBS S1-3 metaG | ecosystem: Host-associated > Plants > Roots > Rhizosphere > Soil ...
CGCCGCCGGCGATGCTCCGCCTTCAGCAGCGAGAGATGCTGATTCAACACGCCCTGCTCCACGAGCTCGCAGATCACGAGCTGCGACAGGTTCTGCGTGTGCGGGTCGATCTGCTGCTTGATGAGCGCGAGCTGGTCCACGATGGGGCGGACGGCGCTGATCCAGCCGAGGCGCAGGCCGGGCGCCAGCATCTTCGAAAAGCTGTTGAGGCGAATCACGACCGTATGAGCCTCGTCGAGCGTGAACAGCGACGGCGGCGGCGGCGCGCCGGTGAGCGCGAGGTCGCGATACGTATCGTCTTCCACGATGGGGACGCGATAGCGGGCCGCCAGCTCCAGCAACTCCCGACGCGTCCGAATCGGCAGGTTGACGCCCGTCGGGTTCTGGTGGGTCGGATTCGTGTAAATCAGCTTCGGCCGATAGCGCAGCAGGAGCTCCTCGAGTTCGTCGGTGTCGGCCCTCGTGATGTCCCACCCGACAAGCCGCGCGCCGGCGCTGCGAAACGTCTGGATCGCGCCGAGGTAGCCGGGCCGATCGATGACGATCGCGTCGCCCGGATCGACGAGGCACCGTGCCAGCAGATCCAGACCCTGTTGCGCGCCGGCGAGAACCAGGATGTGTTCCGGGTCGCCGCCGAACCGGTGCGCCAGCGCCGCGCGGAACGATTGGAGGCCCTCGGTCGGTCCGTGGCGCCAGGCGGCATCGCCCTGAGTGGCGAGCACGTGGTTCATGGCGCGCTGAAACGCCTCGGTCGGAAAACAGTCGAGCGCCGGCACTCCCGCGGCTACCGAAATCAGGTCGGGATCCGCAGCCGCGCGAACCAGATCGCGAACCGTCGTCGCGTCGGACGCCTGGAGCGCCGAGGCGGCGATCTTCCCGCGCCACGCAAACGGCGCGCTCGCGGCATCGGGCTTCGCGGCCACGAACGTGCCGCGTCCGACGTAGCCGCGCACCAGCCCGCGGGCCTCGAGCTCGCGATATGCGCTCACGACGGTCGCCCGGCTGATTTTCATCGCGGCCGCCAGGTCGCGTTCGGGCGGGAGCTGCTGGCCGGCGGCAACCGCGCCGCGGGAAATCCCGTGTTCGAGCAGCGTCACGATCCGGCGGTAGAACGGCCGCGTCCGCGGCAGCGTCTTCGCGTCGACGCCGAGCGCGCGAAACAAGCCATTCACCGATTGGTCTGTTTGACGAATGGCAGCCTTAGGCATGATCGCTTCACTATGCCACCAGAAACCAGTCCAATCAATGCGTCTTCGGGTCCGGTCCCGCGCCCCAGCGACGGCCTCGTCTTCGTCAGCGGCGCGTGGCGCACGGCGGCTGAGGCGTCCATCAGCGTCTTCGATCACGGGTTGCTCTACGGCGACGGCGTCTTCGAAGGCATCCGCGCCTACAACGGGCGCGTGTTCAAGCTCGAACGGCACATCGATCGGCTGTTCGACTCCGCGAAGGCGATCCGCCTCGAGATTCCGCACACGCACGCCGAGGTATGTGAGCTCGTCGTGGAGACCTGCCGCCGGAACGGGATCCGCGACGGCTACATCCGGCTGGTCGTGACACGAGGCCCCGGGGACCTGGGCATCGACCCGCGCAAGTGTCCTCGCGCCGAACTGATCGTGATCGCCCGGCAGCTGACGATGTATGCCGCGGCGGCGGCCGGCATCAAAGTGGTGACGTCCACATTCCGCCGCAATGCTCCCGACGCCACGAGCCCGTCGATCAAGTCGCTCAACTACCTGAACAACATTCTCGCGCGCATCGAAGCGAACGATCGCGGCGCCGACGAAGCGCTGATGCTCGACGGCCAGGGCTACGTCGCCGAGGCCACCGTGGACAACTTCTTCATCCTGACCGACCAGGCGCTGCTCACGCCGCCGACCGCGACGAACCTGAAGGGTGTGACGCGCGAGACGATCCTCACGGTCGCGAGCAGCCTCGGCATCAAGGCGGAGGAACGGCCGTTCACCTTGTTCGACGTCTGGACGTCGAAGGAGGCGTTCATCTGCGGAACCGGGGCGGAAGTCGTGCCGGTACTGACGGTCGACAATCGGCAAATCGGCTCTGGCGGCATCGGCCCGATCACCGCGCGCATCGTCGCCGCCTATCACGACCTGGTGCGATCGCAAGGCACGCCGATTCCGCCGGCGCTGCCGGAACGCGAGGTGGTGCGGGCCTAACCACGAAACACACGAAAACCATCAATCTCTTTCGTGAGTTTCGTGAGTTTCGTGACTTTCGTGGCTGAGACAACGGGTCCGCGCGGTGGCAACGAAGACTCGAAGCTGCGCGTGCACGTTATCAGTCGAAGAAACGCTGAAGCGCCTCCAGCGTCCTCGTAATCGACTCGCGCGCGATGTGAGTCATCAACGGCGCGGCGATGGGCCGGACGAGCGAAGGGACATCGCGGCTGAGCGTCAGCGACTCCAGGTCCACGCGAACGCCGCCGTTGGTCTCCTCGTAGCGCCAGTACGAATGGAGGCGCCACAGAAACCCGTGGTCGCCGCCGCCGACCTCCTCGATCCGGGTGGCGACGCTTCGCGCCGTCGCCAGTCGCGGCGACCAGCGCTCGAAACGCATCTCGTGCTCCGTGTCGTAGGTCACCGTGACGATGGCCCGGCGCGCCAGGCGAATCGAGACACATAACCAATCGTCGGTGCGCGCTACGACCCGCGCCGACACGATGTCTTCCTGCGGCGGCGGTGTCCCCGGGTGCTGCAGACGCTGCAGCAACTGGTCGAGCGTGATGCCGCGGATGAATACTGACCCGGTCCAGTCGCTGATAGTGCCCGACGGCACACGCATGCTCTCACCGCTCGCAGTCACCTCGTCGGTGACAGCTGGCCGCGGCAGCGTCCGCGTGCGCTCGAGGCGGGATTCCGTCGCCGCAACCGTACGCTGCCACGCCGCCAGCGTCTCCACGCTCTGAGCCGACGCGCTGGACGGAAGTCCAGCACACGCGACACAGAAGATCGTGCCGAGCCGTCGCCGATCGGCGCCGGCGAACACCCACCGGTCGGCCGCCACGAAATTCACAGCGGCCATCAACGCCACCGCTGCGATATTGGCCGGGATGGACGGCCATCCGAGCACGCCGGCCAACAGTGCCATCAATATCGCGTTGCCGCCGATCGACGTCAGGCCATTGGCGAACTGGAATCTGAGGAAATGCAACAAGCTCGCGCCGGGGCGATCGGACCACGTCCACCGCGCGTGCCAGCAGAAGTTATGCACGACCGCGAGCTCCACCGCGACGAGCGTCGCTGGCAGCCATCGCCAGTGCGCACAGGACGTCAGAATTCCGAGCGTCGTGATCTGAAGAAGGAATCCTGCAACGCCGACGCTCGCGAAGCGCGCCCAGCGCGCGGGCCCAGTGACGACGATGTGAGAAGGCACCGTGCCGGTCACGCGGAAGCCGCCTTGTCGTCATCATCGGCCTGACGTTGCGCAGCCAGCGTTGAGAATCCCGGCGTCGCGATCTGTCGTGCGACGGTCTGCTGGCGCTGCCGCGGCAGCGGCTCCGCGACGAACAGCGCACGCGCGTTCATAACAGCGGATGCAGCGAACGTGATGGTGAGACCGGCAACGGCAACAAGGCCGCTCACGTCCAGCAATCGGTACGGTGTTCCGGCGATCTCGACCCATGGGTGTCCGGCAACGTAGAACGAGCCGACGGCAGTCAGAATGCGAAGCTCTGTCGGCCCGATGCCCGCGCGCGACAGACGGAAGATGCCTGCCGCATGAGTCGCCAGATACGCTTCTGCCGACACCAGAAAATACGCGGCGAGGACCGCGGCGGCGACGGCTGGCTGCATCTGGCCGGAGGCGCCCATACCGATGAGGAGCGCCGCCGTCCCGGCCAGATCGATGACGTGATCCACGTAGAACCCGTACCTCGGTCGCTCCTGGCGGCGGATTCTCGCGACCGTGCCGTCGAGACTGTCGCCAAACCAGTTGATCAGCAGAGCCACGGCCACCGCCGGCGCACTCCATCGCGCGCGTCCGATGTGCGCGAACGCAACCCCGGCGCCTGCCATGGCCGAGAGGCCCAGCAAGCTCAGGCCATCGGAGGTCAGCCAGGGCGGCAGGCGCGCGGCGATCTTCATCAACAGGCGTTTTTCCGCGGTTGCCAGCAGGCTTCGGTGTTCGCGAACGTGGTTCATGGCCCCCTCCACCAGGGATGTGAAAACCGCCGGGTGGAAGGCTCACCAGATCTTCGCGTGAGGCGTGGCCGGGCGTAAGATGTCGGCAGGAGGTTCGCGATGGCTGCCACCGCCAAGTGCGCCCACCCCGCCTGTGAATGCCAGGTTGAGAAAGGCGGCCCTCACGGGAAATACTGCAGTGAACACTGCAAAGAGAAAGGCCAGACGACGGAGCTTCGCTGCGAGTGCCGGCACCCGGCATGTCGATGACCACCGGATCTCCCGCGACGTATGGACGCACCGGAACGCTACGAGCAGCTAATCGCGTTTCTCGACACGAACCTGTCCAACCCGGTCGAGCGTCAGGAATCGGCGGACGGGACGGTGCAGTTCGTCGGAGGTGAGCCGGCCGACGTGGTGGTGTCGCTCACCCAGGCCAGCGTCATCGTCTCGGAATTCGCCGGGGTGTGGGAGACCCCGTTTACGTTCACCGCGAAGCCGCGGCGAGTGGGCGTGCTCAAATGGCGTCGTCTTCCTGAAACGGCACTCTTCAACGCGCTGCGATCGCTGATCAAAGGCGCGCGCGAGGCTCGTCTGTCCCGCTTCCGCGTGTGCCGCTACTGCGCCCGCAGCACGGCCCCCGAGTGGATGCACGACGAAGGGGTATGCCAGGCCTGCGCCGATCAGCACAGCGGCGCGATCCATTAGTGATCTCGCACGGCTAAAGCCGTGCGCCACAACAGCGGGCGGCTGGGGCGCAGGGCTTCAGCCCTGCGAGCCACTAGTCATCACCCGTAGTCTTGACCGCATCGAGTTCAGCCCAGCGCGCGTACGCCGCGGCGAGTTCCTTCTGCAGTGCCTCGGTGCGCGCCAGCGCCTGCTTGATGCTGTCCGCGCTCTCCTTGTAGAAGTCCGGGCCGGCGATCCGCGCGGTCAACGCTCGCTCCTCCTGCTCGAGCGCGTCGATCGCCGCGGGCAGCCCGTCCAGCTCACGTTGATCCTTGAACGAAAGCTTCAGGCGTCTCGCGACTATCTTTGTCGTCTTCGGCTTCTCCGCCGGCGCATTGGCGGTCGAAGTATTCGCGGCACCGGTGGGTGCCTGACTCGCGCGCCGCTCAGTCACCCGCTGACGGACCCAGTCCTCGTAGCCCCCGACGTATTCCCGCACCAGGCCGCCGCCTTCGAAGACGAAGGTGCTCGTCACGACGTTGTCGAGGAAGGCGCGGTCGTGACTCACGAGCAGCAGCGTGCCGGGCCACTCGATGAGCTGCTCCTCGAGCAATTCGAGCGTTTCGAGATCCAGATCGTTGGTCGGTTCGTCGAGCACGAGCACATTGGCCGGCCGCGTAAACAGCCGCGCGAGCAGCAGGCGATTGCGCTCGCCGCCTGACAACGCCTTGACCGGCGAACGCGCCCGCTCGTCGGAGAAAAGGAAATCGCGAAGATAGGCGTGAACGTGACGCGTGCGTCCGTTCGCCGTCACCGTGTCGTTCCCTTCGCCGACGGTATCGAAGACAGTCCGCTCAGGATCGAGCTGCTCGCGCTGCTGATCGTAGTACGCGACCTGCACGTTAGCGCCCACGCGGATCTCCCCTTCGTCCGGCGCCAGCTCGCCGAGAAGCATCCGCAGCAGCGTGGTCTTGCCGGCGCCGTTGGAGCCGATGAGGCCGATGCGATCGCCGCGCATCACTCGCGTCGAGAAGTCGCGAACGACCGGCACACCGCCGAAGCCTTTGCTGATCCGTGTCGCTTCGAACACCATCTTGCCGGACTGCTCCGCCTGTTCGACCTGCAATCGCACCTGGCCCAATTGCTCGCGGCGCGCCGCGCGCTCGGCGCGCATGGCCTCGAGCGCCCTGACGCGTCCCTCGTTTCTCGTGCGACGCGCCTTGATGCCTTGCCGCAGCCACGCTTCCTCTTCCGCGAGCTTCTTGTCGAACTTGTCGGCCAGCATCTGCTCGTTGGCGAGCGCCTCGTCCTTCCGCCGGAGATAGGTCGCGTAGTTGCCGGGCCACGACGTCAACCGGCCCCGATCGAGCTCGATGATTCGCGTGGCGAGGCGCTGGAGAAACGCGCGGTCGTGGGTCACGAAGACCACGGCGCCTTCGTACTCCGCCAGGAAGCTCTCGAGCCATTGAATGGCATCGATGTCGAGGTGGTTCGTCGGCTCGTCCAGCAGCAGTAGATCCGGTTGGCCGACCAGCGCACGCGCCAGCAGCACACGGCGACGCCATCCGCCCGACAGCGTGTCGACGATGGCATCGGCCGGCAATTCGAGGCGGGACAGGATCAGATCCACATGGTGCTCGCGCAACCACGCTTCATCCTCTTCGAGATGATGCGTGTGGCCTTCCGCCACGACCTCGAAGACGGAGCGATGCGCCGACAGCGGGACATCCTGTTCGAGCCTCGCGACCCGCAGCGACGGCCGCCGCCACACGGTTCCGGAGTCGGGCGGAATCTCGTCGCTGAGGATTTTCAGCAGCGTCGACTTGCCCGTTCCGTTGCGGCCGATGATCGACACGCGCTCGCGCGCCTCCACCTGCAGCGCGACCGCGTCGAGCAGCGGCAGATGTCCGTATGCGATCGAGACGCGGTCCAGCGTCACCAGAGGCATCCCCCCAACGTACCTCATTTCAGCTACCATCGCATGCAGGCGAGGAGAGGCGCATGCGACGGATTCCGTTCTTCATCATTCCATTCGTGCTGGCGGCCACGCTGGTCGCGCAGCCGCGGCTGACGCTCGACTACGCGGCGATCGCGAAACGCCTCGTCCAGCAGCTCGCGCTCAAGCCCGGCGAGCGGGTGCTCTCCATCGCGCATCCGGACACGTTCGACGATCTCGTCCCGTTCATCCGGTATGAGGTGATGCGGGCCGGCGGCGTCGATCTCGGCGTCGTCGAAGTCCTCCGCGAGCCGGTGCCGGAAGCATTCGATGCCGCCGTGCTTCGCAAAGGTGCCGGCGAGGCACGGGCCTACTACAAGGCGATGTTTCGCGACGTGGACGCGGCGATCATGATGCCCGGCGCCAACACCTCGCATCCGGCCTATCTCGCAATGCAGGACTGGCTGAAGGACGACCTCACGGCGCACCACGGCCGCCGGACCATTCATTTCCACTGGATCGAGAACGGCAGCGCCTACCCACTCGCCGGGCAACCGCTGCCGTCTCGGCCCGAGATGGACGGTCACTATCAGCGGGCCTTGCTCCAGAGCGACTACAAGGCGCTCGGCGACATCGAACGGCGGTTCGCAGAGGCCTTGAAATCGGGAGACGTTCACATCACCTCGCCGGGCGGAACCGACCTGCGGTTTCGGAGTGGGAACCGGCCGGCCAATCTCCAGGACGGCGACGCATCGGCCGCGCGCACGGCGCAGGGCAAGGTCCTCGTCGATCACGAGATCGAGTTGCCCGCCGGCGTGGTCCGCGTCGCGCCGCTCGAAGATACCGTGGAAGGCACGATCGCGTTCCCTCCTTCGCAGTGGGACGGCCGGCCGGTTGAAAATCTGCGATTGCGTTTCTCGAAAGGCCGCGTGGTCGAGATCGTGGCATCCAGCGGCAAGGACGCGGTCGAGGCCGAGATGTCCAAGGCCGGCGATGCCGGGCGCGCCTTCCGTGAGATCGGCGTCGGCTTCAATCCGCTGCTGGCCGTCCCCGAGAGAACGCCCTGGATTCCGTACTACGGCTACGGCGCCGGCGTCGTCCGCCTGTCGCTTGGAGACAACACCGAGCTTGGCGGCGCGGTGGCGGCCGCTCCGGGCCAGCCGGCGTACGTCCGCTGGAACTTCTTCACGGATCTGACGGTGACGGTCGGAAATACCGTCTGGATCCGCAATGGAAAACTGCAATGAGCGACGACAAGCCCCTGAAGTCAGCCATCGAGCTCGCGATGGAGCGGATGGCGAAGAAAGATGCCGAGGCCGGCATCACCTCCAAAACGCTGACCGACGCGCAGAAGGCCGCGATCGCTGAAACGCGGAACTTCTACGAGGCCAAGCTGGCCGAGCTGGAAGTGCTGCACCAGTCGACGCTTCGCGGCACGACCGATCCCGCGGCGCGCGAGACGCTCGAACAGCAGTACCGCCGCGAACGCGACCATCTCACCACCGAGCGCGACAACAAGATTGCCCGGCAGCGCGCATAAGGAAACGCATAAGGAAACACTGCGTAGCGCGGGCCTTCGCGCCGGGCGTAGGATGAATCCGTGCGCCGCAAGCCGCTAGTCGCCGGAGCCCTCGTGCTGTGTGCCGCCGCGGCTGCACTCGCCCAGAGGCCGTTCGACGATTTCGACGGGTTCCGCGGTGGACGCGTCCCTGCGATCCACAACGCGCGGTACGACGGTCAGTTCACGTTCGTCCGCGTGCAGTACGACACGGCGCCGGGCGGGTACTGGGCCGGCGGACGACCGTCCTGGGTGCACGGCTATCCGCTCGCCGAAGAAAACCTGATGCGGATCATGAACGACCTCAGTTTCTTCAACGCGCGGACGGAAGAGATCAACGTGCTGTCGCTCGAAGATCCGGATCTGTTCAAGTATCCGGTGGCCTACATCATCGAAGTCGGCTGGTGGACGCTCAGCGACGCCGGCGCCGCCGCCCTGCGCGCCTACATCCAGAAAGGCGGCTTCGTCATCGTCGACGACTTCAAGACGATTGGCTGGCGCGGCAACGGCACGGGCGGCTGGGATCCGTTCGAGCGGAACATGAACCGGGTGTTCCCGGGCGTGACGTTCTTCGACATGGACTTGTCGCATCCGATCTTCCACGCCTTCTTCGAGATCAACACGCTCGAGAATTTCCCGCAGGCGTACAACAGCGGTCATCCGGTGTTCAAGGGCGTGTATGAGGACAACGATCCGAAAAAGCGCCTGGTGATGATCGTCAACTACAACACCGACATCTCGCAGTTCTGGGAGTGGTCGGGGCGCGGCCTGAGGCCGGTGGACGACACCAACGAAGCCTACAAGCTGGGCGTCAACTATCTCTTCTACGGCATGACGCACTAGCCGTTTTCCAAACCGGTAGTGTCCGCCTTCCGGCCTTCGCGCTCCGCGCTTCGGCCCGGTCTCGCCGTAGCTCCGTCGACAATCGTCGGGGCTGAGGCGGACAGGCGGACCAGCGAGAGTCCGGCTAAAGCCGGACACTACCGTGGTTCAGGCGTCCCGGTGGCGAGCGGCGGCGGACGTCGATGGTGCGTCGCCTGTTCGTACGCATAGGCGAGCGCGAGCACGCGGCGATCGTCCCAGAGGCGGCCGAGAAACGACACGCCGAACGGATAACGGCCTCCGAGAAAGCCGCCCGGGACACTGACCTGCGGCAGCCCGGTCATCGCGCTCTCCTGGCAGGTGCCCGGTTCCTCGCCGTAACGTTCCAGTCCACCTTCGTGCGTGTTCGGCCGCGCGAGGTTCGCCGGATACAGGAGCGCATCGAGTCGAAGCCGCTCCATGGGCGCGACGAACAGCTCGCGGAAGGCGTCGCGCTTCGAGTAGAAGCCCGCGACGGCGCCCCGCAATTCGTCGCCGGCCGGCAGCGGTTGAATCGCGTCGCGCAACCGGCGCGCGCTGACTGGCGCCAGCTTCCCCGACGCGAGCAGACTCTCAATCGTCAGCACGGGCTCGCCGGGCCCCGCTCCGCGCGTCAGGTACGCCGTCCATCCCGCCTTCAGCGAACCCGGCGCGCTTCCGCGCGTTTCGATGTAGCGGGCGTCGAGATCCGGAATCGTGACGTCGACGATCGTCGCGCCGGCCGCCGTCAGCTCCTTCAAAACGGTCACCATCGTGTCGGCGGCCTCGCGTTCTCCCGTGACGCCGACGAACAGCTGCCGGATCACGCCGATGCGGGCGCCTTTGAGCGCGTTGGCGTCCAGGGCGGCCGCGAACGAACCGCCGGTGTGCTGCGCGGCGGCGGCCGTCGCCTCGTCCTCGGGGTCGGGACCGGTCACCTGATCGAGGACCAGCGCGAGCTCACGGATCGACTTGGCAATCGGACCAACGGCGTCCTGAAACGTGTTCAGCGGCATGACGCCGGCGCGGCTCGTCAGGCCGCGAGTTGTTCGGATCGTGGCCAGCGACGCGAACGACGCCGGATTCGACAGCGAGTTGCACGTGTCGGTGCCGAAGCCGAGCGTCGCGAGGCTGGATGACACTGCCACCGCCGTTCCACCGCTCGAGCCCGACGTGCTGAGCGTCGGATCGAACGCGTTGCCGATCGTGCCGCCGACCGTGCTGATGCCGAAGTCGCCGAACGGAAACTCGTCCAGGTTCGCTTTGCCCAGCATCACCGCACCGGCGAGGCGCATGCCGGCGGCCACGCGCGAATCGAGGCGCGGTCGATGATCCACCAGCGCTCGCGATCCGCCAGTCGTCGGCAGACCGAGCACATCGATGTTGTCCTTGAACACGACCGGAATGCCATGCAGCGGTCCGCGCGCTCCGCCGGCCGAGCGCTCAGCATCGAGGCGGCGGGCTTCGGCGATCGCCATGGGGTTCAGCGCGAGCATGGAACGCAGCGACGGCCCATGACGATCGAATCGCGTCAAGCGCGCCAGGTATTCGCGGACGACATCTTCAGACGTCGTCTCGCCCCTGGCGACGGCATCGGCGAGCTCGGGAACAGTCTTCTCCACCACCGTAAACGGCGTTGATGACGCCGACGCGGAAGGCGCGACCCGCCAGTTGACGATCTGCGAGCGCTGCAACGGCGTCAGGCCGCGCAGATCGGGCTCGGCCACGAGCTTGCGCGCAACGCCGGTGACTCGCGCGATCTCGGATCCGGGTTCAGGAATCTTCGGCGCCGCGCCTGAATAGGGCGACGAGTACTTCGGCGTCACCAGCGCGTCGCGAAGCGGAATCGGGAATCCTCCGCGCGGGTCGTAGACTTCGCTCAGCCCCTTCACGACGAACGTCATCAGCGAGACGGTCCGGCCTGGCGGCACCGTGATCGTGAACACATACCCGATGTGCGCGGGATCGTAGCCGGGCCATCTGCTCGTGAACGGATCAGCGTACATATCCCCGATCGACGTCAGCACCCCGGTCGCATGGGATCCGAGGACGTGGGCTGACGGCCCGTGGCCGGAAGGCCCGCGCGAGGGATCGGACACTCGCCTGGCGTTCTGCATGACGGTGACGAAGGTGTCGCTCAGATCGATCGTCCGGTTGCCGTTGGACGAAGCGGCAACCGTCACCGGCCCGCCGTCTTCGTACGCGCCGGCCGCACCGCCCCACGCCACGTCGATCACTCGGCTTTCAGCGGCGGTGTTCGTGTAGCTGTCGACGTAACGCAGGTAGTCGGTATCCGCAGGCGCGAACAGCGCGCGCGCAATGACGACGTCACCGTGCATCACGGGAGTAATCGAATCGAAGCGGCCATTGCCATCGTGCGCGAGGCCGAAACCCGTGAGGTACTGATTCGGCACGAGCGTGCCGCCGCCCGCGCGAACGCGAATCTTCAGATAGCCGAACCCGTTGAAGGGGTTCGCGCGGCCGCCGGTCGCGATACCGCCGCTGTCCTGCGACCACGACGAGGTGTCCTGGATGTCCCAGAACTGGCCGTCAGCCGAGGGCACATGCGTGACGGCGGCCGTGCGCAGCGTCAGCGCCGCGACGATCGCGGCCCCGACGATCGACTGACGGGCGAGCCGCCCGCGGCAGCTCATGGCGCCTCGGCGTACGCGGTTTTCGCGATGGCGCTGACTCGGGCCGGCGCCGCCCAATTCGGGTACTTCGCGGTCAACTCGCTCTGCACCGTCGCGGCGGTCTCGTCCGCGGTCTTCCCCGCCTTTTTCAGTTCCGCGGCGCGTGACTGGATGGCTTTCATGACCTCGCGCTGCTCGGCGATCAGCGAGGCATCGCCGACCCCGCCGTGGCTCGGCACGATCTTCACGGGCTTGAGCGGCTCGAGCTGATCGAAGTCCGCCAGCCACGCCTTCACGCTCGAATAGGGACTCGCAAAGGCGACAAAGGTCCGGTTCATCACGACGTCCCCGGCAAACAGCACGCGATCGCCTTCGACCCAGACAATCGTGTCGCCGCGCGTGTGCGTGGGTCCCAGGGACAGCATCCGCACGCGCACGCCGCCCAGGTCCAGCGTGTGCTCGCGATCGAAGATCACGTCGGCCTTGCGAAACTGCGCGCCGTCGAGCAGCTCGGCGACCAGCGGCGAGCGGCTCGCGAAGGTCTTGGCGAGCGAGAGGCCGAACTCGTCGATGTCCTGCTGCTGCGCCCTGGCTCGAATGATTTTCGCGCTCGCGGGGAACGCCGACTCGCCGAGCGCATGCTCGGGGTGAAAATGCGTGCTCACGACGTAAAGCTCGCGATTCGTGCTCACGCTATTGGTGACCTTCAGCACCGTCTGGCCGTTGCGCGGACCGAGGCCGGTGTCGACCACCAGCGTCGCCCTGGATCCGACGATGATGCCGACGTTCGGAACCAGACCCACGTTGAGATCCGAGATGACGTGCACGTGCTCGGACACCCTCGAGACCGCGTTCTCGCGAATCAGCGGATCGGTGGACGGCGCCTGCGCGGCAACGACGATGGCCGCGAGGATCGCGCGGAACAGGAGGCTCATGCCGCGTATTAAACCATGCGGCGTTCCCGGGTCACACGCTGATCGTCACCACGTTGCTGGCGAAGGTCGTCGGGAATTGACGGAGCGACGAGGTGGCAGGCCCCTGGACAACGGCGCCGCTCGTGCTGAACTCCGAGCCGTGGCACGGACAGACATACACGGAATTGGCGAAGCCGCCCACCTCGCAGCCCTCGTGCGTGCAAACCGCCGTGACCGTCGTGACCGCGGTTTGCGACGTGCGTGCCACCAGGTACGTGCCGGTCGAGGCCGTCACCGTGGCGGCGCCTCCGACCGCGGCGAGCGGGGACGAGCTGTCCACGTTGATCGTGAGCGTGCGACCGACGAGCGTCCCGGTCACCGACGGCAACGCAGGCGCGGAACTCGGCGAGGTCGAACTGCCGCCGCAAGCGGGCGCGACGGCGCCCAGCGTGAGCAGCGAGACCGCCTGACAGGTGCGCACGCAGAATTCGCGACGCGTCGGCCGTGGAAGCGCGAGATCGTCAGCTTTCGGCATGTCGCGCGTTGTGCAACGACGGTGCCCAGCCATTTCTTGAGGAATCATCCGGGTCGCCGCTGCGAGCCGTACGCGGCACGTGACACCGCTTGTGCACGCGCGTGGACAGGCCGGGGGGATCCGCAATTTCTCACAGGCTGGCATGACTCGTGCTCAACTAGCTCGAGTGGATGCTCCCAGTTTGCCGGATGCCATCGAGCTTCCGCCCCCGAAGCGCCGCTCCGTATTGAAGCGACCGTGGTTCTGGCCGATGATCGGCCTTATCGGGCTCGCCGTCGTGTTCGGGGCGATGCTGATCGCTGCCATTCCTCTGTCGTCCGATACCCTGCGCCATCGCATCGTGCTGTATCTCGCCGATAAGCTCGACAGCGAAGTCGAGCTCGGCGATCTGCATCTGCGCGCGTTTCCCCGCCTGCGCGTAGAAGGCGCCGACCTGCGGGTCCGCCGCCGCGGCATGGGAGACTTCCCGCCGCTCATTTCGATCAAATCGTTCCACGTCGACGCGAGCATCGTCGGTCTCTATCACAAGCATGTGGATCACGTGCAGCTCGACGGACTCGATATCAACATTCCGCCGAGTCAGGCGCGCGACAAGGCCGAACAACGCGAGAAAGTCGAACAGCAAGCGAATCAGCAATCGCCGGAGGATGCGAGCGGCGATCAGCAGGGTCTGCTGGCCGAAGGTGGCATCGTCATCGATCGCACGGACACGATCGATGCACGCTTGATCATTCTCCCGTTCGAGCGGGAGAAAGCGCCAAAGGTGTGGGCCATTCACAACCTGCACATGCGGGATCTGGGAGCACCGCACGCGTGGCCGTTCAAGGCCACACTGACTAATGGCGTGCCGCCCGGTGAGATCGAAGTCAATGGTACGTTCGGCCCGTGGAAGCGCAGCGAGCCGGGTGACACACCGCTCGAGGGCGTCTTCGATTTTGCGAAGGCGGATCTGAGCGTGTTCAACGGCATCTCCGGCACGCTGTCGTCGCAGGGGTACTTCGGCGGGACGCTCGCCCAGCTGGACGCGGCCGGCGAAACCAACACGCCCGACTTCACGATTGCCGTCGGCGGGCACCCGTTTCCGCTCTACGTGCAATACCAGGCGCGCATCGACGGCACGAACGGCGACACTCGCCTCAACGTCATCGACGCGTGGTTTCTCAGTTCGTACGTACACGCGACCGGTGCTGTACTCGATGCGCCCAAAGGCGGACACGGTCGAACGGTCACGCTCAACGTGGCGATGGACAAGTCGCGCATCGAGGACGTGATGAAGATGGTCGTGAAGACGCCGTCGCCACCGATGGTCGGCGGGCTCAAGCTGAATACGAAATTTCTGCTGCCGCCGGGCGAGAACGACGTGATCGATCGGTTGAGACTCGACGGGCAATTCTGGATCTCGCAGGCGAGGTTCACGAACTACGACGTGCAGGGAAAGATCGAAGAACTGAGCAAACGCGGTTCGGGAAAGACGGCTGAGGCGGCGAAGCCGCGCGTCGCGTCCGACTTTCAAGGGCGGTTCAAGCTTGGCGCTGGCGTCCTGGCTCTCCCCGAGGTGTCGTTCAACGTGCCAGGCGCCCGCGTCGAGCTCGCCGGCAACTATGGATTGAAACGCGAGACGCTCGACTTCAAGGGCCAGCTCCTTCTCGATGCCAAAATCTCGCAGACCGTAACCGGATGGCGATCGATCCTGCTGAAAGCCATCGATCCGCTGTTCAAGCGGAAGGACGGCCGCGGCAGCGCGATCCCCATCAGAATCGGCGGGTCGCGGAGCGCACCCGATTTCGGCCTCGACGTCCGGCGCGTGTTCAAGCGTGGAGAACCGTGAAGTGACAAAGAGTTGCAAGACTCCCGCGTCGCCATGTCAGTATGATCGTTTGAACGATGTGGATAGTCCGGATCGCGTTAAGAAGGCCTTATACGTTCGTCGTGCTCGCCCTGCTCATCCTGATGGTGGGCCCGCTGACGATCGCCAGAACGCCGACTGACATCTTCCCCAACATCAACATTCCGGTCGTCACGATCGTCTGGAACTACGGCGGCCTCTCGGCCGACGAGATGTCGACGCGCATCGTGTCCATCTACGAGCGCAACCTCACCACGACGGTGAACGACATCGAGCACGTCGAGTCGCAGTCGCTGCGCGGCATCGCGGTCGTGAAGGTCTTCTTTCAGCCGGGTGCGAACATCGAGCTCGCGGTCGCGCAGGTGACGGCGTCTGCGCAATCGCAGCTGCGCCAGCTGCCGGCCGGCACGCAGCCGCCCTTCATTCTGACCTACAACGCGTCGACCGTCCCCGTGCTGCAGCTCGCGCTCTCGGGCAAGGGCCTCTCGGAACAACAGCTGTTCGATATCGCGGTGAATTTTCTGCGCACCCAGCTGGCCAGCGTCAACGGCGCGCAGATTCCCTACCCCTACGGCGGCAAGCAGCCGCAGATTCAGGTGGACCTGCTGCCGGAGGCGATGCAGGCGCGGCACCTGTCGCCCTCCGACGTCGTCAACGCGATCAGCCTGCAGAATCTGATTCTGCCGGGCGGCACCCAGAAAATCGGCGGCACCGAGTACGACGTCGACCTCAACGCGAGTCCGAAAACGATCGAAGAGCTGAACGATCTGCCGATCCGGACCATCGGCTCCGACACGACCTACATCCGCGACGTCGCACACGTCCGCAACGGCTTTCCGCCGCAGACCAACATTGTCCGGGTCGACGGATCGCGCGCGGCCCTGCTGACGATCCAGAAGGTCGGCAACGCGTCCACACTCGACATCATCCAGAACGTCAAGAACGCGCTGCCTCGCGTCCAGGCGAGCCTGCCGCCCGAGCTGGAGATCAAGCCGCTCGCCGATCAGTCGGTGTTCGTGCAGGCCTCGATCACCGGTGTGCTGCGTGAAGCGCTGATCGCCGCGTGCCTGACGGCGTTGATGATCCTCGTGTTCCTCGGCAGCTGGCGGAGCACGCTGATCATCGCCGTCTCGATTCCGCTCTCCATCCTCTGCTCGATCATCGTCATGAGCGCGCTTGGCGAGACGATCAACATCATGACGCTGGGTGGGCTGGCGCTCGCCGTCGGCATCCTGGTCGACGATGCCACGGTGGAGATTGAGAACATCAACCGGAACCTCGCGCAAGGCAAGCCGACCGAGGAAGCGATCCTCGACGGCGCGCAGCAGATCGCCGTCCCCGCGCTGGTCTCCACGCTGTGCATCTGCATCGTCTTCGTGCCGATGTTCTTCCTGACCGGCGTCGCGCGCTACCTGTTCGTGCCGCTGGCTGAAGCGGTGGTCTTCGCGATGCTCGCGTCGTACCTGCTGTCGCGCACCCTGGTGCCGACGATGGCGAAATTCCTGCTGCGACCGCATCCCGAGGATCCGCACGAGAACCTCCGCAGCCGCAACCCGCTGGTCCGGCTGCAGGCCCGCTTCGAGGTCCGGTTCGAGGCGCTCCGCGACAGCTTCCGCGGCCAGCTCGAAGCAGTGATCGAGCACCGCGGCGTCTTCGCCTCGGTCTTCCTGCTGCTCTGCCTCGCCTCGTTCGGGCTGCTGCCGTGGGTCGGCGAGGATTTCTTCCCGGCCGTCGACGGCGGACAGTTCAAGCTGCACCTGCGCGCGACCAGCGGCACGCGCATCGAGGAGACCGCGATCCTCTGCGATCGCGTCGAAGCCGTGCTCCGGGAAATCATCCCGCCCAAGGAGCTGTCGGGCATCATCGACAACGTTGGCTTGCCCTACTCGGGCCTCAACCTCTCGTATAGCACGTCGGCGCCGATCGGACCCGGCGACGCGGACATCAATGTCGCGCTCGCCGCCGAGCACAAGCCGACCGCCGAGTATCTGCACCAGCTTCGACTGACGCTGCGCGACCGCTTTCCGGGCGTCACCTTCTCGTTCGCGCCGGCCGACATCGTCACGCAGATCCTGAACTTCGGCCTGCCGGCGCCAATCGACATCCAGGTGGTCGGCCGGAACATCGCGGCGAACCGGCAGTTCGCCGGACGGCTGGTCACGCGGCTGGCGCAGGTGCCGGGCATCGCCGACCTGCGCGTGCACCAGGAGTTCAACCAGCCGCGCCTGCACCTCGACGTCGACCGCACCCGCGCCGCGCAGATCGGGCTGACCCAGCGCGACGTCGCCAACAACCTGCTGATCTCCCTGTCGGGCAGCAGCCAGACCACCCCGACCTGGTGGCTGAACCCGACGACGGGGGTGAGCTACGCCATCGCGACGCAGACACCGCAGTACCGGGTCGCGTCGCTGCAGGACCTCGGCAACATCCCGGTGACCACCGCGGGCGTGGGCCGGTCGCAGACGCTGCAGGCGCTCGCCACCGTGTCGCGCGAGAGCGGCACGCAGGTGGCGTCGCACTACAACGTCCAGCCGGTGATCGACATCTACGGCGCGGTGCAGGGACGCGACCTGGGCAGCGTGGCGCGCGAGATCAATCCGATCCTGGCGTCGGTCCAGAAGGAGCTGCCGCGCGGGTCGCAGATCATCGTGCGCGGACAGATCGAAACGATGACCTCGTCGTTCACCGGCCTGCTCGGAGGCCTCGCACTCGCCATCGTCCTCGTCTACCTGTTGATCGTCGTCAACTTTCAGTCGTGGCTCGATCCGTTCATCATCATCTCGGCGCTGCCGGCGGCGCTGGCCGGCATCGTCTGGTTCCTGTTCCTGTCGCACACGACGTTCAGCGTGCCGTCGCTGACCGGCGCGATCATGTGCATGGGCGTGGCCACCGCCAACAGCATCCTGGTGGTCAGCTTCGCGAAGGACGAGCTCGGGCGGGGCGTGAGCGCCGCCACGGCGGCGATCGAGGCGGGGTTCACCCGGTTCCGGCCGGTGCTGATGACCGCGCTGGCGATGATCATCGGCATGGTGCCGATGGCGCTCGGCTTCGGCGAGGGCGGTGAACAGAACGCGCCGCTCGGCCGCGCGGT
>Ga0070665_100003022_pt1 | contig 18144 bp, 15 predicted proteins | sample KBSS13metaG_FD_65862 | JGI IMG/M metagenome (GOLD analysis project Ga0070665, IMG submission 65862) | Switchgrass rhizosphere microbial communities from Kellogg Biological Station, Michigan, USA - KBS S1-3 metaG | ecosystem: Host-associated > Plants > Roots > Rhizosphere > Soil ...
GGCGTAGACGGTGCCGGGCTCGCGGTCGCCGGACGTCGGACTCGTCCTGGGCAACGAGATCCCGCCGGAGGAGCTTGTCCGGCTCGCGCGCCTCGGCGAGGAGCTGGGCTTCGACCAGCTCTGGCTGCCCGAGGACTACTTCTTCAACGGGGGCATCGCGAGCGCGGCGACCGTGCTCGCGGCGACCGAGCGCGTCGGGATCGGCTTGGGCATCGTGTCCTGCATGGCCCGCCACCCGGCGGTGCTCGCAATCGAGTGCTCGGTGCTCGCCCGCATCCATCCCGGGCGTCTCACGATCGGCGTCGGGATCGGTCAGCCCGCCTGGGTGCGACAGATGGGCATCTACCCCGCGTCGCAGCTCGCGGCGCTCGAGGAGTGCATCACGGGACTGCGCGAGCTGCTCGCCGGCGAGCGGGTGACGCGGACCGGGAGGAGCTTCCTGTTCGACGACGTGCAGCTCACGCACCCGGCGACGTCCGACGTGCCGATCTACGTCGGCGTGATCGGGCCCAGGCTGCTGCACCTGGCGGGCCGGATCGCGGATGGCGTCATCGCCTCGATCTTCGCGAGCACCGCGTACCTCCGCTGGATGCGGGCGCAGGTTGCCGCGGGTGCGAGCCCAAGCCGCGACGAACGCCACCCCCTGGCCTGCTTCGCGATGTTCTCGGTCGACCACGACGCCGACCGGGCCCTCGCGGCGCTGCGTCCCACGATGGCGTTCTACCTCTCGGTGCTCGCGGAGAGCACGCTCATCGAGGTCTACGGAATCCGCGAGGAGCTGGCGGCGCTCAACGAGGGCGGACCCGAGCGGATCGCGGCCGAGATGCCCGACGAGTGGCTGCGCGACCTGGCGGTCGTCGGCACGCCGGCCGACTGCGCCGCCCAGATCCGGCGCCTGAGGGATGCCGGCGCGGACTCCGTCGCGCTGTTCCCGATGCCGGCCGATCGGTCCGTCGACCTGGTCCACCTGGCCGGGACCGACGTCCTCCCGCGCCTGGAGGCGCGTCGCCGCGGCTGATGCGCGTGGAGGAGGCGCTCTGAGCGTGCGCTCAGAGCGCGAGTCGGAGGCACTCGATCTCGAGCACCATCGTTGGGATCCCTCGTGCGAACCAGGCGACGATCTCCCCGGCGCCGGGATGGTCGACGGCCCGCGGGAACGTGCCGGCGGGCGCAGCCTCCGAGGCGAGCGCCACGAGCGCGTCGCGCCCGGCCGCGAAGCGCGGATCGCGCGCCAGCGTCCTGATCTCCGACCACGCACGCTCGGCGACCTCGGGCCAGCCGTCGGCCAGCTCGCGCCACAGGCCCGGCACGGTGAACCCGCCGTGGCAGAGCAGGACGTCGTCCAGCAGCGACCGGCTCGCGCGCTCGGGCAGCGGCGCCTGCATGACGCGCGCCGGCTCGAGTCCGTCGGACAGCGCGACCACGATGAGCATGCCGGCCGGGTTGGCGACGTTGTAGCGCGCAAGGAGCGCCTGGACCGCCGCTGTGTCGCCGCCCGCGCTCACCGCTGATGGCTCGAGCTGCCGCGCGACACCGGCCGCCAACTCGACGCCGCGGCGTGCGGACGCCGCCAGCCGCTCCACCGGGACGGTCGAGGCGGCATCCACGACCGCCGCGAGGTAGTCCTCGTGCAGCGCGAGCATCCGGAACACCGTCGGCACGAACGGCACGCCGAGGAGCTCGCGAAGGCGCGCGTACAGGCCGACGACCGGCCCTCGCGCGTCGTCCTCGGCGACCTCGTGGGGACCGCGCAGGACGGCCGCCCGGGTGCTGTCGCTCGGTGCGTCGCTCATGCGCGGCGATCGTATCCGGGCCTGCCCGGCGCACCGGCTCCGACGTGTGCAGGTTGCAGACATCACATAGGTTCGTCGCCGCGGACACGAGTTCGGCCGACACCTTGGACACGACGGGTCACCCCAACCGAGCAGCGCAGTGACCGCGGTGATGCCGTCGCCCGCGGTGGCCGACGCTCGGCGCGTTGCGATGACGGCGGCCACCGTGGCGCTCTTCGGGGTGGGGTGGGGCGCCAACCAGTTCGCGCCCCTGCTGCTGGTCTACCACCGCGATCTGGGGGTCGGCGAGGCGACGCTGGAGGCGATGTTCGGGGTCTACGCCATCGGGCTGATCCCCGGGCTGCTCATCGGCGGGCCGCTGTCCGATCGCATCGGCCGCCGCGCCGTGGTGCTGCCGGCTGCCGCGCTGTCGGTCCTCGCGACCGTCCTGCTGATGTTCGGGGGGCAGACGATCGTCGCGTTGTTCGCCGGGCGCCTGCTCGCGGGCATCGTGAGCGGAGCGGTCTTCAGCGCCGCGACGACGTGGCTGCGGGAGACCTCGCTGGCTGCGGGCGTCGGGGCCTCGGCGGCGTCGCGGACCGCGGCGGCGATGAGTGCAGGCTTCGGGCTCGGGCCGCTCGTTGCGGGCATGGTCGCGCAGTGGGCGCCCGCGCCGACGGTCCTGCCCTACGTGCCGCACCTGCTGATCATGGTCGTCGTCCTCGAGCTCGTGCGTCGCGCCCCAGTCGACGAGGTCCGGCCCACGGCGTCGGTGGGCGGCCGCGGGCGGTTGGCGATCCGCAGCCATCCGCGCTTCCGGGGGATCGTCGTCCCCCTTGCGCCGTGGGCGTTCGCCGCGCCGGTGATCGCCTTCGCGCTCCTGCCGGCGGTCACGGGGCTCGGAGACCGCGACCACGGGCTCGTGCTCGCGGCGGCGATCACCGCCATCACGGCACTCACGGGCGCTGCGGTGCAGCCCGTCGCCCGGCGGCTGGGCCTCTCGCCGATCGTGCTCGGCTGTGGCGGGCTCGTGACGCTCGCGGCCGGCCTCGGCCTGGGCGTCGTGACGGTCGAGGGACGGGACTGGGTCCTCGTGCCGACCGGCCTGGTGCTGGGCTGCGCGTACGGCCTGTGCCTCGTCGGCGGCCTGATCGAGGTGCAGCGACTCGCCACGCCCGCCGAGCTCGCTCGCGCCACCTCCGTCTACTACGCGCTGACGTATCTCGGCTTCGCCGCTCCGTACCTCCTCACGCGCGCCCACGCGTGGGCCTCGTATCCGACCCTGCTGACGATCGTCGCGGGCCTGGCGCTCGCGACGGCCGCAACGATCGCCCTCGAGAACGCGCGTCATCCGTCGACCGAGTGATGGCACAGACTGGGCGCATGACAGCCATACGCCGCATCGGATTCGTCGGCCTCGGCAACATGGGTGCGCCGATGGCGCGCAATCTCGCGCGAGCCGGGTTCGACGTCCGGGTGCGGGACGCGGATCCGCGCCGCCAAGCGCTGCTGGCATCCGAGCTGGGGCCCGACGCCGCCGCGTTCGAGGCGCCCGACGCCGTGATCACGATGCTGCCCGCCGGCGACGACGTGCGCGCGGTGCTGCTCGACGACGAGGAGGCCGGCGCGGCCCTGCGCCCCGGCACCGTCGCGATCGACATGAGCTCCTCGGCGCCGGTCGGGACGCGGGAGCTCGGCGCGGCGCTCGCCGGCCGCGGCGTGACGCTCATCGACGCGCCCGTGTCCGGCGGCGTTGCGAAGGCCACGACCGGCACGCTGGCGATCCTCGTCGGAGGCGACGACAACGAGGCGATCGAGCGGGCGCGACCGGTGCTCGACGCGCTGGGGGAGCGGATCCTGCGCACCGGCGGCCTCGGGGCCGGTCACGCCGCGAAGGCGCTGAACAACTTCGTGGCCGCCGCGTCCTTCGCCGCCACCTCCGAGGCGCTCATCGTCGGTGCGCGGTTCGGGCTGCGGCCCGAGGACGTCCTCGCCGCGCTGAACGCCTCGACCGGCGCGAGCTTCAACACACAGTTCACGATGGAGCCACACGTGCTCCGCAGGCGCTTCGGGGTCGGGTTCGCGATGCGCCTCATGGTCAAGGACATCGCGCTGGCGCGCGATCTCGTCGACGCGACCGACAGCGTCGCGCCGATGTGCCGGCTCACCGAGCAGCTGTGGGCCGACGCGCTCGCGGCCGAGGGACCCGACGCGGACTTCACCACGGCCATCAGGCATTGGGAGGAGGAGAACGCGACGCAACTGCCGCTGCTCGAGTAGGCGCGTCACCGGTCGGCGGCCGATGAGTTGCCGGAGGGAGTCTCGTCCTATCCGCAACCCGCCGACGAGGAGCCCACGATGACCGCCACCGCAACGCCCACCGCCGCATCGATCGACCGCAGCCGCTGGCTCGCGCTCTACGTCCTGTGCGCCGGAACGCTCATGATCGTGCTCGACGCGACGATCGTGAACGTCGCGCTGCCGTCGATCCAGGAAGACCTCGGGTTCTCCCAGAGCAGCCTCGCCTGGGTCGTCAACGCTTATCTCATCGCCTTCGGCGGCCTGCTGCTGCTCGCCGGGCGCCTCGGCGACCTCGTCGGCCCCCGGCGCGTGTTCCTGACCGGGCTGACGATCTTCACCGCCGCCTCGCTCGCCTGCGCGCTGTCGCAGAACGAGGCGATGCTCGTCATCTCCCGTTTCGTCCAGGGCGTCGGCGGCGCGCTCACCTCGGCTGTCGTCCTCGGGATGATCGTCACGATGTTCCCCGACCCGCGCGACCAGGCGAAGGCGCTCGGCGTGTACGCGTTCGTGGCCTCCGCCGGCGGGTCGATCGGACTGCTGGCCGGCGGCATCCTGACCGACGCGATCAGCTGGCACTGGATCTTCCTCGTGAACCTCCCGATCGGCGTCGCGGTCGCGTTCGGCACGCTGCGCCTCGTCGAGGACCGCCCCGGCCTCGGCCTGCGCGCGGGCGCCGACGTACCCGGCGCCGTGCTCCTGACCGCGGGCCTCATGCTCGGCGTCTACGCGATCCTGCAGGTCCCGGAGCACGGCTGGGGCGCGACCCGGACGCTCCTCCTGGGCGCGATCGCCGTCGGCCTGCTCACGGCGTTCGTCGTCCGCCAGGCGCGGATCGCCAACCCGCTGATGCCGCTGCGGCTCTTCCGCTCCCGCGACGCGACCGGCGCGAACATCATCATGGCGCTCGTCATCGTCGGGATGTTCGGCGTCTTCTTCCTCGGCGCGCTGTACCTGCAGCAGATCCTCGGTTACGACGCCCTCGAGGTCGGCCTCGCGTTCCTGCCCAGCACGATCGTGATGGCCGGCCTGTCGCTCGGCGTCGCCGGACGGCTCGCGATCCGCTTCGGGCCTCAGCGACTCCTCGCCCCGAGCCTCCTGTGCATCGCCGCGGGCCTGGCGCTGTTTGCACGCGCGCCGGTCGGCGGCAGCTTCGTCGAGCACATCCTGCCCGTCACGATCCTGCTCGGCATCGGCACCGGCCTGTCGACGCCGGCGATCATGATGCTGGCGATGTCGGGCGCGACGCCCGAGGACGCCGGCATCGCCTCGGGCCTCATCAACACGACGTGCCAGGTCGGCGGCGCGATCGGCCTCGCCGTGCTCGCGACCCTCGCGTCGGGCCGCACGGAGGACCTCGCGTCGGCAGGCGCGTCGCAGGCGGCGGCCCTGAACGGCGGGTTCCACCTGGCCTACCTCGTCGCCGCAGGGCTGCTCGTCGTGGCTGCCATCGTGTCGGTGACGGTCCTGCGCCGCCAGCCTGCCGCGGCGGGCTCCGAGGCACCCGCGCACGGGATGCCGAGCGCCGCCTGACGGGACCGGGAGCCGTGCGGGCCTAGAGTGGACCGCATGGCTCCCCTCACCGTGGACATCTGGTCGGACGTCGTGTGCGGCTGGTGCTACATCGGCAAGCGCCGCCTGGAGGCGGCGCTCGAGCGCTTCGAGCATCGCGACGACGTCACCGTCCTGTGGCACAGCTTCGAGCTCGACCCGGCAGCGCCGGCGGTCAACCCCAAGCGCATCGCCGACATGCTCGCGGAGAAGTACGGGACGAGCTCGGAGGAGGCGGAGAGCCGCCTCGCCGGCATCACGCAGGTCGCCGCGGAGGAGGGGCTCGACTACGACGTCGCCGACGCGCGCGGCGGCAACAGCTTCGATGCGCACCGCCTCATCCACCTCGCCGCCGAGCAGGGCCTCGGCGAGTCGGTCCACGAGCGGTTCTTCAGCGCCCAGCACTGCGAGGCCGAGGCGACCGGCGAGCGCGAGACGCTCGAGCGCCTCGCCGTCGAGGCGGGCCTGGATCCCGACGACGTCCGCGACGTGCTCGACGGCGACCGCTACGCCGCCGCGGTCCGCGCCGACGAGGAGGCCGCGCGGCAGATCGGGGTCCGCGGCGTCCCGTTCTTCGTGCTGGGCCGTACGTACGGCCTGTCCGGCGCCCAGCCCACCGAGGTCCTCCTGCAGGCGCTGCAGCAGACCTGGGACGAGGCGCAGACCTCGGCGGCGGCCTGACCATGGCCGAGCTCACCGTCGACATCTGGTCGGACGTCGTGTGCCCGTGGTGCTACATCGGAAAGCGCCGCTTCGAGGCGGCGCTCGAGCAGTTCGAGCACCGCGACGACGTGACCGTCCTCTGGCACAGCTTCGAGCTCGACCCCGAGGCGCCGCCCGTCGCCGAGGGCAAGTCGGCCGAGCGACTCGCCGAGAAGTACGGCATGTCGGTCGAGGAGGCCGCGGGCCGCCAGGCCGAGATCACCACTCTCGCCGCCCAGGACGGCCTCACCTACGACCTGGCCGAGTCGCGCGGCGGCAACACGTTCGACGCGCACCGCCTCATCCACCTCGCCGCCGAGCACCGGCTCGGCGACGCGGCGATGGAGCGCCTCATGCACGCGTACTTCAGCGAGCGCGAGGCGATCGGGGATCGCGACACGCTGCAGCGCCTCGCCGTCGAGGCCGGGCTCCCGGCCGAGGAGGTGCGCGAGGTCCTCGGCGGTGAGCGCTACGCGGACGCGGTGCGCGCCGACGAGCGCGCGGCGACCCAGATCGGCATCCGCGGCGTCCCGTTCTTCGTCCTCGGGCGCAAGTACGGCGTCTCGGGCGCGCAGCCCTCCGAGGTCCTGCTGCAGGCACTGCAACAGGCCTGGGACGAGGTCGCGGGGCCGCCCGTCAACGCCTGACGCGTGCCGATCGACGTCGCCCTTCTCGGCTGCGCGCATCCGCACGTCCCGGACGTGCTGGGCGTCGTCGCGTCCGAACCCGATCTCCGCCTCGTCGCCGCCTGGGACGAGGACCCCGGCGCGGTGCCGTCGGTGCTCGGCGGCGCCGCGGTGCGCAACGTCGACACCGCGATCCGCCGTGCGCACGCGGTCGTGATCTGCGCCCCGACCGACCAGCGTCCTGCGCTGAGCCTGCGCGCCGCGCAGGCCGGCCGCCCGCTGCTCGTCGAGAAGCCCATCGCGCTCTCCGCGACCGACGGTCAACGCCTCGCGCGCGAGATCGAGCGGACCCGGACCCCGGCCATGGCCGCCCTCTTCCTGCGGCGGCTGCCCGCGCTGGACCGCCTCGCCGGCGTGCTGCGCGAGCGGCTGCTCGGACGGCTCGCGGGCGTCGATGCGACGTTCACGCACGGCGGGGCACTCAACGGCATGTTCGACGGCCCGACGGCGTGGATGGAGGACCCGGCGCGGGCCGGGGTCGGCGGGTTCGGCGACCTCGCGCTGCATCTGCTCGACGCCCTTGCCGTCCTCGCGCCGGACGAGCCGCCGCGGCTCACCGGCGTGGCGCTCGACGCCGTCGGCGGCACGGGCCTGGGCCGCTGGGCCGGCGTCCCGATGAGCGTCAAGGCCAGCTGGGCCGTCCGGCCCGGCGGGTTCGAGCTCACCGTCGCCGGCGGCAACGGCACGGCGGTCCTCCGCGGCGGCGTCCTCGAGCTCCACGGCGAGCACGGCGAGCCGGAGCGCTGGGTCGGGCCGCCCCCGGACGCGGGCGAGGCGGTCCGCGGGTTCGCCGACGCCCTGCGGACCCGGCGATTCCCGCGCGACGGGCTCACCGCCGCGGTCCGGGCCCACATGGCGTTGCAGGAAGCGGTCCGCGTCGCGTGACACGACGCGGACCGTCCCCGAGACTCAGCCCGTGCTGATCGCCTTGGACGTCCCGAGCACCGCGCCCGCGGCGTCCAGCGCCTGCACGGCCACGAACGCGGCCCCGTCCGTGCGGATGCGGGTCTCGAAGCCCGTCCGCGGCGCCGAGGTCGCCGGCGCCAGAGCGTCTGCCGTCGCTCCGGCCAGTACCTGCCAGCTCGCGACCTGCGTCGCGCCGTTCCAGCTCGCGTAGACGTTGCGCCCGGCCGAGGTCGACGCGACCGACGGCTGCGCCGCCGGCGTCCCGACCCACGGGAACCGGTAGGCGCGGTAGGTGTCCTGCCCGCGCGCGATCCGTGCGTCGAAGATCGTCGTGCCGTCGGGCGCGAACTGCGTGAAGTAGCCCTGCGAGCCCCAGCCGACGAAGATGTTCCCCGCGTCGTCGAGCCCTTGCACGTTGCCCTGCGTGCCCGCGAGCAGCGTGTTGGGCTTGTGGACCTGCGCACGCGTGAGGGTCGCCGTCTTCGCCGAGTCGTCGAGCGCGAGGAACAGCGCGCGCGACGCGCTGCGCACCCGCGGCGCGGCCTCGTTGTCGAAGATCCGCACGACGCCCGGGACCGGCATCTGGATGTCGTGCTGATAGGCGAACTGCGCCGCGCCGACCATGCGGTACGTGCTCTTCTTGCCGCCGATGCGCGCCTCGAGCTGACCGGTCGTCCGGTCGAGCTCCACGCCGGCCCACAGTTCGCGGCCGGAGACGAGGATCTTGCCGTCGGGCGTCACGTTCACCGAGTTGGCGTGGACGTAGTCGTAGAGCGGGTCCGCGCCGCCGGGGATCGGGGCGTGGCTCTCGCCGAGCCCGATCGTCCCGAGGCTGTGCCACTCCCACATCACGAGCCCGGTCTTGATGTCGATCTCCTGGATGACCGAGTCGATGACCCGGGCCTCCTTCGGGCCGCCCACGAAGCGCAGGTCCTTGCGCACGGGGTTGTAGACGATGCCCAGGAGCGTGCCCTGCGGCGTGATCGTCGTCTCGTGGAAGTCGAGGTTGTAGCCGTTGCCGCCGTGGATCGTCCCGACCGGGCGGTAGGAGCTGTCGACGACCTGCACGACGCCCTCGCCCGTGCCGAGCACAGCGCGGCCCTGCCACCAGGTGAGCACCGGCCGGCCGTCGAGCTGCTGGACGCGGAAGTCGGTCACGTTGCCGGCGTCGTTCTGCGCGAACCACACGGGCTGGCCCGCGTTGTCGACGATCATGGGGCCGCTCTGCAGGCCGGCGCGCGTCTTCGCGCCGAAGACCTTCTTCGGCGCGATGAAGACGAAGCCCGGCGTGTCCGCCTGCGTATGGAAGACCTGGACCTCGGGCGGGCGCAGATCGGGACGGGAGCGAAAGCGCGGCAGCGAGCCCCTGGGTGGCGTGCCGACCTGGCCGGTCAGCTCCTGCAGGAGCTGGAGGTTCGGCTTCCCGCCGCCGCTGCCGAGGCCCTTGCGCGGCCGCGACACGGTCTTGAACGTGTAGTCGCCGTTGCGCGCGCCCGGGATCGTGAGATCGGTCTTGACGCTCACGGTCTCGCCGCCGCGCAGCGGCTTGTCGAGCACGAAGCTCGCGCCGTTGCCGTCGGAGTGCGGACGCAGCGTGCCGGTGTGGTTGCCGGACTCCGAGCCGCTCACCGTGACGCCGCCCAGCTGCGCCGGCGGCGCGCCGCGGAGGCTGATCTGCGTCTCCGGCGAGGCGGACTGCACACCGGGCATGGGGAACGCCCCGACCGTCGCCGCCGTCGTCTGCGCCGCGGCGCTGCATGCCATGGCGCCGCATGCCGCGACCGCCGCCAATCCGCCCAGCGCGAACCTGCTCCGCGTCCTCACGCTTCCGCCTTCCCCCGATGACACAGTCACGCCCCCCGTGGCGGGCGGCGCAACCGTACCGTCCGGCCCGGTCAACTGGTCGCCTGGAGGTCGCGCGACACCGTGGTGGGGGCGCCTGCTGCCGCCGCGGCCGACACGGACACCGTCGCCGTCAGGCCCTTGCGGCCGCGCAACGCCCGCGTCAGCTGCCGCACCTGCGCGCGGCTGACCTGCGGGCGTAGCAGGCGATCCTGGCCCGCCTGCAGCGTGAGCGCGATCGACCGGAGGTTCACCGTGACCCGCTTGCGGCCCTTCGCCGGACGGGAACGCGGCGTGAGGCTCACGCGGAGCGTGAGCTGGCAGCCCGTGTCGCAGCCGACGCGGACCGGCAGCGTCCTCGAGCTGAGGATCCGCGTCGTGCGCAGTGCCCGCAGGTCGACCTGCGGGCCGTCGGGCACCGGCCCCGCCGGCAGCTTCGGCGGCGCCGGGCGCGCGGGCAGCGGCAGCGCCGCGCACAGCGAGCCCGGAGGCGTGACGGGCGCGGCGAGCGTGAACTGCTGGACGCGGTTGTTGTCGGAGTCCGTCACGGTCAGCGTGCCCCGGCAGTCGACGCTCACGCCGGTCGGGCGCGTGAACTGCCCCGTGCCGGTCCCGCGCTCCCCGACCATCGCGAGGCGCTCCCCGTCCGGCCCGAACTGCTGCACGCGGTTGTTGCCGCGGTCGGCGACCCAGACGTTGCCGGCCTGATCGAGGGTCAGCTGCGACGGGGTGTTGAGCTTGCCGAGGTTGCGTCCCGAGCCGCCGAAGGAGTCGATCTCGCTGCCGTCCGGCGACCAGATGCGGATGAAGTTGCCGACCGAGGTGTAGATGCGGCCACCGTCCGGCGTGACGGCGACCCCGCGCAGGCCGCGGCCCGTCTGCGTGATCGCGCCGACGTAGTTGCCCGCCCCGGTGAAGCGCACGATCCGGTCGTTGCCGCTGTCGGCGACGTAGATGTTGCCCGCGCCGTCGAGCGCGATGCCCGACGGATCGAGCATCTGGCCGGGGCCGGAGCCCTGGGTGCCGATCGTGCGCACCGGCAGGCCCGTCGCCCGGCTGAAGACGACGATCGTCGCCCGTCGCTGGTCGAGCACGTAGATGTTGCCGGGGACGTCGAAGGCCACCGCGACCGGCCGCGGCAGGATCGTGGGGCCCGGGTTGGGCGAGCCCATCGAGCTGATGATCGTCCCGTCGGGCCCGAGGAACTCCACCCGGCCGTTGACGGCGTCGGTCACGGCGCGGATGCCGTTCGAGTCCGCGGCGATGCCCGACGGGGTGTTGAACTGGCCCTCCGCACGGCCGGACGTCCCGAAGGAGCGCAGCAGCCGCCCGTTGAGGTCGAAGACGTCGATGCGGTCGTCGCCCGTGTTGGCGACGTAGACGTTGCCCGAGCGGTCCGTCGCGATCCCGCGCACGAACGCCAGCTGCCCCGGGCCGCGGCCGTAGGAGCCCCAGCGAGCCTTGTACGCGTAGCCGGTCGACGCGGTGCTGAAGCGCAGGATCCGGTGGTTGAGGTTGTCGGCGACGAAGATGCGCCCCGCGGGGTCGACCGCGACGCCGTAGGGGAAGTTGAGCTGGCCCGGCCCGGTGCCCGATCCGCCGAAGCTGCGGATGACCTTGCCGCCCGTGTCGGTCACGAGGATGCGGTGGCGCTGGTCGTCGGCGATGTACAGCCGCGTGCCCTTCACCGCCAGGCCCTTCGGGTGCGAGAGCGCGCCGGGCGGCAGGATCACCGACGCCTGCGTGCCCTCCACCGTGAAGCGCTGGATGCGGTTGTTGCCCGAGTCGGCGACGTAGAGGAGGCCGTTCGACGTCGCGAGCCCGCCGCCCGCACCCGCGTCGTTGCCCCGGCCGCCGCCGAACAGGAACTGGCCGACGTCGCTGCCCGTCGAGCCCCAGCTGTTCATCAGCCCGCCGCCCGGGTTGAACCGGTCGATGCGGTTGCGCCCGTCGGCGACGATGAGCGAGCCGTCGTCGGCCACGGCGAGCGCGCCGACCGCGCTCAGCTCGCCGGGACGCTGGCCGGCGGCGCCGACGGTGCGCAGGAACTGGCCCTGCGGCGTGAAGACCTGAACGACGTGCGAGCCCTGATCGCCGACGTAGACGTTGCCGTCGGGGCCGATCGCGATCGCCTGGGGGAACCGCAGCACGCCGCCGGCGCTCTGGCCGACCTGCGACGCCGCGGAGTAGACGCACGCGGGCTGGGCGCCGGGGCACTGGGCCAGCGCGGAGGGGGCGCCGGCGAGCGCCGCGAGGAGGCATCCGCCCAGGGCGAGGAGCCCGGCGATGCGACGAGGACTGAAGCGGATGTGGGGGGCCATCAGGGGTCGAACACGCGGTCCCCGCTCCCGATGCGGGACCGCGGAGAGCCGCATGATGCCGCCCAGGCCGGATGGCAGCGGTGGTGAAACGTCCGGGCGGGCGTCGTGTACTGATATTTTGGTATCAAAACATTGGTCAACGAAAGACTCTTCCCGTCCGTATGAACGCCACCTCCTCCGCCGCAGCCGACCCCGTCGTCATCCCACGCCACGTCAAGCGCATCGCGGTCGTCGTGATCCTCGGCGCGATCATGTCGGTGCTCGACACGACGATCGTCAACGTCGCGCTGCAGTCGCTCTCGGTGGACCTGCACGCCCCGCTGGACCAGGTCCAGTGGGTGGTCACCGGCTACCTGCTCGCCATCGCCGCCGTCCTCCCGATCACCGGGTGGGCCGCCAACCGCTTCGGTGCACGACGCGTCTACATGACGTCGATCGTGCTGTTCACGATCGGGTCGCTCCTGTGCGGCTTCGCGTGGAACATCGAGTCCCTCATCTTCTTCCGGGTCCTGCAGGGCATCGGCGGCGGCCTCGTGCTGCCGGTCGGCCAGATCATCCTCGTGAAGGCGGCCGGCCCTCGCGCTCTGCCGCGGCTCATGAGCATGATCGGCGTCCCGATCATCCTCGCCCCGGTCTTCGGGCCCACCATCGGCGGCCTGCTCATCGAGCACGCCGGCTGGGAGTGGATCTTCTTCGTCAACATCCCGATCGGGATCCTCGCCGTCGCCCTCGGCCGCAGGCTGCTCCCGGCCGACGAGCCCGAGCACGCCGGCAAGCTCGACGCGCTGGGCCTGGCGCTCATCGCGACCGGCCTCGTCGGGGTCACCTACGGACTCGCCGAGACCGGCACGACGGGCACGATCGCATCCCCGCACGTGCTTGTCCCGCTCATCGGCGGCATCGCGCTCGTCGCGACGTTCCTCATCCGCTCGCTGCGGATCCCCGAGCCGCTGCTCGACATCCGCCTGTTCTCCAACAGGGCGTTCGCCGCGGCGGCGTTCACCACGTTCTGCCTCGGCGCCGCGCTGTTCGGCGCGATGATCCTCATGCCGCTGTACTTCCAGACCGTCCGCGGCCAGGACGCCGTCCACACCGGCCTGCTGCTCATGCCGCAGGGGGTGGGTGCCGCGTTCGCGATGGCGCTGTCCGGCCGCGTCACCGAGCGCGTCGGCGGCGGCATCACCGCGCTGTTCGGCGTCATCGTCACGGCGATCGCGACGCTGCCGTTCGTCTTCATCGGCGCCGAGACGTCCTACTGGCTCATCGGCACGGCGATGATCTTCCGCGGCTTCGGCATCGGCATGTCGATGATGCCCTCGATGACCGCCGCGTTCGGCGTGCTGCGCCGCGACCAGGTCGCCCACGCCTCGCCGCAGCTCACGGTGCTGCAGCGCGTCGGCGGGTCGATCGGCACGGCGATCTTCACCGTCGTGCTCCAGCGGGGGATCGAGGCCAATCCGCAGACCGCCGCGGGGGCCGCCAGCGCCTTCGGGCACACCTACTGGTGGGTGATGGCCGTCGCCGTCGCCGCGCTCGTGCCCGTGATCGTCCTGGCCCGGGTCGAGCGGCAGGCGAGGAGGGCGCCCGTCCCCGAGACGGTCCCCGCCGGTGCCGTCCCGGCGCTCGGAGGCTCGCGATGAGCGCCCCTCCCGCCGCCGATCGCACGGAGGTCATCGACGAGCTGCGCCAGTCGGTGAGCGAGTTGCTGGGGGCGGAGCGGCGCCTGCGCGGCCGCGACCGCCGCGGCCCGCACGGCCTGTCGTTCTCCGAGGTCCGGGCGCTCATCGCGCTCGGCCGCTCGGAGGGGGAGACCGCGACCGCCGGCGCGCTGGCCAAGGCGGCCGACCTGAACCCCGCGACGGTGACCGCGCTGCTCGACTCGCTCGAGGAGCGCGGGATCGCGACGCGCCGCCGCGCCGAGGACGACCGCCGCTGCGTCGTCGTCTCGCTCACCGACGAGGGCCGCGAGAAGCTCGCGGAGGCGCAGGCGAAGTGGAAGTCGCGCCTCGACGCGGCGCTCACGGACCTGCCCGACGACGAGGTGCTCGCCGCGGCGGGCGTCCTACGCCGGCTCGCCGGCGTGTTCGACTCGGTCTGAGCCCACCACCACGCGGACGGTGACGAGCGCCGCGACGGCGAAGCCGAGCACGCCCAGCGCCATCGGCAGCGCCGTCGCGCCCGCGATGCCGGGCAGCGGGGCGGCCAGGCCGCCGATCATGAACTGCACGACGCCGATGAGCGCCGACGCGGTGCCCGCGTCGGCGCCGTGGTGCTCGAGGGCGAGCGCGACGCCGTTGGAGGGCACGAACCCGATCCCGGCCACGGCGACGAAGAGCGCGGCGACGAGGGCGGCCAGGCCGGCGTCGGCCACCACCGCGAGGACGACCAGCGCGCCCCCCGCGAGCATGGTGAGCATTCCGGCGCGCAGGAGCTTCACGGGCCCGACGCGCTCCTGCAGGCGGTGGTTGGCGACGCTGGCTCCGAGCAGCGCGAGGCCGTTCAGCCCGAAGAGGAGCGCGTAGACCTGCGGCGAGACGCCGTAGACGTCCTGGAAGACGAACGAGGAACCCGCGATGTAGGAGAACAGCGCGCCGAAGGACAGGCCGGCGCCGACCGTGTAGCCGGTGAACACCCGGTCGCGCAGGAGCTGCCGCATGACGCGCAGCGTCCGGCCCAGTCCCGCCGGCCGGCGCCTCGACGCCGGGAGCGTCTCGGGGACCCAGATCGCGGCACCGACGAGCAGCGCCACCCCCCAGCCGGCGAGGACGACGAACAACCCCCGCCAGTCGGTCAGGTGCAGCAGCCCGCCGCCGATCGTGGGCGCGAGGATCGGCCCGAGCGACAGGGCGGTCATGAGCCCGGCGTAGATCCGCGCCGCCTCCAGGCCCGACCAGCGATCGCGCACGATCGCGCGTGCGAGGACGATGCCCGCCGCGCCGCACAGGCCCTGCACGAGGCGCAGCAGGTCGAGCACGAGGATCGACGGGGCCACTGCGCAACCCAGCGAGGCGAGCACGAACAGCCCGAGTCCGATGAGCAGGGGGCGCCTGCGACCCAGCGTGTCGCTCACGGGCCCCACGATCGCCTGGCCGAGCGCCAGGCCGATCAGGCACGCGGTGAGCGTGAGCTGGACCTGCGACTCCGAGGTCCCGAGCTCGTCGGCGACCTCCGGCAGCCCGGGGAGGTACAGGTCGGTCGTCAGCGGCCCGAACATCGAGAGCACGCCGAGGACGGCCAGCAGAGGCGTGGCGCGCGATGGTGGCGTCGTGGTGATCAGGGGAGGCGACGATACGCTGCGGCCCGGTGTCGTCACTCAAGCCCGCCTACCTCATCCACGGCGACGACCACGGTCGGATCGCCGAGCGCCGGGCGAGCCTGCGCGCGCTCGGCGAGCGCGAGGGCGGCGCCGCGGGTGTCGACGTCCTGACCGGCGACGAGTCCACGCCCGAGGCCGCCGCCGCTGCACTCGCCGCGATGACCTTCGCCATTGGCCATCGCGTCGTCGTGGTCGACGGCGTGGAGCGCTTCGGCGAGGCCGACGTCAAGAAGCACCTCGTCCCGGCGCTGGCCGACGTGCCGCCGGACACGACGATCGCGTTCTTCGCACGCGAGGAGGGCCGCTACAAGGCGCCCAAGGCGCTCGTCGAGGCGGTGAAGGCCGCGGGTGGCGACGTCCGCGAGGAGGCCACGATGAAGGCGCGGGAGCTGCCCAAGTGGCTCCAGGGCGAGGCCTCGCGGCTCGGCGTCACGCTCGACCGCGACGCGGCCCAGGCGCTCGTCGGCCAGGTCGGCGACCGCCAGCAGCGGCTGCTGCGCGAGGTCGAGAAGCTGGCGATCGAGCACGGAGCCGACGCGCACATCTCGCTCGAGGATGTCGAGGCCGCCGCCGCGCACAGCTCCGAGCGTCAGGTCTGGTCGCTCGTCGACGCGCTCGTCGGGGGCGACGGCCGGCGCGCCACGATCGCCTTCCTCGAGCTGCGTGCGCAGGGCGAGTCGATGCCGCGCCTCGTGCCGCTCATGGCGCGGCGCGTCCGCGACGTACTCGCGATCGCCCAGCGCCTGGAGGCGGGGGAGTCGTCGGCCGACGTGAAGCAGTCGATCAAGGGGTCGCCCTGGATGACGGACCGCAGGATCGCCGAGGCGCGCGCGACGGACGTGGACACGCTGCAGCGCGCGGTCGAGGTGCTCGCCGACCTGGAGCTGGACACCCGTGGCGCGAGCGAGCTCTCCGATGACACGGTCGGACTGCGGGCGATCGCCGCGATCGCGGGCTCCGGCTCCTGACTCAGCGCTCGCCGGGCTGGAGGAAGCCGCTCTCGTAGGCGAGCACGACCGCGTGCACCCGGTCGCGGACGTCGAGCTTGCGCAACACGTGGGTCACGTGGGTCTTGACGGTCGTGTCGCTCAGGTGGAGCTCGCCGGCGATCTCGGCGTTCGAGAGCCCGCGTACGAGCAGGCGGAAGACGTCGAGCTCGCGGCCGGTGAGCTCGTCGAACTCCGGCCGCGGCCGCCCCTGGCGACCACGCGCGAACTCGCTGATCACACGGGTCGTGACGGAGGGCGAGAGCAAGCCGTCGCCCGAGGCGACGGTCCGGACGCCGGCGATGAGCTGCTCAGGTGGCTCGTCCTTGAGCAGGAACCCGCTGGCGCCGGATCGGAGGGCCTCGTAGACGTACTCGTCGAGGTCGAACGTGGTCAGGATCAGCACGCGCGCGTCGGGCCGGCCGGCGAGGACGCGGCGGGTCGCCTCCAGGCCGTCGAGCTCGGGCATCCGGATGTCCATGAGGATCAGATCCGGCTTGAAGCGCTCGGCCTTGGCGACGGCCTCCAGGCCGTTGATCGCCTCGGCGACCACCTCGATGTCGTGCTCCTCGGCCAGGAGCAGCCGGAACCCCGCGCGGACCATCGCCTGGTCGTCGGCGACGAGCACCCGGACGGTCATCGCTCGCCCGCGCCGATCGGAAGGCTGGATCGGAGCACGAACCCGCCGTCGGCCCCGCGGCCGGCGCTCATCTCACCGCCGTACACCTTCACGCGCTCGCGCACCCCGATGAGCCCGTGGCCCGGATCGCCGTCTGCGACCGATGTGCGCCCGTCGTCGCGCACCTCGATGGACAGCGCATCGTCGCCGTAGTGGAGGTGGACGTCGACGCGTTGCGCCCTGGCGTGCCGGAGCGCGTTCGTCAGCCCTTCCTGCACGATGCGGTACGCGGACAGCTCGATCCCGCGCGACAGCGGGCGAGGCCGGCCGTCGATGCCGAGGTTGGCGGCCAGCCCCGCACGGCTCACCTCGTCGACCAGGCGGCGCACCCCGTCGATGCTCGGCTGCGGCGCGCGCTCGGCGTGGTCGTCGTCGGGTCGCATGGCACCGAGCAGTTGCCGCATCTCGGTCAGCGCCTCGCGGCCGGCCGCCTCGACGTCGCGCAGCGCGTCCTTGTCGGCCGCGAGCGTGTCGGGCAGCCGATGGCGGACGGCCCCTGCCTTGAGGACCATGACGCTGACGGAGTGGGCGACGATGTCGTGGAGCTCGCGTGCGATGCGCGCCCGCTCCTCGGCGACGGCGAGCCGGGCGGTCGCCTCGCGCTCCGCCTCCGCGTGCTCGGCGCGGCTCTCGGCCGCCGCCGCGTGCTGCTCGCGCCCCCTCAGGGCCACGCCGGTGCCCCAGGTCACCGCAACGAGCACCGCCGTGATGGCGAACGTGGCGAACGCGCCCGCGAAACTCGGCTGGTCGCGGGCGACGAGCACCACCGTCACGAGGGCGATGGCCAGGCCCGCGAGGGGCTGCCGGCCCGTTCCGTACCGTGCGACGAGGAAGGCACCCGCGAGCCCCGCGAACATCGGCGCCGCCGCCTCGTTCGTCGCGCTGCGTGCGACCAGGGCCATGAGCCCGAGCGCACCGAACGCGATGGCGACGGCGACGAGCGGAACACGTGTGGCAGCGAGCAGGGCGAGCGAGTAGACGAGCGCGATGGCGACGAGGAGAGGCCTGGAACCCTCAAGCGGCCGCGACACGATCTCCAGCTGTGCGCCGGCGACGAGCACGAGCACAGGGACGATCAGCCCCCA
>Ga0070665_100003024_pt1 | contig 18135 bp, 16 predicted proteins | sample KBSS13metaG_FD_65862 | JGI IMG/M metagenome (GOLD analysis project Ga0070665, IMG submission 65862) | Switchgrass rhizosphere microbial communities from Kellogg Biological Station, Michigan, USA - KBS S1-3 metaG | ecosystem: Host-associated > Plants > Roots > Rhizosphere > Soil ...
GAGAAGCTGATGCAGAGAAGCTGATGCAGAGAAGCTGATGCAGAGAAGCTGATGCAGGGGTGGGGCACCATGGTCCCATGGGGACCGACCGCTCATCGGCGTCGACGACATGGAGACGCCCTTCTACCTGAAGGGCCAGCAGCAGGCCGCCGAGGCGGGGCCCTGGACCATCGCCCGTGCGCTGCCCCGGACCGTCGGGGAGCTGACGCGATGGGCCTGGCGGGCCTCGCCCCGGCTCGCGACGGCCGCCGGGGCGGTGGCCGTGCTCGCCGCCGCGGTGACCGCCTTCGGGCTGTTGGCGACCGCGGACGTGTTCGAGGGGCTGCTCAGTGCCGTCCCGACCCCGGAGCGGCTCCTGGCCGCCCTGCCCGGGATGGGTCTCGTCGTGGCCGCCCTCGCCGGGCGCGGCCTGCTCGACGCCGCGTCCGGTGCGCTCAAGGCCGAGCTGTCACCGCGGATCGAGCGGGAGGCCGAGGACGAGCTGTACCGCAGGCTGGTCCGTGTCGACCTGATCGCCTTCGAGGACCCGGACTTCACGGAACTGGTGCAGCGCAACGCGTACGGCTCGATCATCCACATCCGGCTCGGCGTGGAGATGCTCGAGAACCTGCTGTCCGCGAGCGTCACGCTGGTCGCTGCGGTCGGGGCGGCGGGCCTGCTCCATCCGCTGCTCGCCCCGCTCGTGCTGCTGGCCGGACTGCCGCAGGCGTGGGCGAGCGTGCGCTCCCGGCAGGCGGAGATGGCCTCGATGGTCGAGCTGAACTCGGCCCAGCGTCGCCGCATGGTCACCGGCGGGCTGATCGCCGGGCGGGAGGCCGCCGCGGAGGTGCGGGCCTACACCGCGCGCGACGTGGTGCTGCGCGAGCACCGGCGGATCGCGGAGACGCTGATGCGGGGCGGGATCAGGTTGGGGCGCAGGCAGAACCGGCTCGCCACCGTCGGGCGCGGCGCGTCCGGGACCGCCACCGGGCTCGCCTACGGCGTCCTCCTCGCCCTGGCCTGGGTCGGCTGGCTCCCGCTCGCGCTGGCAGGCACCGCGGTGGTCGCCATGCAGCGCGCGAGCGGCGCGATCCTGGCCGGCGTCTTCGCGGTCAACGGTCTGTTCGACGTGGGCGTGCACCTGGACCTGTTCCGCACGTGCGTGTCCGAGCTGGACACCCGCACCCGGCCCGTGGGCGACCGCGAGCTCGCGGGGGACCCGGACACCGTCGAGCTGGACCACGTGTCCTTCCGCTACCCCGGAGCCTCCGAGGACGCCCTGCACGCGGTCTCGCTCACGATCCGCCGCGGCGAGGTGATCGCCCTGGTGGGGGAGAACGGCTCCGGCAAGACCACCCTCGCCACGCTGCTCACCGGCCTGCACCTCCCGACGGCGGGGGAGGTGCGGTGGGACGGCGTGCCCACCTCCGAGGTCGACGAGACCCTGCTGCACGATCGGATCGCGGTCGTGCAGCAGGAGCCGCTGCGCTGGCCCATGACCTTCGAGAACAACGTGCGGGTCGGCAGGCTGGAGCGCCCCGATCCGGACGACGCCGGGTTCGACGCCGCGCTGGCCCGCTCCGGCTCCGCCGCCGTCCTGGAGGGGCTGCCCGGCCGCGACACCATGCTGTCCAAGGAGTTCCAGGGCGGCCGGGACCTCTCCGGCGGGCAGTGGCAGCGCCTCGGGGTGGCGCGCGGGCTCTACCGGGACGCCCCCGTCGTCGTGGCGGACGAGCCCACGGCGGCGATGGACGCCCGCGCGGAGAAGGCGGTGTTCGGCGCCCTCCGCGCGGGCGGCCGGGACCGGATCACGGTCCTGGTCACCCACCGGCTCGCCAACGTCCGCGACGCCGACCGCATCGTGGTGATGCGGGACGGCCGGATCCACGAGCTCGGCACGCACGACGAGCTGATGGCCCTGCGCGGCGAGTACGCCGAGCTCTACGGGATCCAGGCCGAGCCCTTCACTCGTGCGCCAGCATCGCCGCCCCGATGATGCCCGCCTCGTTCAGCAGCTCGGCGGGGACCAGCTCGGTCCGGGTGCTCACGTAGGGGCTCCAGCGGGAGAACTTCTTGCTGACCCCGCCGCCGACGACGATCAGGTCCGGCCACACCAGGTTCTCGATGTGCTGGAAGTACCGCGTCAGCCGGGCGCCCCAGTCCTCCCAGGACAGCTCCTCGCGCTCGCGGGCCGAGTCGGCGGCACGGGTCTCGGCGTCCGCCCCGTCGATCTCCAGGTGCCCGAACTCGGTGTTCGGCACCAGCCGCCCGCCGATCACCAGGGCCGACCCGATGCCCGTCCCGAGCGTGGACACGAGCACGGTTCCCTTGTGCCCCTTGGCCGCGCCGAACTCGACCTCGGCGACCCCCGCCGCGTCCGCGTCGTTGACCACGAGCGCCTTGCGGCCGGTCACCGCCTTGATCACATGGTGGGCGTCCGCGCCGATCCAGGACTTGTCGACGTTGGCCGCGGTCTGGGTGACCCCGTGCTGGACGACCGCGGGGAAGGTGCAGCCGAAGGGCTCCTTCCAGCCGAAGTGGTCCAGGATCTGCCCGACGACCTCCGCCACGGCCTCCGGTGTGGACGGTTGGGGGGTGGGGATGCGCAGCCGGTCGTCGGCGAGCCTGCCCTTGTCCAGGTCGACCGGCGCCCCCTTGATCCCCGAGCCGCCGATGTCGATCCCCAGCCCGACGTGCTTCCTACTCACCGATCTCCCTCGCTTCGCTCCGTCGGCGCTGCGCACCGGCGCTGTGCTGATGGTTCGCCCGCACGCTCACGCCAGTGCCCCCGTGACGACCTCTTGGGCCTCCTCCTGGATCCGAGCGAGGTGCTCGGCGCCGAGGAAGCTCTCCGCGTACACCTTGTAGACGTCCTCGGTGCCCGACGGGCGCGCCGCGAACCAGCCGTTCTCCGTGGTGACCTTCAGCCCGCCCAACGCGGCCCCGTTCCCCGGCGCCTCGGTGAGGCGCGCCGTGATCTCCTCGCCCGCCAGCGAGGTGGCGGTGACGTCGGACGCGGACAGCTTGCCCAGCTTCGCCTTGTCCTCGCGTGAGCAGGCGACGTCGATCCGCGCGTAGGCGGGCGCCCCGAACCGCTCGGTCAGCGCGGCGTAGTGCTCCGACGGCGTCCGGCCGGTCACCGCGGTGATCTCCCCGGCCAGCAGGCACAGGATGATCCCGTCCTTGTCCGTGGACCAGGGCCGTCCGTCGGTGCGCAGGAACGAGGCGCCCGCGCTCTCCTCGCCGCCGAAGGCGATGCTGCCGTCCCGCAGGCCGGGCACGAACCACTTGAACCCGACGGGCACCTCGAGCAGCTCCCGGCCCAGGTCCGCGGCCACCCGGTCGATCATGGACGAGCTGACGGCGGTCTTCCCGACGGCCGCCGCCGCCGGCCAGCCGGACCGGTGCGCGTAGAGGTACTGGATGGCGACGGCGAGGTAGTGGTTCGGGTTCATCAGCCCGGCGTCCCGGGTGACGATGCCGTGTCGGTCGGAGTCCGCGTCGTTGCCGGTGGAGATGGTGAAGCGGTCCTTGCCCGCGACCAGCGAGGCCATGGCGTAGGGGGAGGAGCAGTCCATCCGGATCTTGCCGTCCCAGTCCAGCGTCATGAACGCGAAGGCCGGGTCGACGTTCGGGTTCACCACCGTCAGGTCCAGCTTGTACCGCTCGGCGATCGCGCCCCAGTAGTCGACGGACGCCCCACCCAGCGGGTCCGCGCCGAGGACGACGCCCGCGGACCGGATGGCGTCGAGGTCCACGACGGACCCGAGGTCGCCGACGTAGGCGTCGAGGAAGTCGTAGGTGCCACGCTCGGCGCGCTCGATCGGCGTCCGCCGCACGCCCTGCAGACCGGCTTCGAGCAGCTCGTTCGCGCGGCCCGCGATCCAGCCGGTGGCGTCCGTGCCCGCGGGGCCGCCGTCCGGCGGGTTGTACTTGAAGCCGCCGTCCCGGGGCGGGTTGTGCGACGGCGTGACGACGACGCCGTCGGCGAGCCCGCTCGTCCGGCCTGCGTTGTGGGTGAGGATCGCGTGGGAGACGGCGGGGGTGGGCGTCCACGCGTCCCGGCTGTCGACGAGCACCTGGACGCCGTTGGCGGAGAGCACCTCCACCGCGGTGACCCAGGCCGGGTCGGACAGCGCGTGGGTGTCCTTGCCGAGGAACAGTGGCCCGTCCGTGCCCTGCCGGGCGCGGTACTCGGCGATGGCCTGGCTGGTGGCGGCGATGTGGTCGTCGTTGAAGGTGGCGGACAGGGACGACCCGCGGTGCCCGGAGGTCCCGAACGCCACCCGCTGGGCCGCGTCGGCCGGATCCGGGTGCACGGAGGAGTAGGCGTCCAGCAACGCAGGCAGGTCGACGAGGTCCTCGGGCAGGGCGTGGGTGCCCGCCCGCGGGTGGTTGGCCATGAAGGTCTCCTCAGAAAGCGTGCAGCCCGGCACCGCATTATGGGTCCATTCCCGCGCCCACCGACGCCCGAGATCGCAAAAAGGTTCCGGTCCGGGTCGGCGGGGTGGACGTAGGGTCGGGCCATGCGGATCGCGTCGTTGTTGCCCGCCGCCACCGAGATCGTCTCGGCGCTCGGACTCCGCGGGTCCCTCGCGGCGGTGACGTTCGAGTGCCCCGCTCCCGGGGTGCCCGTGGTCGTCGACACCGCGATCCCCGCCGGGCTCAGCCCCCGGCAGATCGACGCGTGGGTGGCCGAGCGGGCGGCGTCGGGGCTGCCGATGTACGAGCTGGACCGCGCGGCGCTGCGCGAGCTGGACCCCGATCTCATCCTCACCCAGGACCTCTGCCGGGTCTGCGCACTGCCCGCAGGCACCGTGCAGGAGGCGCTCGCGGAGATCGGGACGAGCGCGGAGGTGGTCTCCGTGGACCCGCACACGCTCGACGAGGTGCTCGCCGCGATCTCGGCGGTGGGGGCGGCGGCGGGGGCTGCGGAGCAGGCGGCGGCGCTGGTCGGGCGCCTGCGGGAGCGGCTGGCGGTCGTCGAGCACGCCGTGGCCGGAGCCCCGCCGCCCCGCACGCTCATCCTCGAGTGGACCGACCCGGCCTACGTGCCCGGGCACTGGGTCCCCGAGCTGGTCCGCCGCGCGGGCGGGGAGCCGCTGGCCGGCATCGAGGGCGGGCGCAGCGTGGCCGCGGAGTGGGACGCGCTCGTGGCGCTGGAGCCGGAGATCGTGGTCGTCGCGCCGTGCGGGTTCGGGCTGGAGGCGGCCGTGGAGCAGGCGGGCCCGGTCCGCGACCGGTTCCCCGGCGTGCCCGTGGTCGCGATCGACTCCGCCGAGTACGTCGTCAAGGCGGGCCCCGGTCTGGTCGACGGGATCGAGGCGCTGGCCTGGGCGCTGCACCCGGACCGGATGCCGCACCCGCCCGCGGGCCGGATCATCCGGACATAGCTCGCGCTCGCCCTGCGGGCCGCCGCCGGACTGCCCACCATGCGGGCCGGAGGTGGGAGTCGATGACGACTGCGGCACGCACGACCGTGGCGGAGGTCCACGCCCGGATGGACCGGCTGCCGATCACCCGCGGACACCGGTTCGCGCTGGTGGCGGTGGGGATCGGGATGTTCTTCGATCTCTACGAGGTGTTCCTCGCGGGCACTCTCGCGACCGTGCTGGGCAAGGAGTTCGGGGTCACCGGCACCGCCCAGAAGCTCGTCCTCGCGTCGGCGTTCGTCGGTGCCTTCGTCGGGGCGATCGTGCTGTCCCGGCTGGCGGACAGGGTCGGGCGGCGGCGGGCGTTCTTCCTCACACTCGGGGTCTACTCGGTGTTCTCCGTGCTGGCGGCCTTCAGCCCGAACGTCGAGATCCTGATCCTCTGCCGCTTCCTGGCGGGCGTCGGGATCGGCGCCGAGCTGCCGCTGTGCGACGCCTACCTCTCCGACCTGCTCCCCGCGAAGCGCCGCGGCCGGATGATCGCCTGGGCCTACACGCTGGGGTTCTGCGGTGTGCCGGTCGCCGGGCTGCTGGCCCGGGTGATCACCCCGCACACCGTCCTCGGGCTCGAGGGCTGGCGGTGGATGTTCTTGCTCGGCGGCCTGGGCGCGCTGATCTGCTGGCTGATGCGCCGCGGGCTGCCCGAGTCGCCCCGCTGGCTGGCGTCCGTCGGACGCACCGAGGAGGCCGACGCCGTCGTGCGGCGGTTCGAGGCCGAGGCGGGCCCGCTCCCGGCGCTCGACCCGGTGCCGGACACCGGGCCGGTGCGCCGCGAGCCGGTGCGCGCGCTGTTCCGGGTGCCCTGGCGCCGCCGGACGATCATGTTGTGGATCTTCCAGACCTTCCAGACCTTCGGCTACTACGGTTTCGGCACGCTGGTGCCGCTGGTGTTGGCGGCCAAGGGCTACGACGTCGTGCAGGGCCTGACGTTCACCGCGCTGAGCTTCCTCGGCTACCCCCTCGGCTCGGCGCTGTCGATCCCGCTCATGGAGCGCCTCGAGCGCAAGACGATGATCGTCGGCGCGGCGCTCGGGATGCTCGTGCTGGGCCTGGCCTTCGGCTACTCGACGAGCCCGGTGGCCATCGTGCTGCTCGGGTTCGCCTACACCGTGGTCAGCAACCTGTTCTCCAACGGCTTCCACGTCTACTCCGGCGAGCTGTTCCCCACGACGCTGCGCGCGACCGGCGCCGGAGTGGCCTACTCTCTGTCCCGCCTCGCGACGGCGGTGATGCCGTTCCTGCTGGTCCCGCTGCTGGACTCCGCGGGCCCGACGGCGGTGTTCGTCGCGATCGCGGCGGCGATGGTGGTCGTGGCCGTGAACGTCGGGCTTCTGGGACCGCGGACGACCGGGCGCAGCCTGGCGGAGCTCAGCTCCCCCGAGAGCCCCACCGCCGCCCCACGAGCCGGGCGAGGAACGGGGCGACGAGGAGCATGAGGATGACCCGCAGTACCTGCACGGCGACCACGAACGTCACGTCGCCGCCGGAGGAGATCGCCGTGGCCAGTACGGCGTAGACGCCGCCGGGGGTGGTGGCCAGGTAGCCGTCGAGCAGGGTGGTGTCGGTGGCCCGGGACAGGATCAGGCCCAGCCCGGCGCAGGCGGCGACGATGGCGAGGATCAGCGCGATGGCCAGGGGCAGCACCCGGAGCACGGTGCGCAGCGCGGGGCGGGTGAAGCGCAGGCCCGCCTGCCAGCCGATGACGGCGTAGGCGACGTCGACCAGCGGCTCGGGCACCGTCGCGCCGAAGGTCAGCCCGCCGAGGCTCAGCGCCAGGGCCACGACCATCGGGCCCAGCAGTGCGCCAGCGGGCAGGCGCAGGCGGTTCGCCACCGGCACGCCCACCAGCGAACAGACCGCCACCAGCACCAGCCCGAGGTACCAGGGGGAGGCGGCGGGCTCCGGCCCACTCCCGACGCCGACGTGCGCGGCCCCGAACGCCGCCGCCGCCACGATCGGCATGGTCGCCGTGACCATCCCGACGCGCAGGTACTGGATGACCGAGACGATCCGCTCGTCGCCGCCGAGCTCACGGGTGATCGCGACCAGCCCGGAGGCTCCGCCCGCGGTGAGGGCGAGCATCCCGGTGAGCGGGGAGACCCCGCGCTGCAGACCCATCAGCAGCCCGGCCGCCATGCTCACGACGAGCGTGCCGAGGCTGACGAGCAGCACCGGCAGCCAGTCCGCGGCGACCGCGGACAGGGTCTCGGGCCGCGCCAGGATCCCGATGACGACGCCGATCACGGCCTGCCCACCGGCCGTCACGGGCTTGGCGACGCGCTCCGGACCGATCCCGACCAGCGCGAGCACCGTGCCCACCACCAGGCCCGCGAACAGAGCGGGGGAGGGGACGCCCACGAGCTGCAGGACGACCGTCAGCCCGACGGTGAGGGCGACGAGCAGCGCCCACCGCCCCCAGGGGAACGTCGGGAGATCGTGCACCGGACGACCCTGTCACGTGGCACAGTGATCACCGATGGGCACCGTCGAAGAAGACGTCGAAGACACCGCCGAGAGCACGCCGGTCGGACGTGAGCTCGCCCGGCTGACCGCCGCGGACGGCGAGTTCGCGCTGCGCGAGGAGATCGTGGGCGGCGTCGCGATGCGGGTCTACGTCCGCGGGCCGCACACCCTCGCGGAGATGATCGCCGACTCGGCGGCCTTCGCGGACCGGCCGCACTCCTACTACCGGGACGAGACCACGACCTACGACAGGCACCTGCGCGAGGTCCACGCCCTGGCCCACGTGCTGCTCACCGAGTACGGGCTCGCCCCGGGGGACCGCTTCGGGATCGCGATGCGGAACCTGCCGGAGTGGAGCGTCGCGTTCTGGGCGGGACAGCTCGCGGGGCTGGTCGTGGTGCCGATGAACGCCTGGTGGACGGCGGGGGAGCTGGCCTGGGCCGTCGAGGACTCCGGCGCGCGGCTGGTGGTCGGCGACCGGGAACGGACCGCCGCGCTCGCAGGCCGGGTCGAGGTCCCGCTGGTGCGGGTCCGCGGGACGGGGGCGTCGCCCGCTCGCGAGTGGACGGACGTCCTGGCGTCGGTCGACCCGGCGGTGGGGCCGCCGTCGGTCGCGGTGGGCCCGGACGACCCCTCCACGATCCTCTACACCTCCGGCACGACCGGGCGGCCGAAGGGCGCGGTGCACACCCACCGCAACCACGTCACCAACGCGCTCAACACGCTGGCCCTCGCGCGGGCCGGGGCGGCCGCGCGCAGGGTGGTGCCGAGCGGCCCGACGGGCGTGCTGCTCACGTACCCGCTGTTCCACATCGCCGGGCTGAACAGCCTCTACGGCCAGGTGCTGGGCGGCGGTTCCCTCGCCACGCTGTACCGCTGGGACCGCGTCGAGGCCCGACGACTGGTCCGCGCGCACGGCCTGACGGGCGCGGCAGGCGTCCCGACGACGCTGCGGGAGCTCGCCGAGGACGCGATCGCGTACCCCGAGGAGCTGGGCACGCTGACCCGCTTCGCGATGGGCGGCGCGCCGATCCCGGGCGACCTGGTCAGCCGGATCGGCCGCGAGCTGGGCCCGTACGCGACCAACGGCTACGGCCTCACCGAGACCACCGCGGCGGTCTGCGCCAACGTGTCCATGGACTTCGTGGCCCACCCGGACAGCGTCGGGCGGCCCATGCCCGGTGCCGACCTGCGGTTCGTGGATCCGTCGTCCGGCGTCGACGTGCCCGAGGGCGAGATCGGCGAGCTGTGGTTCCGGGGGCCGAACGTGGTCGGCGGGTACTGGCGCGACCCGGCGGCGACCGCCGAGGCCTTCGTCGACGGCTGGTTCCGGACCGGGGACCTCGGCTTCCGCCGCGCGGGCTGGGTGCACGTGGTGGACCGGCTGAAGGACGTCGTGATCCGCGGCGGCGAGAACGTCTACTGCGCCCAGGTCGAGGCGGCCCTGCACGAGGTCCCGTGGGTGCGGGAGGTCGCGGTCTACGGCGTCCCGCACGAGACGCTGGGCGAGGAGGTCGCCGCCGCGGTCCGCCCGCGCCCGGGGGAGGGCCGCACCCCCGAGGCCGAGGAGGAGCTGCGGACGGCGGTGCGGGAGCGCGTCGCGAGCTTCGCCGCTCCCACGCGGATCGTCTGGTGGGACGAGGAGCTCCCGAAGTCCCCCACGGGCAAGGTCCTCAAGCGCGCCCTCCGGTCCGAGACCCCGTGATACTCGGGCTGATGCGCGGGCCTCGCCGCGCTCAGTCCTCGAGCTCGGCGAGACGCGCCTCGGCCTGGGCGAGGGTGGCGGCGGCGTCCCGGGCCGCGCGGCCCGCCTCCCGTTCGGCCCGAGCGGCCTCCTTCACGGACGCCGCGGCCGAGGTGCGGGCCTCGCGGGCGCGTTCCAGCTCGGCGGTGAGCCGCTCCACGAGCTCGGTGGCCTCGTCCCGGTCCGACTCCGCGTCCCGGAGGGCGGCGGCGGCGTCCTCGTGGGCGTCCGCGGCCCGGCCCGAGGTGCGCCGGGCCTGCTCGACGGCCTCCGCCGCCTCGGCCCGCTCCGCCTCGCGGCGCTCGCGCTCCTTCCGCTCCCGCTCGTCCCGCTCCGCGCGTTCCTGCGCGGCCCGCGTCGCCTCGGCCGAGGCCTCATCGGACGGACCGTCGGCGGTGTGGTCGGCGGTGTGGTCGGCCCTGTCGTCGGCCCTGTCGTGTGCGTCGCCCGGCTCGGGAGTGGCCTCGTCCCACCTGGCCTCGTCCCACTCGGCCTCGTCCTCCCCGGATCCGGCGCGGCGTCGCCGCGGCTCGATCCCCGGCAGACCGTGACCCGGCCTGCCCGGGGCCGGACGACGGGGGGTGCGGGGGGTGCGGCGCTCGCGTGGCTCGCGGGGGACCGCCGGGTCTCGCGGAGTGCCCCATCCGCCGAGTGAGGCCTCACCGGACTCCGGGCCGAACCCCGACCAGCTGACCGTGCGCGTGAGCCGCCCGGAACGCACCTCGTCGGCGATGTCCGGGTCGGCGAGTGCCGCGTCGAGGATCCCGCGCAGGTCCCGCTCGACGGTCTCGGTGATCCGGTGCCCGTCTGCCGCCGCGATCCGGCGCGCCTCCCGTGCCATCGCCCCGACCAGTTTGGACCGTTGGGCCGACAGCCTGCGCAGCTGCTGCCCGTCGAGTGAGCGCTGTGCGGTGGAGAGGGAGTCGGCGAGGTCGAGCAGGGCGTCCAGCTGGTCGCCGCGCTCCCTGGCGAGCAGGTTGGACAGCCACGCGGCCTGGGTGGGACGCCGCAGCCTGCCGATCGCCTTGGCCGCGTCCTTGTCGCCCGCCTCCTTGGCCTCGGCGACGAGCTCGTCCCGCACCGGTACGAAGTCGTCCGGCGGGACGCCGTACAGCTCGTCGGCGGCGGCGTCGATCCGCTCGGCCGTTCCTTCGGCGGAGTCGCTTCGGTCGGATGGCACGGTGCGGTTCACCCTCACTCGATTCAGTGTGGCAGCCGTCACAAACTAGGGCCGCGATGACGGTTGGTCACCACGGCGAACGGGCATCCACTCGCCATGAGCAGCACCACAGTCATCCTAGTGATCGTCGTGGCGGTGATCGCGTTGCTGGCCCTCGTGGCCGTCGCGTGGTCCCGCAGCGGGAAGCGGCGCAGCGCGCGGCTCCGGGAGCGTTTCGGTCCCGAGTACGACCACCAGCTCGCCGAGACGGGCGACCCGGCCGAGACCGACCGGATCCTCGCCGAACGCGAGAAGCGGCACCGCACGATCAAGCTCCGTGAGCTCGACCAGCGCGAGCGCGAGACGTTCGAGCGCCGCTGGACCGACGTCCAGCGCGAGTTCGTCGACGACCCGGGCGGCGCCGTCGAGCACGCCGACCGCCTCGTCGACGAGCTGCTCTCCGCCCGCGGCTACCCGGTCGACGACGCGTCGCGGCGGGCCGAGGACGTGTCCGTCGACCACCCGGTGGTCGTCCAGCGCTACCGCGAGGCGCGCCGCATCGGCGCCGCCCACCGCGAGCGCGGTGCGGACACCGAGGACCTGCGCTCCGCCGTCACCGCGTACCGCGAGCTGGTGCAGGCGCTGCTGGAGGGCGACTCGGGCCGCACGAGCACCACGGCCTGAGCATCCCGCCTTCACCCGAACGAGAAGAAGGAGCCTCACGATGAGCGACGACCGCAGCTTCATGGACAAGGTCCTCGGACGCGACGAGCCCCGGGACGACACGGGCCCCGTGGACACCCGCGACCGCCCGGCCGACACCCCGGCCCCCCGTGCCCACCAGGACGGCCCGACCGCCGACGACGTCCGAGAGCCCGGCCCCGACCGCCCGATCGACGGCACGCAGGACCAGCACCAGGCGCAGCGGATGCGCCCCGCGGACCCGCCCGTCGACGTCCGCCGGGACTCCCACGACACCCGCGACGGCCTCGGCGGTCGGGACGGCTTCGGCGGCCCCGACGCCGATGCGCATCTCGGCCAGGAGCAGCGCCAGACCGCGGGCGGGGGCACCCAGGGCTTCCGGGACGGCCACCAGGCCGCCGACGGCTCGCCCACCACGGACGTCTCCGGGACCCCGGACGCGCACCGCTCACCGGCCGACCACCTGGCCGCCGAGCGCCACCAGGGCGCCGAGTGGAGCGAGCCGGGCACCGGCCGCGACACCGGCCGCGACACGGCGTCCGAGTCCGGACACGACACCAGCCGTGGCGTCGACCAGGACGCCACGGCCCGGGCCACCGCGGGCGCCCAGACGGGTGCCGCCACAGGCCGCGCCGATCACGGCTCAGAGCACGGTCTCGACGGCACCGACGGGCTCGCCGGCCAGGACCGGGCGCGCGACGGTGATCGGCGGACCGGCTCGGAGACCGCGGGCGCGCGCGACACCGGAACCCACGGCGGTCAGCACGGTCAGCACGGTCAGCCGGGTCAGCACGGTCAGCCGGGTCAGCACGGTCAGCACGGTCAGCCCGGTCAGCAGGGTGAGCACGGTCAGCACGGGGCCTCCCTGGTCGCCTCCGACCGCGCCGAGGAGTACCGGCGCCGCTGGGAGTCGCTGAAGGCCGGGTTCGTCGACGAGCCCCGCGGGGCCGTCAAGGAGGCCGACGAGCTGGTCGGCCGTGTCCTCGACGACGTCGCCGAGCTCTTCGCCCGCCAGCGCTCCGAGCTCGAGGCGGACCTGCGCAACGAGCAGGCCTCCACGGAGGACCTGCGCCAGGCTCTCGGCCGCTACCGCAGCTTCTTCGACCGGCTGCTCACCGTCTGATCCCGGACGGACGAACGCCCTCCCAGGCAGGACAGTGGGAGGGCGTTCGGGTGCGAGCGGGGATCAGCGCGGATCAGCGGGGATCAGCGGGGATCAGCGGGGATCAGCGGGGATCAGACGGAGAGCACGAAGGCCGCGTCCGGCTCCAGGACCCGGAACGTCAGGCTCTCCTCGATGTAGAGGTGGACCGTGTCGGCGTCGTGGTGGCTGTATCCGACCGCGAGGTCCTGGCCGACGTCGAGCACGAAGTCCCCGCCCCGCGCGCTGACCAGCACCGCGCCGTCCACCCCGACCGACCAGATGACCTCGCCGCCGAGGATGTTCTTGAGGTGGTCGAGCAGCAGGTACCCGCCGAGCTCGGTGGACTCCACGATCTGGGTGTAGAGGTCCGGGCCCACGCACAGTGCGAACGGGCCGCCGATGCCGTTGCGCCGCAGGGCGTCGACACCGCGGGCGACGATCCCGGGCCACTCCAGGCAGTCCGCGCCCAGCGCCGCCGTCGGGTAGGTGGTGGTCTGGGCGATGCCCTCGATCTGGGCCGCGGGCCAGCCGTGGAAGACCGTGCGGTTCTCGATCTCGGCGGCGACCCGCGCGGCCCGGGCGAGGTCGTCGAAGTCCGGGTCGGCCGCGCCGCGCTGGATGTCGTCGATCTCGTCCCGGCCGACGACGAACGGCACCCGGATCTCGGACAGCGGCTGGACGCGGCGGGTCCGGGTACGGACCTCGGCGGCGCCGGTGACGCCGGGCGGCGGGCCCGCCAGCGGGGAGGTGCGGCCCAGCGAGTACGCCGAGCGGTGCCAACCCCCCGCCCCGACGAAGTCGACGACCTTGCGGGCCGCCAGGAGCGGGGTGAGCCGCTCGCGGGCCTCGTCGTCGATGGCCTTCCAGGACTCGGTGGGGATCGGGGCGTGCGCCCTGAGCAGGTGGTCGGAGGGTGCGGTCACGGGTCGTGCTCCTTGCGGGTGTCGGACGCGGCGGTGGGTGGGGTCAGCGGGGGCGGAGGCTGCCGATGCCGAGGGAGTTGTCGCCCACGGAGTCCGTCGGCGGGGTGATCTCGCGTTCGATCTCGTTCACGTAGGCCTGCGGGTCCTTGTCCACGATCTCGAGCCCGCGGGTGCCCTTGTGGCGCTCCTTGAACTCGGTGAACTGGGTGCCCAACGACTCCCGCAGCCTGCTGTGGGCGTGCAGCCGGAAGTCCGGCAGGCCCTCGTTCTCCTCCTCGCCCATGTGCTCGTCGTTGGCGGCCCGGGCGGCGTCGACGCCCTCCCACCAGCCGGCACTGCCCACGGGATGCCGGTCGGCCGCGCGCACGCCGTCCCGGATGTCGTTGTGGTCGCCGATGGCGTCGAGGGTCTCCTCCTGCGGGTCGTTCTCGCCCTTGCGGAGCAGCTGCGGGTAGAAGATCCGCTCCTCCGCCTCGGCGTGCACGTCCAACAGGTCCGCGAGCGGGCGCCAGAGCCCCCGCAGGGTGGTGGGATCGGCCTCGGACGCACGCAGCTCGTCCAGCTCCGCGAAGCGGCGCCGGAACCACTCGTGATCGTCGAGGATCAGCTCGGTGATGTCGGGCACGGCGGGGACGGTAGCGCCGCGACGCCCGCCGCGCCCGTCGGACATCAGCCCTTGTTCTCGTGTGTCGCGACGATCGTCGCGCGGGCCAGGGTGTGGCCGAACAGGTTGAAGCCGAGGAACGCGGGCGTGGCACCCTCGGGGATGCCGAGCGACTCGACGTCCACCGCGTGCACCACGAAGTAGTAGCGGTGCGGGCCGTGCCCGGGCGGCGGGGCGGCGCCGAGGTAGCGCTTCAGGCCGCCGTCGTTGGCGAGGGTGAACGCGGAACCGGGCAGGTCGGCGCCCTCGTCGCCCGCGTTCGTGGGCAGCGAGGTGGTCGACGCGGGCAGGTCGACGACGGCCCAGTGCCAGAAGCCGGAGGCCGTGGGCGCGTCCGGGTCGTAGGCCGTGACGACGAAGGACTTCGTCTCGGCGGGGAAACCGCTCCAGGACAGGGCGGGGGAGACGTCCTCGCCGCCCGCGCCGAAGATGCCGGAGAGCTGCGGGGTGTCCAGGGTGCCGCCGTCGACGACGTCGGTGCTCGTCACGTCGAACGACGGGACGTCGGGCAGCTCGCTGTAGGGGTCGTGGCTCATGGCGTCCGATCATGGCACCAGTCGGTCTGGAAAGCTGGACCCGGTGGAGAACCTGCTGCTCATCGTGGGTCTGATGCTCGGCGCGGTGCTGCTCGTGGGGGTCGGTGACCGGCTGCGGCTGCCCTGGCCTGCGTTGATGGTCCTGCTGGGCGTGGCGGTGGCGTTCGTCCCCGGCCTGCCGGACGAGTTCGATCTCGACCCGGACCTCATCCTCCCGCTCTTCCTGCCCCCGCTGCTGTTCGCGACGGCCCAGCGGACGTCCTGGTCGCTGTTCCGGTCGCGCTGGCGCTCGATCGCGGCGCTGGCCGTGGCCCTCGTCGTCGTGACCGTGACGGCGGTGGCGGGCACCGCGATGGCGCTCGTGCCGGGGATCACGCTCACCGCGGCCGTCGCGCTCGGGGCCATGGTGGCGCCGCCGGACCCGGTGGCGGTCGAGGCCGTGGCGGGTTCGGTGCGGATCCCGCGTCGGGTGCTGCAGGTGCTGCAGAGCGAGGGCCTGTTCAACGACGCCACGGCCCTGGTGGTCTTCCAGGCGGCGGTCCTGGCCACGGTGTCGGGCGACGAGCTGTCGGCGGGCGGGCTGGTGCTGAGCTTCGTGCTCGGCGCGGTCGGCGCCGTGGTCATCGGCGTCGTCGTGGCCCGGCTGGCCCGGTTCCTGGTGTTCCGCCGGGTCGAGGACACCATCGGCCGCTCGGCGCTGACCCTGGTGCTGCCCTTCGCCGTGTACCTGCTGGCGGAGGAGGTGCACGCGTCGGGCGTGGTCGCGGTGGTCGTCGCGGCGCTGGAGCTGCGCAGACACACCGACGCGGACGCCGCGGCCGAACGCCTGGTCCAGCGCTCGTTCTGGGACGTGGTCGAGCTGCTGGTCACCGGCCTGGCGTTCGGGCTGATCGGGCTCGACCTGCGTCAGGTGGTGGACGACGCGGGGGACCAGCTCCCGGGCATGCTCGGCCACGCCGCCGTCGTCTGCGCGGTGGTGGTCGCGGTGCGCGCGCTCTGGATGACCGTGGCCGCGCTCGTCGTGTCCCGGGTGCGCGATCCCGGCGGCGCGCCCCGCAACGCCCGCGAGGCCGTCGTGATCACCTGGTGCGGCATGCGCGGGCTGGCCACCCTCGCGCTGGCCCTGTCGCTGCCGGTCGCGGTGGGGTCCGGGGCACCGTTCCCGGCCCGCACCGAGATCGTCCTGATCGCGGTCTCGGTGCTGGTCGTGACGCTGCTGGTGCCCGGCTTCACGCTGCCGACGGTGGTCGGGCTGCTCAAGGTGGCCGAGGACGCGGACGCCGAGAACGCGGCCGAGCGACGGATCTCCGAGCGGGCCCAGAGGGCCGCGCTGGACAGGCTCACCACGACGCTCGCCGAGGTGCACCGCCGCGAGGACCTGCCCGAGGAGGTCGAGGCGGCGCTGCGGGACCGGATCGCCCGGCTCACCGCGGTCCTCTCCGGCGAGCCGATCAGCGAGGAGGAGCGGGCGCGCGTGACCCGGTTCCGGGACCGCCGGGCGCTCTTCCAGACCGTCGAGGGTGAGGTGCTCGGGGCCGCGCGCGCCGAGGTCGTCGCCGCGCGCGGGGAGCCCGGGGTGGACCCGGAGGCCGCGGACCGCGTGCTGCGCCGCCTCGACCTCCGCACGGTCCTGCTGGACTGACCGGGACCGACCAGGACAGGCCAGGGGTGCTCAGGTGACGGTGATGCCGCCGTCGACCGCGAGCGTCTGGCCGGTCACGTACCCGCCCGCGGCGCTCGCCAGGAACACCACGGCGGCGGCGAGCTCCTCCGGGTCGCCCTTGCGGCCCAACGGGACCCGCTCCATCATCTGGTCCAGGTAGCCCGGCTTGTACTGGTCGGTCATCTCGGACGTGAAGAAGCCGGGGGCCACCGAGTTGACCCGGATCCCCTTGCGCCCGCCCCACTGCTGGGCCAGGTCGCGGGTCAGCCCGATCAGCCCGGCCTTGCTCGCCGCGTACGCCGCCTGGGGCAGCCTCGCGGTGGTCAGCCCCAGGATGCTGGAGATGTTGATGATGCTGCTGCCGGGCTGCATCACCCGTCCGCACGCCTGCGCCATCCAGTAGCAGCCGTTCAGGTTCACGTCGATGACCTGCGTGAACTCCTCGACGGTCTCGTGGGTCGCCGGGACCGCGGTGCCGATGCCCGCGTTGTTCACCAACACGTCCACCCGGCCGAACTCGGCCATGGCCGCGTCGACCAGCGCCTGGCAGTCCGGCTGGCGGGCCACGTCGGTGGCCACGCACAGTGCGCGCCGGTCCTCGGCCTCCACCAGCGTGCGGGTCTTCTCGAGCCGGTCGACGCGACGCGCCCCCAGCACGACGTCCGCCCCCGCCTCCGCCAGACCCTTCGCGAAGGCCACCCCGAGACCGGACGACGCGCCGGTGACGATGGCCACTCTGCCGTCGAGCGAGAACCGCTCCAGTACCGTCATGGCCGGCACTCTAATGCAGTCGCACCATTTCCAGGACGTGTCGCAGACGACACGTGGTTGCGCTCGACGGGTGACGCGATGCGAGGATCGCGAGGTCGGCGGTGATCGACGACGCAGCGTTCCAGGTGGGATTCTACGGTCGAAGGAGACGGGACATGGCGGAGACCCAGCAGCGGGTCGCGATCGTGACGGGCGCGGCGCGCGGGATCGGGGCGGCCACGGCCCTCCGGCTCGCGCAGGACGGCCTCGCCGTCGCCGTGATCGACCTGGAGGAGTCCGCCGCCAAGGGCACCGCGGACGCGATCGCCGCCGCGGGCGGCTCGGCTATCGCGGTGGGCGCCGACGTGTCCGACGCCGCCGCCGTCGAGGCCGCCGTGGCCCGGGTCGCCGAGGAGCTCGGCGCGCCGACGGTGCTGATCAACAACGCCGGCATCACGCGGGACAACCTGCTGTTCAAGATGACCGAGACGGACTGGGACTCCGTCATGAGCGTGCACCTCAAGGGCTCGTTCCTGATGGCCAAGGCCGTGCAGAAGCACATGGTGGACGCCAAGTTCGGCCGGATCGTGAACCTGTCGTCGACCTCGGCGCTGGGCAACCGCGGGCAGGCCAACTACTCCACCGCGAAGGCCGGTCTGCAGGGCTTCACCAAGACCCTCGCGATCGAGCTCGGCAAGTTCGGCGTGACCGCCAACTGCGTCGCGCCCGGCTTCATCGCCAGCGAGATGACCAAGGCCACCGCCGAGCGCCTGGGGGTGGACTGGGAGGAGTTCAAGACCGCCCGCGCCGCCGAGATCCCGGTGCAGCGCGCGGGCCAGGTCGAGGACGTCGCCAACACGGTGTCGTTCTTCGTCGACGAGCGGTCGAGCTTCGTGTCCGGCCAGGTCGTCTACGTGGCCGGCGGTCCGAGGGACTGAGCGCGGCACCGGCGCTCCCGCCGCGGCGGGAGCGCCGG